>Ga0209550_10000118_pt1 | contig 62210 bp, 59 predicted proteins | sample LauGreSuBDMM15SN_2_FD_187567 | JGI IMG/M metagenome (GOLD analysis project Ga0209550, IMG submission 187567) | Freshwater lake microbial communities from Lake Michigan, USA - Su13.BD.MM15.SN (SPAdes) (version 5) | ecosystem: Environmental > Aquatic > Freshwater > Lake | place: Lake Michigan... | reverse complement strand
CGCTCAACATTAAACGGACGGATGTGTGCTTGCACCTCGTCGTAGGAAAACCATTCTACGTTGTTGATCTCGCGCATCTGTAACGGCGTGTGTGGTGCGATGGACTTGCAATTGCGATACTTGTCGCCCGTCAAGAGACATACGTAATACACGTGTCGGTACCGAAGTCGGTTTCCCCCTATGAAAACCTCTTCGTATCGATTTGGGAATAATACGCTGATTTCTTCGCTCGGGATCGACGTCTCTTCGGTGAACTCGCGTAATGCGCATGGAAAGTCGTCTTCGTTGATGTTTCGTCGACCTTTGGGAAAACCCCATTCGGTCTCGTTGTACAAAGATTTCGTGTTTGCTAAAACATAGTCAATGTTGAAAAAAAGGTCGCCCTCATTTTCCGTTTTGATCGTGTATCCCGTGCGCAACAGATCGAACTTTATCTTGGCGTCCTCGTACTCACGCATATAGCTGTTGCACTCGGTGATCTGCCACAAAGCCTTCCATAACTCTTCAAAAGACATGGTCGCTATGTTGTTGCGTTCATTTTCGGTCATATTCTGAAATAACTCGAAAATATACGCCTTGCTCTCGATTCTAAACTTACCTCGTAGAAACGTTCCGTAGCTGAGCGAGTCCTTGCGCTGCACCATGAGGTACTGAGGTCGCATGCATCCGGTGTCGTTCTCACATCGAACAAAACGTACACATACGATGCCGAAACTCGTAATGGGGTGATGGCAGTTCTTGTATATGTGGTTGGGCGCTCCACAATTCGCGCAAAATATACCTGTCATCATTTACTTTCTACTCTTTTGTCTAATCACATATTGTCTTTAGGTCTGTTTCGACACACGATTGATGACGCAATCGAAGAATCGGCTAATACAAGGAGACGTCATTTGACGTTAGAGAGCTTTAGGTCACAGTCGAGAAAAATGCTGATTTGTTAGATGAAACGTTAGATGACGTCAAAGATCTTCAAAGAAACAACAACCGCTTCCTGCCGCCAAACATGTTATTCGATCTTTTTTGAAAAGAAAAAGTGGGAACCCTCTACGTAATATTTACCTTTGTCATCTCCCCTCGTGTAAACATCCTCTATCAAGCATTCAGACGTGGCCCATACGTTGATCGGTCCTCCACGACTTGCTTGCTCCAACCAATAAGTCCCGTTGTACGCAGCCCAGTGGTAATCAGTTGCGCCTTTGATCAAAGGGAAGCATAGCGCAAGCCCGGACGGTGGTGTCCAATGAAGACCTGTGGGGTCACACAGTACTGATGAGGAGATGTGTGGCAGGTTGGGGGGAGTATGCGAACACGTACCGTTTCGGTCGGCTGCGGAACTAGGCTGGGGCTTAGGAAGTTGCGGATTGAAGTAGGTTGTGACCTTCTCTGCCCACTCCTCTTTCGTCTCCAACTTGGTCCATCCCAGATGTTGGGGTCGAAGTGCTTTCACTCCCCGGGATTGCATGAACTTGTCATCGAAGCCTGTCATGAAAGTAAAGCAGTTGGTCATGCTTCCAAAGGCTGCAGAGTTGAAGTAATCCGGAAACACTTTCGCTACCAATCCTCGTGGATTTGACATGTCGACCTGTACATATTCAAAGCAATAAAAAATCAGTCTGCAACCGCGCATGCATTACATTGGGGGGTATACGTTCATCGTGTTCGATTTCTATCCTCCGATGACTATATAGCAGATGGTAACACCTCGCATCCGTGTTTTGGCTTTTGGCGGGCTCGGGAATCGACAAAGCTACTTCGAACCCTTGGTACTCGCATGTGCCAACGACATGGAGTTTAATGCCGTGGACATCCACGACCTCACCCCCGCATGTATCAATGCACGTGTGGCCGAGTTCTTTTCTCTAGAATCTAGAGCATCGGTAGTCGTGTTAGGGTTTTCCTCCTCTTGCTACGCCACGGCAAAGGCCTTTGACACACACAAAACGCCGGGCAGCCGACTCTTGTTGATTGACCCACCGTACATTCTGGGTCCCGGTGAGCTTCCTGATCTTAAAGGTTTACACCCCTACTATCGCGATCCGACAAAACGCGCCGAGACACTCTCCGAGACCCGAACACATGTCAGATGTGTGTTGTCGCCTAGCTTGGTTCATCGCATGTTTTTCCGTCTTCTAAATGTTTGTCCTCCGCTTCAGTGGTGTTTGCGTCTGTTCGGGTCTCGGACGCCATGGGAGGTGGACCGCGTCATCTTCTCGATGCCCATACGTGACTTGCAAGACTTTTTGGGGCGTTTCATTCTCGCTTACGACCCCGTGCAGACGGTCGAATCACTCGACCCTAGACGCACATGTGTCATGAGTACAATGTATTCTCTTTCGAGAAAGTTTATGGAAGCGCGAAAAGGTCCTGTGAGCCAATGCGTGTGCTACACCGACACCGGACACCACGTCATACAGACTCACCCCGAGCTCGTGCGCTCTACTTTGATCGCCTTGTGCGCCACATCCACACCATGAATGCTGCGACCAACACGATGACAAACACATTGATGGCCATGAGAAGATGTAGGGCGTACTCTTGAGGTCCAGAGACGACGTTGCACGGCATCTTAACCTCTTTGTACGCACCGCCATCGGGGAGGTCATAGTATGCGATAGCCTCGGCAAGCGACATGACCGGCCTTTTCAGAGAGGCATTGACGGTGTTGTGGAGCTTGACCGTCCATTCGAACAACGCTTGTCGGCTATCGAGGTGTGAGTCGATCGGTATTTCATCCCAATGCTCGCGATAGTGATTCGAACACATCTTGCATGGCAGGAAACGCCATAGGTTTGCATAAAATTCCTTGTAAGACTTTTTGTCTTCGTCGCTAGGGTACTCGGGGTACTTGGTCGCAGTGACGTGGATGACAAACCAATAATGCCGTCCCCAAAGACTGGGTTTCATCTTGATAGAGTACGAAGAAAACTTTTGAGCATGTCAGAATGCAACATTTCTTTTCCACTGCCTACAACAATACGCAAATGTCGTCAAGACTAGACCTATACGCCACATTGGGTCTCGACAAGGCCAACACTCAATTGGAAGACGTCAAACGCGCCTACCGGAAGCTCGCCGTCAAATTACACCCAGACAAGCAACCGCCGGAACAAAAGGCAGCGGCCGAGCGCCAATTTGCCGAGCTCAACCACGCATACAACATCTTGTCCGACCCCGAGCGCAAACGAGCTTACGACCTCACCGGATCTGACGATCAAGACGACCAAGAAGACAACATTGCATCCCCTCCCTTTGCCGACTCTATCTTTGCGGCCATGTTTGCCGGAGCTTTCTCATCGATCGCTGTATACACACCTGATCTCCGCGTGTCGTTGTCTGACGTCTTACTAGGTAACGACTCGAAAAAGATCACTGTGCGCATCAATAGTGTCTGTGACACTTGCGATGGTACGGGCGCCGCCAGTCCAGAGGACGTCATCCCGTGTCTCAACTGTCGTGGCCAGGGTAAAACGGTGCAAACGCTCGGACCAGGCATCATGGCTCAATCGACGTGCGCTTCGTGTTTCGGCCGCGGCAGCGTCATTCGGTCTCACCGAAAGTGCGGGCAATGTCACGGAGAATTACGAGTCCAAAAAAACAAAGAATACACGGTCCCGGTGCCGAGAGGGGTCTATCAGGGCGCCAAGATCGCGGTCGACGCGACGGAAGACTACAGAGTTGTCGCACAAGTGGTGTATGATATAGACAGATCGATGTGTTGGACCGTAGGCGCCGACGTGCATTTTCGCTTGCCGCCCATCACGCTCAAAGAGTTGATGTGTGGTTTCGTGCGCATGATCGACATGTATGGCAAAAAGGTGAACTTCAAGTCTTCGGGCTACTTTAATCCTTCCAAACCCAAGAAACTCGAGGGACGCGGACTTCCTTGGGGCCCGGGAATCGAAAGACGGGGCGATGCCTACATTCATTACCAAGTCGAGTTCGAGGACTATCCCGCCGTGACCAAACAAAGCGCCGAAGTAGCTCGATTTTTCACCATTGCAAAATGATGACGGGGAGCATGGCGAGCAACATTATCTCTTGACGAGAGATCTTGTATAATTTTTCGACGTTGACGACGACCCCAAAGACGTACATCAACACCATCGACACAAAGAGCTTACCGTACTCGACTCGGTAGCAAGGCTTCAACCATAACACGACCAGTGCATAGGGCAACACGTGAAATGCCGCGTGAAGCGATTGAAGCAACAGCCCCTCGATCCGATATTTTGTTTGATCGCGTAAGGTCACCTCCACGTACCCGGGGCGCACGTACACAAAGTAAGATGACACAATGAGCACCGCGAGGGACGTGAATACGACGTCGATGAATGGGTCGACAAGGGTGGATGCGGCGACTAGGGCGCAATTCCAAGTGGTAAAGTACAAAAGCAGTTCCCATGGGTTAAACATGACGAGTTCGTGCATTGCTTGCGTTCCACAGACTCTCACTATATGTATGTTATGAAAAAAGGGGTACTGAAATAGCTACAATGGAATTTCTTAATGAATATAGTCCCATGGCACAACCGATGCGCCATCCAAACATCTCTCTCAAGCCTCACCAACTCACCCTTTTGCAACGGTGCAAAGATCTCGAATGCCTCGAGCTTCAACACAACGAACACAAGTTCAAGACCACCGTGGGCATCATCGGTGACAAGGTGGGCTCGGGGAAATCATACACCATACTCGCGCTCATCTATACGACGCTGTCCGATACAATATCCGATACCGTATCCTTTCGGTCGGTGGGTCTCGATCATGTCACGATCCGCACGCCAAACACCGCGACGCCGGTCAACACGTGTGTGTTGGTGGTGCCACACAACCTAGTGTGCCAGTGGGAGGCGTACATTGTCGCCTTCAAAGAGCTTCGCTCCTTCACGGTCAAGCGCAAGCCACACATGGCCGCTCTCGGATCAGATATGGGGAAATATGATTTGGTACTAGTCACATCTACGCTCTTTAACGAATTTGCTACCGCACACAAGAGCTTGCGCTTCAAGCGTGTGTTTTTCGACGAAGTGGACAACATCAACATCCCTAATTGCTCGAGTCTCATCGCCGGCTTCACGTGGTTCGTCTCTGCGTCCTACAACAACCTCGTGTATCCAAAGGGTTTTGCCGAGTGGGACCAAGACGCCATGACCTACACGCTCGTGTCGACGGGTCTTCGTAACAAGGGTTTTATCGCCAACCTATTCTTTGACCTCTTTTACAAAATGTCTCCCGACTTTATCCGACGCTTAGTCGCGGCGAACCAAGACGAATTTGTAGACGCTTCATTTCGTCTTCCCCCCATCCAAGAACATCGTGTCATTTGCCGATCTTCCAATGCAATTAGTGTATTGGACGGCGTCGTCGGACCTGAGATCATCGCATGCCTCAACGCTGAAGATGTCACGACTGCGCTGACACACGTCAATCCTCACAATAAAAACACCGAGGACAATATAGTACGCGTGGTTCTCGACAAGTACAATCGTCTAGCGCACAACGCAAAGCTCTCGTGCGATTTCATAGCTCAACGTGAGTACGACTGCGAAGAGCAGCGGGCAAAGGAGCTTGGCGAGGTGATGGCCAATCGCGAGGAGCTCCGACGCAAGATCGAGCATATTGAGCGACGTATCCGTGACGCCGATCTATGTTGCATCTGTCTCAGCGACATCGAACACAAGACCGTAACATCCGAATGTTGTCAGAACAGCTTTTGCTTTCGTTGCATCACCCAATGGGTCAACGTGCGCCCAGTGTGTCCCTGTTGTAAGAGTGACCTAAACATGAATGATCTATACATCGTCGCCGAAGGCAACTCGGAACAAAGCTCTGATGTAGGGCCGTCCAATCCCGGCATGTCGACGTGCGACCTCGACGTGCGTAATGACAAGATGACCAACTTTTTGGCATTGTTACAAAAGGTGAAAAATGGCAAGACGTTGGTGTTTTCGGCCTATGATGAGAGTTTCGGCCAACTGTCGCGGGTCATGGCCAATCAAGGACTCGAGTACAAGTATATCCGCGGCGCCAGCGATAACGTCAACAAAGTCGTGAATTCGTACAAGAATGGACCGACCAACTTTTTGTTTGTCAATGCGCAAAATTACGGTAGTGGGCTTAACCTAGAGAATACGACCGACATCATCATGTTTCACCAATTTAGTCCCGAGATCACTCGACAGGTCATTGGCCGCGCACAACGCATGGGTCGAACCCAACCACTGAACGTTTGGTATCTATTGAACCACAACGAAACCGCTACTCGAACCTCTTGAGTTTGACCACGATAGAGGCGAGTGCTTCTAGTCGCAGAGTCAGCTTTTTGTTTTCTTCTCGAAGCTCTGAAAAAGTCTTGTTGTTTTTCTGCTTTTCCTCTTTCAAAAGGTATCGTAAGCAATCTCGATCTGCGCTGAGCAACCCGATTTTCTTGCGTATGGCATCGACATCGATGTCTTCTTGGTTCGAGGACATAAGGCGCTCGTTTATTGTTCGCTCACAAAAAAATATGCATGTGTAAATGGACAGCGTCAACGTTAATCCCTACAAGGTTTTCGGGCTCGACCCGGGCTTCACAGTAGACCAACTCAAGAAACGCTTCCGCGAGCTCGCACTCAAGTATCATCCTGACCGAAACCCCGCCGCCGACCGTGTGGCCAACGAGAGCATGTTTGAACTCGTCAAAAAGTGCTACATCAATCTTTTGCAATCTCGCTCTGGCGCATCCACCTCACAACCCGAGCAGGGCATGCAGGTATCGACCATGCCTCCGGTCGTCGCAGGCCAACGCAACAAGTTTGATCTCGCCCGCTTCAATCAAGTGTTTGAATCCAACAAGGTCGAAGACGTGTACGACAGGGCCGGCTACGACGATTGGATCTCACAGACAGGCAACGACGATTTCAAGGGATCAGGTGCCATCGTTCACAAGTCCGAGCCCCAACCGCTCTCGATGAGCATCAATGGTCTGGGTGGTACGGCTTTTTACGAGTTGGGTATAAACGACATTACCGATTTTTCGGGCAACACCGAGTCCTCTCTCGACTTCATGGACTATCGCCTAGCATATAACACGACCAAGCTCGTGGACGAGCGTTACGTCAAGATGCCAAAGTACCGCACGATCGAGGACATTGAGGCCGAACGCAGCAAGCTCTCGTTCAACATGTCCCGAGCCGATATTGCACGCAACGAAAAGAAGGACCGCATGGAACGTGAGGCCGAGTCGCGTCGTCTGGCGATGATGAAAAGCCGCGATTCGCTCATGGAGCGACAGTTTCAGACGGTCAATCGTGACATGGGCGTGAAAAACTTTTGATCTCCGTGCTTGCTCTTGAACCTTTATTTTGTGGTCAAACTGTAGTCATGGACAACAATGCGATCCGCGTGACAGACGTCGCGGACGGTCAGACCGAGGTCCGCATCTACACACGCGACAACAACGAGTACAAGCAAGTCGTGCAGATAAGCCCCTATGGTAACGTGGGTATCGCACTGGATACAGATCCACAAGCGAGTCTCCACGTGGGAAACGAGGCGCGATTCGACGGAGGCATACGTGTCTCTGGACGTCGCGTGATTTCGTGGGACAATGCCGCTCACACCTTTTATGACGTCAATCGGCTCGTCACTGTTGCTCCCGAGGCACACTTTTTGTTTGCCGACAAGTTCGAGGTGCGCCATGGCGCGCAAAGTCGCAACACACTCAAATTGCGGGTGCAAGGTGACGGCACGTACATCCACGAGTCCCTCGTCAATCGCTTGTCAGAGCGTGACGCCAAAATCTTGTGCATCCAATACGTGTGGAATGCGGGCGAGAGTGGTGGTCGACTGATGCTCAACCGTGGCGACGTCAATGCGCTCGTCGCCAAGTATAGTCTGCCATCCCGCATCATCCCCATGTACTTTACATACAAGGACGACATTTATGCGATTTACCCGCTATACTCGGACAGCAAGTGTGTGTTTTGGAGGTACGTCGCAGGGCGCGAGCCATGGGACCGCTCACTCCCGTGGCCCGGGGAGTTCAACATTGCATGGCAAAGAGTCGTCACACCCGGGTGGAACGCCCAAACGCCCATCGCCGCTAGAACAGGACTATTGCCCGAAAAGATCGAATTCCAAGTCGACGAAATAATGGACGATAAAAACGTGTTCCAAGTGACCGACAAGTTCGAAGAGCCACTCCTCTCTGTCTGCTCGAGCAACTATGGAATGATTGGTATGTTTAATTCAAACCCCCAGTTTCCCCTTCACGTTACCAACAATAGAGGTTGGTCCGATTGGATGGGGTGCTTCCAAAACGACAATACAAACATCAAGTTGTCACATCGCTTGGGACACGGTTTGCTCATCGATCGCTTGACAATGGACAACCCGGCCGTGACTGTTTTCGAGTGTAAAAACCGACAGCACACGCACTTGCTCGTACGGGGTGACGGCATCACGGCGATCGGTTACTCAAACGACAAGATCCCGTATCCTAACAACGTACGTTTCCAAGTCGATGGTGACACGTGGACGTCGGGCTATGCGTTGATAAGCAACGTCAAGATCGGAACGATTCAAACGCCTCACGCACATTTTGGGCATTGCAACATGTACCAAACAAACAACTATGCTTTGAAACAACAAAGCGACGGCATCACGTGTTTAAACGCACCGACCAACCGTTCCGTACGCTTGTGTATCAATGACGTCGAGTACATGAGACTAGACTCGGACACGGGCACAGAGGGAAACGTTGGCATCCGGTGTGTCCGGCCCACGGCTGCATTGCAGGTCACGCCCCGACTCGGAGTTAACCCCGAGTCTAACGGCGTCTATATCTACAACTCGAATCAGAGCGAATATGACCGCTTCTATCACGCCATCTTGGGGATGCACACTGCACGTGACAAACCGTATGTAGCCTGGAAGTGCGATTACACAGGGAACGCGTGGTCGATGGGTATGGATAGCGAAGATCAGGGCAAACTCAAGATCCAAAGCGCGTGGACTTTAGACGGCAATGTGCCGCGGTTTACCATGGACACGAATGGTTTCACGACATTCATGAATTCCGAATCGAATGACTTGTCCCCCACGTGTGCGTTCAAAGTGCAGCGGAGCGACAGCAACAATGAGCATTCGGTCCACATGTACGTACGAAATGACGGTCGTGTGGCTGTGCGACACAGTAGCCCCCTAACAACTCTCGACGTCAAGGGCAAACTTCTCGTCGACGATCGTCGGAGCAATGGTTTACCAGTGGTCGGGGATGTCGGGTCGGGTGGTGATCGAGTCATCATTCAAAAGGGGACGAGCACAAAATTCCCGATATCGATTGGTGTGGATGCGGGGGACGTGTTGTGGAATAGCGTACCGAATGCAGGGTCTTTCAAATGGTATCATAACAGTAGCAACCAGGCGCAGGTGATGCAATTGAGGTGCAATCAGCTCGAGCTGCGCGCGCAGGTGTTTGCCAACGTGGACGACATCGGCAAAGTTCCCATGGCCACCATGGACAATCCGGGCGCACGCATTATCTTGAGGCGCAATGAGGCGTCACAGTATCCAACGGCCATTGGATACAATGATTGTAATTTGGAATGGATTCCTGAAGGTAGCTCGACGGTGTACCAAAAGAACATGATGTGGTTTGGTGTGCCGACAAAGGGCACATTTACGTGGTACAACAACAACTCGAACTTTATGACGCTCGACAGTTGCAACGTGCTACAAGTGACTCATTGTAACACGGACCCAAACTCCATCAAGGGCATGATCAAGTGTGGTCGCCTGCAAACGTATGGCTACGTGAGCACGTCAAACAACTACATTGACACGGGGCGGGCGTTCATGCGCACCTCTCAAATGCGCTTCTCTCAAGTGTTATATGACGCACCGCGAACTGGTATCGACTCGAAGGACTATTTTGTGGGTGGTGAAGGCACACGCATCTCACTTCACGACACGGTCACCAGCGACTATCAATTCGCAATCGGTATGGACAGCAATGCGATGTGGAACTCGATGCCACTTTCAAACATGGGCCAACGAACGTTCTTCAAGTGGTACGTCGGCGGCGTCGAGGAATTGACGCTAACCAACGACGATCTTAACTTGAAAAGCAACAACATCGAGATGGGTCACGGGCGCATCAAGTTTAGTGCGTGCAACATCAGCGAGCCAGCCACCAATGGCGAAGTTAATAACACCGCGGCGATGAACTCGACCAACGGGACTCGTATCGTCTATGCCATGTCTAGCAATTTGACGACCGAATACCCATATGCGACGGGTATGGAGAAAGAGGCCCTTTGGCAGAGCGTGCCAGTAGGTAAGAATCATCGATGGTATGTCGGCGGTGCTCGCGAGTTGAACCTCGACTCTAACCAACTCGACACATGTAGTAACAACGTCGAAATGGGATACGGGCGAGTGACCTTTAGTGGCGGTAATTTGAGTGGACCCAACAAGAACGCGCAATTATTTGACTCGAACGTCAAACGTGTTGACGGAACTCGCGTCATCTATCGCCCGAGTGCCGACACCAACACAGCATTCCCTTGGGCGTCGGGTGTCGACGCGACAAACTTGTGGCACAGTGTTCCATCGGGCAGTAGTCACGCATGGTACGTCGGCGGCTCTTTGGATATGACGCTCGATTCGAATCAAATCAACACGTGTAGCAACAATATCGAGATGGGGTACGGCAAGATCAAGTTTAGTGCGGGGAGCGTGAGCGAGCCTAAGCTGACTGCGCAGTTGGACGACTCGAATTTGAAATTGGCCGATGGGACGTGTGTCGTCTACCGACCTAGCGCAAATACGGGGACGACGTTTCCCTGGGCGTCGGGCGTGGGCGCATGTAACCTTTGGCATTCGGTACCGGCCTCCAACAATCATTCGTGGTATATCAATGGTGTCCTCGAAATGAACTTGGATTCAAATAATCTCAATCTACGCAGCAACAATATCGAGATGGGAAAAGGGTGGGTCATGTGGAATGGGAGCGATAGCAATCGACCTTCCGCGGGAACCCCTGGTGGCGGCAAGGTCATCTTACAACCACGTGTTGGCGCCAACTACTCGACAGCGATCGGTGACGCTGACGCTCAAATGTGGTTTGGCGTGCCATATCAACACTCGTTCCGGTATTATGTGCAGGGCGAAAACATCTTGCGCATTCAACGGCCTGACGTGAGTGACGTGGACGCCAATGACGACTTTGGGAACATTGCTTCCGGAGCTGTCGTGTTTGGAACGAAAAACACGAGCGCCGAGTCATACATAGGCAACGGTACCAAGGTCGTATTAGGCTCCAACATGGCGATGGGTATGAACAGCAATTACATGTGGTGGTACTCGGGAACCCAAAATTACTTTACGTGGAACATTGGCGGGCAACGCATACTGAGCCTTTATAACAATGCGACGGGAGCCAACATTCAACTACCGTATCTCATGTCAACGACATTAAAGAGCTCCTTTGCGAGCGACCCAATTGTCATGACGGGTCACCACTTGCAAGCCAACATCATCTCGAGCACAATGACCAAGAATGTGTACTGTGAATCTATCTTTACAAAGGACACTGGGTACATCAACACTGGTGCGGTCCACGTCGGTGGCTACATTGATGCCTCGGATAGTTCGACAGCAGAAGGCGTCGCAGGTGTATCGTTGATGAAAAAGGACAACAAGTACACGGTGTTCAGCCGTGATCTCGTCGTGAGCCATGGCGATGTCATTGCCAAGAATCAACTTTACTCGAGTAATAATGCGACTGTCGTGAACCAGTTGCGAGTGAACAACGAGATCTTGTGTTCGAATCTCAAGGGAGTTGGCACGAACATTGTGCTACACAACACTCTCGTTTCGAAGGACAATAGTCAGAGCATTAACAACATGAAAGAGTTCACGGGTAGCGATCTCAAGGTCAACAACATTTACGAATATACTTCGGGCAACAAGATATATCTCCAAAACTCGACCGTGTTTTGTAACAACTTGATGAACTCTACGCAAGAGATCTTATTGAACCCTGGAACTAGCACAATTACGACAAAAACTCTCAAAGTCCCCGGAACGGACGAAATAAGATTCGAGGGTGGAAGCGGAGCCAAGAACAACGCATACGTACCCAATTTGTTTAGCAAAAACTATGTCATGAGCAAAAATATTATCCTCGTCGACAACGATAGCAAACACAGCTCGACGGCAACCACGTTTGATCTCCCGACCATAACTTATACAGGAACCAACGAGTTTGGGTTTAACAAGAAGCTCAATGGACCGAGTGCCTTGTTCTCCAATTTAACCATCAAGACTCAAATAGATATGACCGATGCCGCACTCTTGATGGGAACAACAGGGACCGTCAATTTCGGGGCAAGTACGTCTCTTAAGTCAGATGCATTTTCCAACCTCCCCGGCACATCGATGAGCTCGTTGACGGTGACTAACGCGTCCACGCTTAATGGCGCTGTGACGATGAAAATAGATTCGGTTTGCGACGGTAAATTTACAGCAGGGACTTTAAAAAGCAACGGGGCATTTGAAACCAATGGGATCACATCGAGTGCTGGAATAACATGTACGAGCGGAAACATTCAAGCGAACAACGGTGACGTCGTGGCGGGCTCCGATGCACGCATCAAGACGGACGTCCGGGCGATCGAGAACGCGCTAGACAAGATCGTACGCTTAGCGGGCAAGACGTATTTGCTCAAGGCAGCACCTGAACAGGGTCGAAAGATGGGTCTCATTGCTCAAGAGGTGGAGGACGTAGTGCCCGAGGTGGTGCATCGCGACGTAGACGGGTTTTACTCGCTCGCGTACATGAACTTGGTCGCGCTCCTCATCGAAGGCATCAAGGAGTTAAAGCAACAACTTGACACTGTACTGCCATAAAAATGAAAAAGGTCGAGGCTTAAGACAAGGTCAAGCTATATATACAATCAAGAATGTCCGTCGCACTTGTGTTTGACGTCGAGACCACCGGAATCCCGAAGGCTCGTAATGCGTCATTTCGCGACCTTGACGTGTACAATTCTGCTCGCATCGTCTCGATCGCGTGGCGTTTGATCGACGTGAGCAATGACTGTGAGGAGCTCCACAACCGTTACTACCTAGTTCGTCCCGATGGGTTTGACATCCCGGAAGACGCGATCAAGATCCACGGCATCACCCAAGAGCAGGCGATGAGTGATGGTGTGATGTTTCGCCAGGTGGTCGACGAGCTCAAACAAGATCTAGAGCGATGCAACGTGTTGGTCGCACACAACATATCCTTTGATATCAACGTATTGAGAAGTGAATTCGTGCGCTTAAAATGTCAGGCACTGATCGACGTGACGTTCGAGAAGCAATTGTTCTGCACCATGAAGGAGGCTAGGGCGCGAGGTGTGGTGACCAAGTTTACTAAGCTCACTGTCCTTCACGCTCTTTTGTTCCCGGGTGGGGAGCCGTGCGCCAACGCACACAATGCGCATTACGACGTCATGTATTGTTGCGATATATACAAGGTGTTACACTCGATGCCCCGAAAGGAGAACCAAGTACCCTCTCCACCCATGAGCAATACACCGTCTCCTTGATGAAAAAATAAAGCAATTAAAAATGTGTACGGTATGATCTCGACAATATTCAATTTTTTATCTTTCAAGAGTGTAAAATGAACAGCTTGAACGTCATTGTATACTTGGCGATTGCCATCACCGTCGTGCAAGCCATCTTGTACGTGTGGATCGCATCATGGATCCTCCGCGTGTCTAGGGATCCCCGGTGCGAGTGCGCCCACAACTGGCGCAAAAACTACCTCCTCGTATTCCCCATCGTGAGTTTCGCAATACAACTCATCACCGCGTCTGGGCTCTTATCCGGCACATACCACCACATCATGTCGTTATTGTATTTGCCCCTATTCATCGGTTGGGTTCTCTTTATCGTGTTTGGCATCCAATATCTTTCTACGCTCCATCACTCTCGATGCGATTGCGCCACCCAGGACCGCACCGGCGACAACGCGCTCGTCGCATATATGGCGATCAAAGTGTCCGTGTTCCTCTTGGCCTTTATCGCACATATGCTCTTTACGTCCATGTTCACCGCCGTGGTGGTCGACAGGAAAACCGCCTAAGGCGGAGCTAAGGCATACACGTAAATGGATGACATTGATTTTTTGTTAAAGAACTCGGAGAAGGACTCGTCTCTCTTTGTCATTGACAGTTCTCATCGAGATCGCAACAAGTATCCCACGCCTGCCGAGTATGTTCTCGACTTCACACAACCCTTTCGTTTCGTGTACGGGTTCGACATCATCGACGCAACCATCCCGTCGACCATGTATGGTGTCGACACACACAATAATGTCCTTTGTTTCGGGGTGTTATCCTCTCCGGACCGATACCAAGACTTGGCCAAGGCAGTGTCTGTGTGTCCAGGCCTATTGAGCGTGTATTCCGAACAAACCGCACCGGTCGTGGACTTTGCGTTTTGTAACAGTGTGCCGAGGCGCGTTCAAGTGCGAGCGTCAACGACCGACGATGCATACCTCGTCATTGGGAATATCATTCAACGTGTGACGCGAGCTACTATGGAGGACGTGATTGCAAACGGTGAATTCGACTTTACGTTGAGAGCAGTGCGGTTCGAGATAGAGGCGGGCAATTACAGCATTAGCACGTTGCAAACGTACCTCAAGAAGAACCTCCGCCCACATGGTATAGACGTGCGTAGCGCGACGGTCGACGCTCAAGTCGAGAAACAGATGCGGTACCGATTCGTCCACTATGATCCCGTGCTAGGCACATCGTCCCCGTTCTACTTGGACATGTTCAAGTCAACGTGTGGAACCGTTCTAGGTTTCGACGAGCTCCCAGAAGAGGGTCGTGCGGGAGAGTACCGTAGGGGCGCGTTTTATGGAAAAGGGGCCGGAGACCAAGTCTTTGCGTCCGTCATGAACAACACTGAAGGCGTGTATCAGATCGTCGGCCCGGGTGTCGTCAACTTGTTGGGTGTGCGTTACATTACACTGCGTTGCCCCGAGATCGAGAGCCATTTGTTGGGGTCGTTGGGTTACGATAGCCAGAACAACACTGGACTCGGTATCTTTAAGCTACAAAGTCCCTACGAAGTGTCTAATCTCAAGTTCGACTTTTTCAACTTTGTGAAGAAGCCGTTCCATCCGATTGGAAAACTCAACAAGTTGAGCATACGCTTCGAGCGTGGTGCGGGCATGTTGTATAACTTTCGTGGGATCAACCATCAAATCTTGGTGAGCATCAAATACTATGTGCCGTCTATGGCCAACATGCGCGCGCCCACCTATGTGCTCAACCCAAACTACCAGCCCGACCACCTCAAGTTTATCGTGGAACGAGAGGAAATCCTTAATGATGATGAGGACGACGACGATGAGTACGAGGACGATGATGACCGCGAGCTTTTGAAAAAATACGTCTATATGCGAAACAACCCTTAGCTATTTTTTATTCGACGTCGATTATTGTTTGATTTTTCTTGGGTCCGGCGCGCCTCTTTGCACCGCCTGACTTGCTCTGAACATCCGAAAATGCAATAGATATCGCGTCAATGTCCGGCTCTCGTTCTTTCTCTTGAAGTAGTTGCTCGTCGACGTGTGCCTTCAATCTCTCGGTGATGGCATCGGACTCGGCGGTCACACGCTCACGCACAATTCGCCGAACAAACTCCTCGGCCTTGGCCAACACCGTGCTTTCGATGAGCGTGCGCTCCCGGGCAAGCGCAGCCTCTAGAGCAAGCACCTTTGCCCGAAGAGCGTCATTGTCGGCCTTGAGTAATGGAACGACCTCCCGTACAATATCGGCAATCGTAGGGATTTCGACGGGTTCGGGGACTGGTGCGGGGGATACGGGTCCTTCGATTCGATTCGCTTCGATTTCCTTGATGCGTTTGTTGAGGTCGATTAGACCGGAACTGCAAGTGTTGATGTTTGCATGCAATGAGTTCATCATGTGAATCATTCCATTGATGTGAGCCATGTTTGTGCAGTGTTTGATATGCACACACAAAGTCGAATCATTCATAGAACGCGCGAGACTAATCTTGGAACTTTGCCGTCATCGAATTCGTCAAGTTTTCATTTGTGCTTGTGACGCGATTCTTAATCTCCTCGAAAGAAGTCAACATTTTACCGAGATCGACCACCAATGTGTCCAACTCTCTAACCGGGTCAAAGTCGTTCTTGGTGGCGCGATCGGACAAGCCCTTGATTTCTTCGAGTGTTCGGCGAAGGCTCGTCATGTCTGCCGATGTAGGAACGGCGTCAACACGCTCACCGATCTTGGCCATCACCTTTTCGAGCTTGATCATGGCCACCTTGCGTGCAATGCTCTCAGAGTACTTTGTCAGGTTGCGCATGTCAAAGTTGTCGATGATTTGTGTGTTGTCTGTATGCGCCTTTTGCAAGTTTTGCATAGATCCCTCGGCATTCTTGAAAAGAGTCTCGGCGGTGGCTGTCTTGACCTTCTCAACTTCGACATCGCTCTTCAACTTGTTGATCATGGCCGTGTTTGTTTCCACCGTGTTTTGCAACTTGGTCTTGTCCAAAGTCAACGAGTCTACGTTGCGCTTCAAGGCGTCGCGCTCTCCAACCACCGTTTGGTATATTACATTTGTCACCGTCGTTTTGTTGAGTTGGTCGATTTGGGAATCGAGATTTTTCACCTTGCTCTCGAGATCGACGACCTTGACGCTCAATGTCTTATTGGCATTTGAGAGAGCCTTTGCATCAACTAGTGAAACAGTGTTGTTGGCGTTGTTCGACTTTGTCTCCACTAGGCGCATGTATTCCTCCATCAACTTGGAGTTGTTTTGCTCGAGATCCACGTACTTTTTCTCCAAAGATGCCTTGGCATCCTTTGTGCTTTGTAACAATGCACTCTGCGCGTCGAACTTGTCTGAGAGAGCGGCCTTGTCCGACACCAAGGTATCAACACGCGCGCTCAATGTCGTGATTTGAGCCGACAAGCTCTTAATCTCGGCGATCTTGGCATCCACTTGAGCCGTTAGGTTCTTGATCTCGGCGGTCTTGGCGTCCACTTGAGCCGTTAGGTCCTTGATCTCGGCGGTGGCATTGGCGAGTTTCTTGTTGTCGTCGCGAAGAACCTCATTCTTGGCACTAAGATCCTTCACATTAACCTCTAGCTTGTCATAGTCTGCGACCAGCTGATCCAATGCCGCCTTCTTCTCGTCGACCGCGACGTTCAGCTCGGCAACTTGTACCTTCAATTGTGTCTTTTGTTCGGTAAGCGAAGCAATTGTGGCATTGTCAACAACTTCGTCCGCCTCCCAAGCCTTGATCTCATCGTTCAATTTAGCGATCGTTGCCGTCATCGCGCTCACTTGACCTTCCATTTGCGTCTTTGCAAGAGTCAGTGTGGTCAATTCTTCTTGCGACGCCGAATTGTCGTCACTGAGCGTCTTGATGTCGGTGCTCATGGTGATAATGGCGCCTTGGAGAAGATTGATCTGCTCGTCGAGGCTCGTCTTTTGTTGTTGCAAAGTGGCTATGGTGGATAAATTGGCCTCGGTACTAAGCACATTATTGAGCTCAAATGCTTGCTTCCTAGTGGAGTCCCAATTACGTTGTAGGTCTTCGATGCGTTGCTTGAGAACTTGGACATCATTGTCTTGCAACAACTTGGACAACTCCAAAGTGTTGCTCTCGATCGCTCTTTTGATCGCATTGTACTCGTCCGAACTTGGCTCTAGACCGCTCAAGACAATGTTGGCGTCTTCGATCTGGGCACGAATCGATCCGATTCGGTCGTTGACCAGCTTCTCTTGGGCGAGCTCGGTGGCCAAGCTCTTGACTAGCGCCTGGGACTTGGCCTGGCTCTTGAGTACCGAGGCGCATGCGAAAAGGACCTCCTTGATGCCCTCGTTCATCACTAGCTTATTGTCGGGCGATGACATGACGGAAAGAAGCTCGATGATGCGGCTTGCCACGCCCGAACCTGCGGCCGACTTTATGGTGTCGCGATCGAGCACCAACAAGAGGTCCATGTCGACGTCGACGGTGCCGGTGGCGTGTTGGGCGAGCTTTTGGAGAAAAACGTCAATCATGGTGGTTTGAACAGATGCGGGGATGGCAATGTCGTTGATCATGGTGTTGAGACCCCCAAAGCGTTGGCTATACAACATCGGTAGTTCGTTGAAGGCCTTCTCGACTGAGTCGCGGTAGACGACGGGTGAATCAGTAGGCGAAGTAGTGATGACGGTCTTGAGATCTTCTGTGATTGAGAAAAGTTGTTCCACAAAGTCGTTCCACGATGTGAGCAATGCTTCTTCGTACATTCTCAGGTGATATACAATATAGCCACAAAAAAACAAGCACGTTAGAGGAGTTGTAAATCAAAGCGATCACACGCCAACATGTCCATTGCGCTAGGTACGTGTGTCTGGTCGCCCTGGCCCACCCGCTCTAGCGCATGCCCGTACAAGCCCCACACGAGTGCCGTGAAGCGTTGCATGAGGTCCTCCATGTGGTCGAGCTCGTATCGCGACGCATTGTACAAGAGCGTGTGTAGGTGGTTGAGCAACCGCTCGGCAAGGGTGCGCGCTTGTTGCGGGTCCCGGACCTTGCCGTCCATCATCCGAAACACTTGACGCACAAAGGCCTCTGAATAACACACCACCGAATATACGACATCTTTGTATCGCGTCTCGTACCGAAACAACTCGAGGAGCAACTTTACCACGTGAGCGTCCACATAGATGTACCGAAAGCGAGTGATACGCCGTAAAGGAACATTCTCGTTGTTTTTCTCGTAACCACTCGATTGCATCCCCTCTACGTGACGTCGCAACGCGTCGACTTGCGCACCTTCGGCACTCTCGTTGACTAGATCACGCGACACGACTCCGTATGCTGCGCCAGCGAGAGCGACCACGAGGACGCACTTTGTCACGACGGGACCGGGAAGAGTGGCCGAAATGGCTAGGAGCGCGATGAGTGCGACTAGGATGACGGTGGTAGGGTTTATTGGCATGTCACTCACACTGTTATGGTCACAAAGAACATAAACAGTGAAGCTACAACGAGCAAGAATCCCACGTAGATCTTGCGGTCGCCGTCTAAGAACACCCACGGCAAATCGTGGGGATCCGTGAGCACGAGACAGTCGGTGAAGATGTCGCGCAGACACCGTGTCATGCGAAAGTAATGGTCCCCTAATGACATGCCGGCCACCAAGTCGGGTACCGATATGGCCTTGGCGCGACTCTCTGCGATACGATTGATTGTTGCGAGCGCGTCCTTTTCCTTGTTCATGATCTCTTGGTACACGTCCTTGGCCTCATACTCACCATTCTCCAACATGTCCATGAATTCCTTGTAGTCGCGTGCGGTGTTGTTGCCGTCCATGTCTTCTCTACAAGTCACCAAAAAATAATATCGAGGTTGAGACTCAACCACAATAGTACGGAGCGTGATGATCGAACATACTCGGGATGAGTACAACATATTGAAGAAAAAATGACTGAAGTATATGTCATACATAACGTTTGGAATTTACACTTTGCTTGTACGTTTGGAGATGGGTCGAGTATTGACCGAAGAAGATATCAATTCATACGTCTATCGACATGAAGTTGATTGCTCCTTGACTTTAAGTATGTTTGAAAATATAAAGAAAGCTTGGATACACTTGAAGCGTCAAGCGGCTAAAGATTTTCAATCAAGTCGACATGACCCAACATGTGGCGTCTGCAACACATGCGGTCTAGACCGATCTCGTCCAATACCTTGCCTTTGATGCTCTCGTCGAAATTTTTACCGATTTTTGTTTTCACTCCGGTCGCTCGTGCGACTTCTTCCTCCTTGTCTGTCTTTTCGACGAAATAGTCCCACTTGTCACACAAGAGTTTGCCGCATGTGAAGCATCGTACTGGTATGATCATCTCGTATACTCTATCTTCCTATGTTGTGTTTATATCATTTTTTTATGACAAATAGTACGCATGACACACTAGAAACGCACCATGTAGCTTTGGGTTAGCCATGACGTTCTCAAACGTTAGGGCATTTAAGGAAGGAGCGTGGCCTGTGCGGCGAAGGAGAATGTTGAATGTGCGCATAAAGCGCGTGCGTTCGGATTCGTCGAGGAGGGAGGCTAGGACCTGCATGGAGGGCTCGTCACCGCCCCAAACGGAACGCGCGTCCTTCACACACTCTGTCATGAAACCCTGCATTTGTCTTTTGCAAAGAAAATTTGTCACGAAAAGTTGGTCGGGCGCGCAAACCGCCGCGAGTCGGGCGTATTCACGCGTCTGCAGTGTGCGGCCAAAAAAAATCTGAGTATAGAGAAGATGCCCCCAAAATCTGATACAAAACGTGGCGGTAGCGCGAGCTCCGACCTAGTCTTGGCCCAAATCGAGCGAAATGCATACTCGGTCCTCGACCGACACTTTAACAATCAAGTGACTACACCCATGCGTGGTGGCGGCCGTGCAACACCCCAGAGCTATCAAGAGCTTTTCACACAACAACTCAGAGGTGGTACAGGCAATGACACTGTGGCATGTGACACACAAGCGATCGCCAACCATGTACCGAATCCTATGACTCAATTTGTTCCCCCAACGAGTATGCCACAAGGGAATAGCGCCCGAGTGGACGTGACTCTCCCTGACGTCGCGGTCCAAGCCTACAATCGCTACTATTACCCGCGCTAACAAACACCTTCTTTTTCCTTTTCACAATACAACATGTCTGTGGTCGTCGCTTTTGCGGTGTGCGCCTTGTGTATAGTCATATTGTCCGTATTGCTCATCATTTACTTGTATCGCTCAAAACCCATCGTCTCATCGAGTCCCCTCATCACTTGCGTCATGATCACCGCCGGCCGCGACAAGCTCGCACGTGCGTCAGTCGAGAATTTTCGCAATCAATCGTACCGACACAAGCACCTCTTGATCGTCAACAATGGAGCAGGTGCATCACTCGCTGATCCTGAGCGCATGTACAACGTGACGGAATTGCGAGTCGAGAGGGGCGATATGACATTAGGCGACCTCCGCAACATGGCATTCGAGTTCATTCCATACGGAGGACTCTTTTGTGTGTGGGACGACGATGACCATCGTTCTCCTGACTATCTAGAGACGCTACACAACTCGATGGTCAAAAACGGGGCCGATGCCGTGTGTTTTCAGAATCGGCTAGAGTACAATATGACGACGGGTTTTGCATGGCGTACCTTTTTACAGAGGGGATTTGTGACGGTGTTGGCCCGCAAGGATTATCGTGTGAGATATTTGAGCAAAGACACGATGGAGGACTTGGAACTCTTGGACTCGATGCGTGCCGTGTATCGCGTCCACATCATGACGGACAATGACCCCCGAATGTACGTGCGACTGGTGCATGGCAGCAACACGTCCGAGTATATCGTCCCAAATAAAGTGGCCGTCGTGCGTAACGACCCGAGCGCGAGTTGGCAAGAGCACCCACTGACGCCCAAGGAGGACGCGTGGATTCGTGCCACATACGTTCCGCTACTTGAAGCATCTCTGCGTTAAGTCGAGTCCCATTTCAATCTCGGGTGTATCAAATGGCAGACAACTTTAGCGAGCTCACGTGGAGCGTGATCGATACCTACTTTCGAGACAATGCGTATTTTATCGTAAAACATCATCTCGACTCTTACAACGATTTTGTCTTTAGCCGCATCCCCTACACGATCCGGTCGCTTAACCCATTTCGTATCGTCAAGACTGATTCGGCTAACGACAAGGTCGAGAACGAGATCAAGGTGTACATGGGCGGACTCGATGGCAATCGCATCTACATGGACAAGCCCGTGTACGTCGACGGTGACCAACCTCGTGTCCTCTTCCCCAACGAAGCCCGGTTGCGGAACCTATCGTATGTGTCACATATCTACGTCGACGTCGAGGTCCACTACCACGTCACATCAGAAGGGGCTAGCGAGCCCACGACCACAATCAAGACGTTCGACCGCGTCTACATCGGCGCCATCCCTATCATGTTGCACAGTCGCTTGTGTTCCCTATTCGGCCTTTCTGAACGCGAGCTCATCGAGATGGGCGAATGCCCCTACGATCAAGGAGGGTATTTTATCATGGACGGCAAGGAAAAGGTCATCATCCCACAGGAGCGTGGTGCAACCAACAAGTTGTTTGTCAACCGGTCGACCAAGCCCGAGTATACATACGAGTCTTACATCCGATGCATGTCCGAGGAGGACTCGTTGTTCCCAAAGACGATGGAACTCTTCATGATGTCCAACGATGTTGCGAGCGGTCGGCGTCGCAATGCCATCGTCGTCACCGTCCCCCACATTGGAACCAAGGTCCCGCTTTTTGTCTTGTTCCGCGCTCTAGGAGTCGAAAGCGACCGCGACATCATCGATCACATCATTCCTCGTGGACACACCGGGTCCGAGTTGATCAGTCTACTTTACCACTCGGTGGTGGATTGTCCGGGTATCTACACGCAAGAGCACGCTCTCGAATACTTAAAGGGTTTCACCGAGTACAAGACGGTGGACCATGTTCGTTACATCCTCATGTTTAACGTGTTGCCCAACGTCGGTCACGAGTTCCGAAGCAAGGCGCTCTTTCTCGGTCATATTGTCCACAAGATGCTAAACACGTCCCTCGGTGTCGTGCAGGAAACCGACCGCGACAACTACATGTACAAGCGCGTCCACTTGTCGGGTCTAATGTTGTCGGATATCTTTCGAGACTTTTACAATGGATTACGTCGCCACGTTCGCGGACGTATTGACCGAGAGTACGAAAAGGGTCCATGGCGCAAGGCGGGCAACATTCAGGACATGGTGAATGCGGTAAACAAGGACACGATCTTCTCGCCCGAGTTTGTGGCCGAGGGCATGATGAAGTCGATGAAGGGTAATTGGGGTTTGATGGACGACCCGACGAAGCAAGGCATTGTGCAGGACTTGGCCCGCATCTCGTATGTGGGGTTCGTCAGCCACTTGCGTCGTGTCAACACGCCCATCGACCGCTCCATCAAGATCGTCAGCCCCCATCGCCTCAACACGTCGCAATACGGCGTCATGTGTCCGGTCGAGAGCCCCGACGGTGCCAGCATCGGGTTGATTAAGAACATTGCCATGTTGGCCAACATTACGTACGAAGTGTCCCCACATGCCGTGTTGGACGCGCTCACGGCTTTGGGCGACGGTTACTTGAGTTGGTTGGACGACTTGGGAGCCCACGACATTATCCACAACACGGTCAAGCTTTTTGTCAATAATTGTTGGGTAGGTGTCGTGAATCGTCCCGAGGTAGTCGTGCGGTACTTGAGGTTGTTGCGGCGAAACGCGCTCATCAGCGTCTTCACTTCGGTGTCGTGGAACATTCGCACCAATGATATAAGCGTTTTGACCGAGGCGGGTCGATGCTGTCGGCCTTTGTACATCGTGCATCCTGACCGAACGTTACCCGTCGAGCAGGGTGAATGGATGAGCGGACGCCGTCGATGGCACGAGTTGTTCGAGGGGACTCTCGGCACCGGTCGCTTCCACAACATGGATTTCATCGACCCCTTTAAGCTAACGAGTGCAACCAATGTCGATGATTTGCTCGAAATTCTAGAAAGATCGAGTGCGGTCATGGAGTACGTGGACGTGGAGGAGAGTAACACCTGCATGATTGCGATGCGTCGAAAGGACGTTGAACACAATGCCAACGTACCCTACACACATTTAGAGTTGCACCCGACCACGATGTTTAGCATGTACACGGCGACCATTCCGTTGGCCGACCACAATCAAGCTCCTCGAAACATCTTTAGCGGAGCACAGGGGAAACAGGCCGTCGGCGTGTACGCGACCAACTTTAACAATCGATTGGACACCATGTCGTACGTGTTGCACTACCCTCAAAAGCCGCTTGTATCGACCCGGTATATGGAGTTGTTTCATTGCAACAAACTTCCGTTTGGAGAGAACTTGATCGTCGCAATTGCGTGTTATTCGGGGTTTAATCAAGAGGACTCGATCATCATCAACAAGGCTTCTATGCAACGCGGAATGTTCAATATGACCTATTTGAAGACGGTTGTAGACGCTGAGTCGAACAGTCGCGGTCAGAAGATCATCTTTACGCATCCGCTCGCGCTCGCCAATGCCGGAAAACAGTGTAGGATAAACGGGCTCGCTAATTACCACAAGATCGACACGCAGACCGGATTGCCCGTCATCAACTCGGTCATCAAGGAGGGCGATGTGTACCTTGGCAAGTGTAAAGTCACGGTACAAGAGGTCAAGGGCAAGGAGCAGGGCGATGCCATCGAGCAAGTGCGCAGTCAAGACACTTATGAGGACAAGAGTTTGAAAGGAGACAAGACCGTGTCCGGTATGATTGATAAGGTCTTTGTGTCGCGTGGAAAGGGCGACGACAAACACGTCAAGATCCGGTTTCGCAAGGTGCGCACACCCGAGTTGGGCGACAAGTGCGCCTCACGTCACGGACAAAAGGGAGTCGTGGGGATGATGTTTCCTCCTGAGGATATGCCGTTCACCAGGGAAGGTCTCGTTCCCGATATGATTATCAACCCCCATGCAATTCCGAGTCGTATGACCGTCGGACACTTGATCGAGTGCGTCATATCCAAGGTGTGTTGTTTGGACGGCTTTCAGTACGATGCGACGCCGTTCGAGGATCACGACATTGAGGCCATGTACGACCGATTGGAGCAACACGGTTTTGAGCGCAATGGCAATGAGATGATGTATAATGGTCAGACGGGCGAGCAGATGGAGACCGAGGTGTTTATCGGGCCGACGTATTACATGCGTTTGAAGCACATGGTGGCGGACAAGATCAATTACCGTCTCGAGGGTCCGGTGACGAACATCACACGACAACCGACCAAGGGTCGTGCGAACGACGGCGGCTTGCGCATCGGCAACATGGAGACGGACGTCTTGATGAGTCATGGTATGTTTGGCTTTTTGAAAGAGTCGATGATGGAGAGATCGGATGGAACCGTGTTTGACGTTGATGCGGATGCGGGTTGCATTGTTGGTGCGGATGACGACAAGGCGGTGTATGCGGGAGCCAAGCATTTGAAGCGCATTGCGGCGCCGTACGCGCTCAAGGCCTTTATGTACGAGATGAACACGATGGCAATCAATCCTGTGTTGGTGATGGATGAACACACGGTCGAGAAAAACAAGGAGGTTGTTGATGCCTTTGACGATTACGAGGCGGCCATGGAGATTGCGGACGAGGCGTCTTGAGATGCGGGAATGCCAGGATGATATGGACATTATTTTCTTGGACTATTGTATACAAAATACTATGCCCACCAGGAAAGAACTGATCGAGGAGGCATCGAGCAAGCTAAAGATTCAAAAGGCTATCGCACGAAAGGTGGCGTCATGGACCAAGACGGTGCAAGCGGGCGTCAAGGGTCCTGCGGTCTACGCAAACATCCTCGAGGACTACAATGAAAAGTTATACGGCAAGACTCTAGTGGGTAAGTTCAACATTTTGCTCAAGCTTGTCGAGGAGAAGAAGAAAAAGATGGCCGAGGCCACACTCGAGTCCCTTGAGAAGATTCTCGTGAAGAAGGCCGAGGTTGTACAAGGCAAGGTGGATAAACTCGAGGCCAAGATCGAGAACCTCAAGACGAAAAAGTCAGACAAGGATACCGACGCAATTAAGCGCAAGGCTAAGGAATCTCCTGACGCCAAGAAGCCTCCGGCTAAGAAGGCTAGAAAGTCCGAGTCATCCGATAAGGTAGACAAGGCAATCAAGGCAACCGAGAAGAAGGCAGCTGATAAGAAGAAGGAAAAGGCTACTGAGAAAAAGGCGGCTGATAAGAAGAAGGAAAAGGCTGCCGATAAGAAGGCAGCTGATAAGAAGAAAGAAAAGGCTACTGAGAAAAATGTCGTTGCCAAGAAGGAAAAGGCGGCTGATAAGAAGCCGGTAGCAAAGAAGGAAAAGGTTGCCGAGAAGAAGGTCGTTGCCAAGAAGGAAAAGGTTGCTGAGAAAAAGACGGTAGCAAAGAAGGAAAAGGTTGCCGAGAAGAAGGTCGTTGCCAAGAAGGAAAAGGTTGCTGAGAAAAAGACGGTAGCAAAGAAGGAAAAGGCTACTGAGAAGAAGGCCGTTGCCAAGAAAGTGACAAAGGGTGGGTATCAAGTGGATGAAAGCAATTCGTTTTGGGGGTTAGGTGGTGGAGGATATTCTTACGACTCGGACTTTTCTGATTTGTCAGACCTTTTTTCAGATAGCGACGACTTTTAAGGTATTTGTTTCAATCAAAAAACAGGCATAAGAAGAAATAAGAATACAATTGAGAAATAAAGACATGGAAACGACGTTTTTTGACCTGCCACTCGATCTTCGTGAGATCGTTTACCGACATGCAAGGTTCTTGGAGGCGCGCCAAAGGATCGCCGAGTTGCTCAATCCAGAGAGACAACAACGCGGCACCCTCGCCCGTGTGAAGGAGCATTCGTTCTGGGATTGGCAAGTTGAAGCCAAGCTGTTCGTTTCGCCGACCAAATACATACTCGTCCGTCAGTCCTACTACAATGGCGGCGGTGGCCCTACGAGATGGCACGAGGCAACCGGATACATGTTCAACACGGTAGAAATCGCCGATGACGCGTGCATTCATGTTGTTATCGATGTTTTCAATGACAAGGTGAAACTCATTCTCGGGACTCGATCGATCTCTTGCTCACACGTGCGAATCAACAATGAAGACACCAATGTCACCTACTGCCAGTGTAGTTCCAGGCCCTTCTGACCTCGTCGGGACAACGGGTCGGGAGTCTGGAGCCTTTCTCCCCCAAGAGGCAAAGGAAAACTGCAGCCTCTTCTTGGCAGGAGCCTCTTTCACATGCATGATATCTTCATCTCCTTGGACCTCCTTGGTTAGCTCAACTTCAGGAGTTTCTCCATCAGGCGTGATCGCCTGCCCTCCCTCGGCGTCAACTGCCCCATCTGGCGATGGCAAATTCGCGTTATCCATGCGAAGTATGGCCGATGGCCCCTCGAAAAGTCGTCGGGCGCAGCCCGACGACCCCTTCTCCTCGCCCTCATTTTGCGTCGGGCTGCGCCCGACGCACCCTCTCCATCCCGTCCTGTCAAAACTCAATTACACGCGAAAATGGCCGGGTCCCGGCCGTGTGGAACTACCCTGCCTACTGGCTGGCGAAATCTTGGTGGTGGCATGAAAAGAACCTTTGGATGCATCTACCAGTTCTCGAGTATGATTGAGTGTTTTATGCGCGAATCAGTTTGACGATGAGGAACACGATAAGTCCGGCGATAACGGCCTTGGCGATCGAATCTCCATGTGGGATCTTGTCGAGTGCGATATATTTTTCCACCAAGCTTCCGATGGGAAGTATGGACACTACTAGGAACACAATGGAAATGATGGCAAACATTTGTATGTCGTCGGGGTTGCACATACCCTGTACCACGGCGTCTTGTTTCACCTGATAAGGAATGGCTTGAGTTGCGAGAACCTCCGAGTCGATGTTGTTGTAGAGCTCAAAGGCATCTTCGGGAATTTGCTCGGTCTCGAACATTTGTTGAGGGGCATACTGTTGGGGTTGAGGCTGATGTTGAGGCTGGTGCTGGGGTTGGGGTTGGGGTTGGAGCTGATGTTGAGGAGGTTGTTGCATTTGTTGCGGCATGGGTTGAAAATTGGGCCGCATGGGTGGGGCGGGCTGCATCATCGGAGGCATTGGGTTTTGAGGTGCGGATGCGGATTGCGTGATGAGAGGTTGTTGCATTGGTGCAGCCATGGGTTGTTGTTGGACTTGAGGAGGTTGCGCATTCTTCTTCAATTGCGACAAGGGAGTGGACTTGCGTTGTGGGGGTATCGATTGTTGCTGACTCATTTTGCAATAGCTCCATAAACAATTTTCCATTCTCAAACGCTAAAAGCTATCCAAATATGGCATCACTATCAAGCGCAACGCCTCGTCACTGTTAAGGATGCCTGGCTCCACATAATCCTTGACACACTTGTCCCATAGCTTGTCCCGCATGCGCTTGGTCAAGTCGGGATGGTCGCCCGTCTCGTATTGTTGCCGGTCCTTCTCTTCACTTTCTTGTAATACTTCTTCCCTCGCAAGACCTGCAGCCTCGCCGATCTCGCGCTCGATCGCCCACTTTGGCTTCATCTGCACTAGGTCTTGTCCAGCATCCAATGCCTCCAACGTCCCCATCATGCGCATGATCTTGCCCGTGCTACACACAACAAATCCGTGCTCGACGCCGGATGCGAGTTGTTGACCTAAAGCGAGGACCAACTCGTCCTTGTTGTCTTTATTGACGTCCGAGTTGATGCGCGACCAAACCGAGTCCAACACTTGTTTCTCGGTGCGCCCATACTTGGAATGCACATTCGAATTGTCGATGGTTGCGAGCACTCGTGCGATATGCGTCTTATCGGTCGAAGTAAGCCTAGGGTTCGACTGGAGGGATGCCTTGACCTGCTCGACGAGGTCTGCCTTCACTCCTCCTCCTGACCCTTGCTCTTGTTCGATGGCCCTCAAGTTGGCAGCCGCGGCGTTCTGCATCTCGCCATCATGCACGTTTTGGGCGTCGCTTCGCACCGTGGCTGCAGCTGCGCGGTTGATCGCTCGTTGAATCTCGGGCGGTAGCCGATCATGTTCTGCTTGAGCTCGCTCTCGACGCCGGCGTTCGTTTTGTGTTTGCATGGATCGCAACCACTCGGTGGGGTTCGGTGGCGCGGGATCCGCCTCGAACAAGGTTGTGATGACATCGGCTCTGACGACATCGGCTTGTCTCTCGGGAGGGCGTTGTCGAGGTGCAGGGGTGGGAGTCCGAGCGGCTTTTTCGGTGGTCACCAAGGCGAGTGGTTGGGTGGCGAGGAGCGTATCGACAATGTTTACAGGTAGTTGAGTGTATGTGCGGCCAACCTCGTGGATCTTGAGCAAGTCTAGGTCGTTGTATGACAATTTGGAAATGTCCTTGAGCATATAGGCGGCATAATCCTTGGCCCTTTGCGAAAAGTTAGGCTGGAATGTGACATAGGTGAATATCTTACCGGCCGTTGTTTTCTCCGGTAAGAAGAACGGATGCAATCCAAAGGCGTAAATGTCGCCTAGTTCGAGAACCGCATCTTCGTACCCACCTAATTCGTATGCAAGAAGGTAGTTCTCGACCGCCTTGAGGCCGTCGGGTGGTTGTTCGGCTCCTCCGTCACGATGCATGCGCCCTAGCTTCAGATAGCCCTCGGGAGACGTCTCGGCGACTTTGGCGTACATCGTCTCGGCCTTTGAAAAGTCGGCCGGCACCACGTCACCGACGCCCTTGTATCGAGTGTCGGCCAATGCGAGCAATACGTGTTTGGAGAGTTCACCGTCCATCTCGGCCCGTTCCAGCTCTTTTCGCTCCACTTCGGCAAACAACTCTGCTTGGAGTCGGCGGTTATACCGGTTCCGCCACAGCGTGTAGACGAGAAGTACGACGATGCATGCGAGGACGACCACTCCTATCCAAAGGTTCATTTGTCTCAACGAATATATTTGCCAAATGATTTTGATCGAGGTGCGTTCAAAAAGTGGGCTAAGGACAAAGTCCTTGTTTTGATCAAAAAAAATGTCATCCGCATCAAATTATTGCATAGAGATCAAGACCGTACAGTCGGGACCTTTCAAGATCCTCATCGAGGCGCTCAAGGAGCTATTGACCGAATGCTCGTTCGAGATCGACGAGACCGGTCTGAAGCTCATGACCATGGACACGAGTCACACGGTGTTGGTTCACCTCAAGTTGGACGCGTGCAAGTTTTGCTCCTTTTACTGCAAGCAAAAGACGGTCATTGGAATCAACATGATTAACTTTCAAAAGTTGATCAAGACCATCAACAGCAACGACACTCTCACCTTGTTCATGGAGAACGACAACCCCAACTTTTTGGGCATCCGTATCGAGAACACCGAGAAGAACACCAAGACCACGTACAAGCTCAACCTTATGGATCTCGATCGTCAAGATCTCAACATCGACCCCGCTGCCTTCAACAACGTCATCACCCTACCTTCCAACGACTTTATGAAACTCATTCGCGACATGAGCAATATTGCAGATAATGTCGAGATTCAAAACATGAAGAATCAGTTGGTGTTTCAATGCAAGGGTGACTTTTGCCAGCAGGAGACCGTGTTGTCCGATAGCAACAACAAGATCCAATGTTCCAACCAATCTGACGAGATCGTGCAGGGTGTTTACAGCCTCAAGTATCTCGTGTTGTTCACCAAATGCACCAACTTGTGCAACACGGTGTTTTTGTACCTGCGTAATAACTATCCTTTAATTTGTCAATATATGGTTGCCTCATTGGGCGAGATCAAGCTTTGCATTGCACCACAACGTGTCGCATAAAAAATGGTGATTTATTTTTCTTTACATTGTGTATAATGGCAAGAATCAAAGAAAAAGAAAGCGTTGGATTAGATGGAGCGAGTGTCGTTCTTTCGGGTTTTCGTAGCGAGTCTCTAGATGAAGCGATTAGTGCCGCTGGTGGCGTGACACGTATCAAGCCCTCGAGCAAGACGACTGTCGTGGTTGTCCCAAAGTCTGGCTACGCTTCCGCAGCCGTCGATTACGCAAAAGAGAACAAGATTAAAGTGTTGACTTTGGAAAAGTTTTGTGCCAAGTATGGACTTGAGGTTCCCGAGTTGAAAAAGCGTGGCAGACCTGCCGCGTCTGAGGACGGCGACGATGACGAGGTCGTAAAGCCAAAGGCGGCTAAGAAGGAGAAGGCCGTCAAGGCCATCAAGGCAGTCAAGAAGCCCTCAAAGAAGCCTGTGATCGAGGACGACGAGAACGACGAGAACAACGAGGACGACGACGATGTAGAGGTCGTAAAGCCAAAGAAGGCCGTGAAAAAGCCGGCAGTCAAGGAAGTTAAGAAGCCTGCAAAGAAGCCGGTAAAGAAGCCCGTGATCGAGGACGACAACGAGGATGATGAAGAGATTGTTCCCAAAAAGGCAAAGGCAGTCAAGGCAGTCAAGAAGCCTTCAAAGAAGCCTGTGATCAAGGACGACGACGATGATGATGAAGTGATTGTTCCCAAAAAGGAAAAGGCAGTCAAGGCCGTCAAGAAGCCTGCAAAGAAGCCGGTGATCGACGACGACGACGACGACGAGGAAGAGATAGAAGCCATTTCGAGCAAAAAGGTGTTTGATGAGTCGGACAACGAAGACGACAACAACGACGATGAGAATAGCGAGCGTGGTGCCGACGACTTCCGTCCTCGGAGTGATGACACTTGGAAGGAGCGCTTCTCAGGTCTCGAATCCGCAGAGCTTCCGATGGATGAAGCGTCCAATGGTATTGAAGACATCGAGTATGACGGACTTTCTTTGAAACAAATTCGTTCCCAAGTCAAGGTTATTTCCAGAAAGATTTTGGAGGATAAGCGCAACGGCTACAAGGTGTTCGACATTGCCCCCGATTACCTGGGCTACTTGCCAGCTGAGGATATGTTCATCGTGAGCTCCAAGGTGCGCAACCAAGAGCACTACGAGCGTGTCGACTTTGTGGCTATTAAGATGAAGTGCGAAAAAGTTCAAGGCAAGTCGGGCGATAAAGCCTCCTACACATTTGGAAGCGCCGACGTTGTGAAAGAGGACCTACGTAGGCAGACGCAAATCAACGTGATCATGGAGTTGGACGACCACTATGGTGACATTGTACATCTCGTCATCAATAGCACACACCCCTTTGAGTTTCATGACGTGGACAAGGGTGGGCGCCTCGTGTCACGATCAAAGCGCATGCGCAAAGCTTAAAGATAAAAAATTGATAGAGCCTTTTGTCGTGTGCATTTTTACAACATGTCGAACACATTCTCGATTTGTCTGAGCGATTGCGGCATAGGTGCTTTTACGACTACGACGTGCAATCATATATTCCACAAAGAATGTATCGATAAATGGCTGCTCATCAAATCAAATTGCCCTTATTGTCGAAAGAGAATCGTTTCAAATAATAGATTGGTCGCAAAAGTGGATTTCTACAATGAAATGACTATAAACCTATCGGATTCTAAATCGATTCTCAACATATCTCGATTGGAATACAATCAACGTGATTTTTCAGTTGTTGTCAATGATAACATCGAGCAACCGACATTAGATGCATATCGCGTCACTGGATGTAATACGAATGTGTCGTATTTTGACAAACATTCGAGGGGTTACCGTGTTGTCGAATCCGTACTTTCAAATCAATATGCAGCAAGCTATTGGATAAATATAGATGAATCGTCGCAAACGAATAAATTCACTATAATAAAAGAATTCGCGTCTCGTCCGGGACTATATTTCATCAGTGACGTATTTGATCAAATGTGGACTCACGAAGTACAAGTAGAGATTCAATGATTCGGCTACCTATTGGCCATTTGGTCTTTGTAGAACATGTAAACATCAATGTCAAGGTTCCCGAGCGCCTTGTCCATCAGTTCCTCACATTTTTCGAGCGGTATAGACATACCGGCTTCACGCATGACCTTGCAACATCGCATGTCCGTTCCCAAGACGTCGATGCGATACGATGTCCTGAAGAATATCTCCAAGCGCCCAGCGTAATTGGCGTCCGCAAGAAAGTGCTTGAGCAAAGCCGCGTTTCCATAATTTATGCTATGGAAGAACACGCACCTTGTCTCTATCAAGAAGTTTCCTATTTCAGGATTTCCTTTTCGCAATGTCTCGAACGTGTCGGGGGTAGCGTTTGCGTAGACCACTTGGAGAAGCGAATCGATGATGATCCTCGACAGAACGAATGCCGAGAGATCTAAACCTTGCAATGTATTGGTGCGGACGCGTTCGATCAAGACGAGCTCGTTTGCAGCGTCGACTGCTTCTTCATCGTCCACACATTGTACAAAATCTATGACCGTGGGGTCTTCACGATGCGTACTAACGAACCTGCGGATCTCGCTAGACATGTCTTTGAGAAGTGGGCGTTTGGCTTGTTTTTTAAGGGTTTTGCTGAGCACGTGCAAGGCCTTGAGTTTCTTTTCGATTTGGGGTTGGGGAGGAGCGCGCATTTTCATTTGCACGACTGATCGAAGATGAACACGGTCACGGACATTGAGCGAGTTGTGAATCGTCTCTTGAATGTCGAGCGGTAACTTGTCAAACATGATTTGTGTAGGTGTATGAAGACATGGATCATTTTTTTATGTACGTTCGGCAAAAGTAAATTTTATGATGAGGTATAGCAGATTATCACACATGTTGTCCACCGCCATCAAGACATCGTTAGTGTTCTTCCTTGTCGTCATCGTTATCCACCTCATGATCCGCAAGGCCCTCAACGAACGCACACCCCCGCCCGCACCTCCGTCAGCTCCGTCAGCCCAGTCAGTTCCGCCCTTAATCCCCCTACCCACGAACGTGTCAAAGCCGATTGTTGCACCGACCGATGTCCAATGCTCTGTCCAGCCGGCCAAGACACCGACAAGTGACGACCTCTTTAACTTTGTCTTCAAGTGCAAGGCTAAAGAGTCGTTAGAATCCACTCCTCAACTCGCGAAACCCGCCGAGATGGCTAACGCAGAGAAACAAGTTGACATTGCGCAAGTTGACATTGCGGGAATTTGTAGCTACGATGACAATAGCACTGCTCTCTATGGAGAGTTTGCAAGCTCATGAAAAAAGACGATCAAAACTTTTTGTTCATTTTGGAATACTCTTCTTTTATGGCGCTCCATGATTCGATCAACATGTCGTTAAATTCTTTCTTGACCTCACCATTTGTAAGGAGTTTGTCATATTTTGATAATTTATTGTAGCCGCCAACGATGTCTTTCACGATGCCAATTGTACTCGAGTTTCGAACCGCAACCAAGATATCTCGTGTGCTGTCCAACACTTTCTCCAAACTACTATCCGTTAGTTTATTCTTCATGATCAATCCGTTTGGCGCAGCCTTGGGCATGAATGAGATGGCTCCTCCCACAATGGATGCAATAAAGTCAAGATGGTGAACCGGATCTTTGGACGATGGATCGTATGTTAGCAATGCCAACGACATTTTCCCGGCGGTTGCAACTCCTTGACCTCCAGGAATGATAGAGATTACCGTCAAAAGGTTCGATACTTGCGGAAACAATTCTGTTTTGAGAACATTCCATCTCATGTTTTTCTCGATATCTCCCCAGTGTAGTTGTGGAATGTCAGACGACCTACCGATTTTTTCTTTTCCCTTTGCATCAATCCAAGCAATTCCCTTCTCGGCTTGCAATCCTCGTAATTCTATCGACAAGCTATTGACATCCTTTACTATGTAATTGTATGTCGACAATCTGTTTTTCACATCCAATTTTAAAGATTCGAAATCTCTCTTTAGAGTCTCAAATTTTGCCTTCAACTCGATGTTTTCTGGTTTTAGTGGTTCCAGAATATCCAAAGCGTCCAGGATCTCCTTTAGTTTTTGTAAATTTACCCTTTGAATCGCAATAACTCTGCTTTCGAAATTATCAACGATGGCGCATTCTGAAACATTGTGTGCAACTATAGTTGGCATTTTTGAACTTTGAGTAATCTTTACTTCTCCATAAAGCATAAAGTACTTATCTATTTCGTTGGTATCGCGATAAATTTTTGTCCTTAAACTCCATATAACACCTTCATAATAAGTGCTACGGGAATAACGATTTGTTGCAGTTGCTAGTGGGTACAACTCTAGCCCGATGTCATCAAAGTTATCTCTGATTAAAGATAAACAAGCATAGCCAATACTGGAACCTAATTTTTCTGTTCTTTGACTCAAATTCTTTCCGCATTCATCATACAAGTTATTGTATTGATTGTAATACCTGTTCAAGTTATCCGCATTTAGACGAGCAGGACCGTCGACGTACTGACTCCGCTCGTACCTCAAACCGTGACGAGCATGATAATAAACGTGGACGTAGTCAGGCTCTACCATAATGCCATTTAGCCATATAGCCATGTGTGTTATATATCATGTTTTGATTGGTTTTTATAGAGATGAAATAAATCTTGGCGTTCCACACGTAATATATATCTTTCGCTATGCTACTTTATATTTCATATATGCATACACAACTAACAATGACTACTAGGAACTACTACGAGCCGATTAATACAAGATTTGGATATATAGATAGAGATGATTTCGTCGAGCCAGAGTCGAGCCTCAGTGACTTTAATAAATTGAACAAAACTAACTTCAAAAACCTGATGACCTTGATTGATCGAATAAAGAATGAAACTTTTGCATTCTTGAACAAAAATCTATACGAAGTCAAATTCGAATCAAGAAAATTGGAAATTGAGAACAATCACCTCAAAAGTCAAATTCGGGCTTTGGAGCGCGACTATGCTAATATGCAAGAAGAATTACGAAAACTCGATGAAAAAGTCGATTCTGTACAAAACAAGTACTCTGAGAACTTGACCAACATCAGAAATACGAGAAAAGAATTGGGACATAAATTTAGATAAAAAGTGCTTATATTTGCGCATGAATTATTTTTCTGTTACAAAATTACAAAATGACAACTTTCAACATCAATACAGACGTTCATATTACTACCGAGTTTAGCGACTCTACACTCCATATTTTGAATAGGCTGACCCAGTCGGTAGACCAACTTGATACAATCGAGGTTGAGAATCTTCAAAAAGATATTGAATTTATCAAGATCCGTTCTGAAAACAAGGAGGCTATTCTCAATGAACTTAAAAAGAAAATTTTAGATATTCAAAAAGGCCAAGTGGACACAAAACTGGCCCAATTTCCCGAATTGCCCTCATTTGAGGATCTGAAGACGTATTCGATTGACTTGAAGTATATTGTTAATGGAGTCGAATCTTATATGAATGATTTGAACAATGCTCAATCTGCCGATTCCGATAAGAAGATCAACACTGCAAAGGTCATTCAAGACGTCATTTCCGGCTATAAGGCCCTAAATCAAAACACAATTCAAAACGCCATCGACAGCCTTCATTTGGCAGAAATTATCGAATAAATAGTTGACGGCGATTTTAGAAACCATCTTATCCGATTTTCCACCGATTACCGCAATTCACGCAGGTAATCAAGAGACTCATGGGCTCGTCCGCGGACCGCAACTGAACCTCGCGGTAGCTGCACTCGCGCTTTTTGCACTTGCCACACTTGAACTTGTCCGTCATGGCCGCCGGCTTTTCCTCAAACACCGTCTCACTATGCTTCATCTTGACGTCGAGACACTCGCGCCACAACTCGGGATACGTGTGTTGAGGTGCAAGGAAAGCAATCTCGCCCGGCTTGAACTCGGCGTCACCGAGTCGCTCTACGAGTCGCTTGTTCGAAATGTACGATTCGGCGTCGAGATTCGCAACAACACTCTGTGCCTTTGTCTTATACAATGACTCAAAACGGTGATTTTTCCAATTACGCACAATGTCATGCGATGTAGAGTAGTCAATGGCCCAATTGTAGACTCCCGACTCGATTTGTTCACATACGTCTCGTTCTAATGTGCATCTTTTAACGAGAGCGTCGACGCATTTTTGCCTCAACAACGCACCCATGATTTGCTATGATACCTACCTAGAAGTTCACGTCATTTTTTTATGTCGTTTTCAATCTCCAGAAAAAATGAAAGTGACCTAAACACTATTTGCGTTTGAATAGTAATGGACGCCGTGCTACACCACCTCTTTGACAACGCAGGAGACGCACCTAGCAATTACGCCGAGTTGGTTCTCGTAAACTCCATCGATGCCGAATCCTGTACCTACGACTTTGGCAAAGATGCGTTCATGGCCAAGCTCAAGCACGTCTCCAAGGCGCATCACATCAAGTATTTCACGAAAAAGATCAAGCGCTACCGGGTGGGAGACATGGAGATGGAAATGTGCGACGACGAGATCAAGGTGTTCAAACAAGCGTGCGGTAAGAGCTGCGTAGTCAACGAAGCCATGCTCTGCATCGGATACAATCGCGACAAGCAACCGTACCACCAATTTCCTTGCACGACCAAAATCCACGAGATTGTGTTTATTCAACGCTTGACGTTTCGTCTTCACAATCGGCTATTTTTGAACTTTGAAATTCAAAAAACAATCGACAATCGACAAATCTTCAAGATCTACTTCAACTACAACCACGACAAATCGACCGAAACCAAAGTCATTGCAGAGATATTGACCACATTTACACAATCCGTGTTGGCATCCACTTATTAAATCGGTCATTGTAACGACATATGACGCGCACTCGGTCCACGACGTTGCAATGCGCCATGCCTTCCCGCATCATGGTGCTCACCTTGAGCGTCGGCACACACGCGGTGAAAATCGCACCCGCGTCGTCTTGCAACTCGTACACGTCGGGTGTGCTCGTCTTTTTACAATAGAATGCTTTTTCGCCCTCGCCACATGACACGTTCACGACCATGGAGTTCCTTGGTGGAGGCACGTCCAATGAGCCTCTTCGATCCGAGTCGGCGTTCTTTTTTGCCTGTTGCTCCTCTTGCAAATGGTTTGCATTGACGAGAAACTCAGACACGTCCTTGTATTTGGTTCGTTGGACCTTTTTGATCAAGTTGTCGTCAAAGTTCATGAGTACGTCCTTAAACTTGATATGCAATGACTTGAAAATCAAGCCGCGAATCGTGTATGGCAAGGACGGCACATACTCGTCCAAAATGTATTGGATTTGCTCGTAGTGAAAATACCTTTTGATCTGAAACTTGGAATACGCAATCCAAGGATCGTATATGTACTTGTTGCGAAGCACGTCCTCGAGCATCTCGAGCCGCTTGACGAGGTTCACGTTGGCGAGCAACTCGTCGTGCTTGACAATCAAGTCGTTCATGATGTACAACCATTGCCCCTCCTTGTCCTTCACCATTTCTCCGTCGATAAGAGTTCCGTCAAATAGATCATCATCAAACCAAGCTTTGACGAGGATCATTCGCGGATAAAAATAACCCTGCTGCACCTTTTTGTCGATGAATAAACATTGATTGATGCCATTGTACCGCGTCATGTACAATAGATATGGGTTTCCGTTGGTTTTGGTGCATACCAAGTGGGGGTTGTTCTGAAGGATGCCGAGCGACTCTTGACCGAAGCGCTCAAAATGTTTTTGAATAATCTTGATCCCATATCCCTCGATCTTGTCCAGGATCTCTTTCTTTGCCTGGTCGGACTTGACATTGAATCCGACCCGATCGCAAAATGATATGGTTCCTATATGCATGGTTTCTTGTCACCATGTGACAAAGTCTTAAATCATTTTTTTCCACATGTCACGTCGCTTTTTCATGTGATGTGTATGTACATCATGTCTGATCACAAGAAGAATGTGCGCATCTTGCTCCCCGGTGGCGGCGTCAAGGGAACCTTTCAACTCGGCTTTCTCAAGGCCATGCAAGACTCGGGAAAATATCGAATCGATCACGTGTACGGCACTAGTGTCGGTGCGGTGCTCGCGCCCTTTGTGGCCGACGGAAAAGTCGACAAAGCCGTGGATATTTTGATGAATCTGCGCAACATGAACGACGTGGCTCAAAGTTGGTCTTGGAACTGGCTCAACACGGTCGTGGCGCCCGTCAAGGCCATCTTTTCCCTCGGCGCATACAAGCGGTTTACGTTGGTCGACAACGCACTCGATGTGCTCAAGACGGAGCGTTGCGCCTTTGACAAGTGCTCGTGCGTCGCATGGGACTTTTTCAACAAAAAGGAAGTTTGGTTCACCGGACCCGAATACCCTATCGGAATGCGGGCGTCGAGCGCACTTTGGCTCGCCGTACCACCCATCAAGTACAAGGACACCTATCTCATTGACGGTGGAGTGACCGAAGTCTTGCCCACGTCCCTCATTAAGACGAACGACGGCTTTGAGGGGCAATTCATCATGCTGAACTTATCTTCGATGGAACCCACTCCCACCAACAAGCTCCCATCCAATGGTATGGCGCTCATGTACGAGCTACAATGGGATTCGGCGCATCAACTCATGGTCCGTGAACTCGAGGACCTCGAGCGCAAGCTTGGCGACCGATTGTCGGTGATTCAACCCGAGAAAGACTTGTTCGATGGCGCTCTCGACATCGACATTAACAAAATGAAATTGGCATTCGAGATGGGTCAACGTGCCTTTGAGCGATACCAACGTGCTTAGACATGGTTTTGAAGCAAAGAGACGTCGAGTTCGCTCGTATCGACTCTGACACTCATTTGATTAAATGTAGGATTAGGCAGCCAATAGGCCATGATCGAGGTAACAATCGGCAAAAAGACCGAGGTTTGACCGCCAAAGAACAACATGGTTCCCGAAAAAACAAGGGTAGTCGTGGAAATCAACGATTGTGATCCAAGGAGCAAGAGATCTGGACGTGTGTTGAGCCTCCAACCTTGGAGGGGTGAGGGGAGCCAATAGGCCACGATGCTCGTCATCACGGGCGCGTACACTTCGATGTTTTTTCCGGTACCGATCATGACCATCGTGAACGTCAAGCCCATGAACGACATGAAAAATTGCATGCCGAAAACGGCGAAATTGGCATTGTATACACACGGCATTTGAAAACCATAAAGAAAATATTGCGTGAAAAAATGACAACTCGACTTCAAAATAAGTTTACATAAAGCTGGCGAATATATAGCTCTTAGCTATACAATGAGATTCTGCGAGGTGTGCCAAAACATGATGTTCATCAACAACACCGACTCGCGCGAGCTGAGGTACACGTGCAAGAATTGCAACCATCAGGTCGTCGACGAAGCGACCGTCACCAAGTTCATCACCGAGACGATCCATGGTAACAAGGGACGCGTAGCATCCACGACGGTTGATCGCTCGATCAAGTACGACCCCACGCTTCCACGGACCGATATGATTGTGTGTCCGAATCCCGAGTGCAAGCCCGAGCGCAACCTCGTCATTTACGTCAAAACCAATGCAGAACAACTCGAGTTCACATACTTTTGTTGCCACTGCGAAAAGTTTTGGACGCCAAAAAAATGAGTTTTGGCATAAGGAGATGATAATTAAGGAATATATTAGAATGTCCAGTTCCTGTGATGTGTATAGCTTTGAAGAAGTGGCCGAACAATATAACCCAGACACCAATATAACATCGCCCATCATGACCAAGTACGAGATCGCCAAGTTGCTCGGTCAACGCATGGAGCAACTGGCCCGAGGCGCTCCTTCCCTCGTGGACGCGTCCAAGGCCGAACTCGATGGCCTCGTCACACACGAAAAGTTTCGACGCCTCGTCGAACTCGAGATCAAGCAACGCGTGTTGCCATTCATGATTGGCCGTACTCTGCCCAACGGCAAGAAAGAGTATTGGAAGCTCACTGATATGATTATTCCCGGTTATTAATTTGTGACGTGTATCAAGATGCGTTGATCAAGCAATTCATTGTTTCTTTTTTACTGATAAATGGATACTCTACGAACCCCATTGAATCTCTACGTCATTCATTCAGAGAGCTTGACCTTTCGCAAGACCAATGTCGACCGCCTAGTCGAAAAGCTGAAGGAGGCGTTCGAAGTGCGCATCGATATCATCTCTCCTCACGAGCCCGCAGAGATCGACCGCGACACGTTGTTGAGTTGTGTGGCGACCGCACCCCCGACTGACCTACCCGATGGCTCACCCCTCAAGGGCTTGACACAGACGTTGCACATCCGCCAGGTGTCAAACTTGATGAAACACGCGGAAGCGCTCAAGCGAGTGGCGGCCGGCACTAACGAAGAGATGCACCTCGTGATCGAAGACGACGTCGCGTACCCAGAGAACGTGGCCACGCAACTCGCCGCGGTGCTCAAGGACGCCGGATCTACTCGCGATTGGGACATGCTTTTCTTAGGGTTACCGGCGACCAAGGCGTGGGAGCGTGACCAGCCCATCGAACGTGCATCGGTGTTTGAGCAGTTTGCAGTCTTGCCGTGTGTCGATTCGTACGTTGTGACAAAAGCCGCAGCGGAGAAACTCGCTAGCGGGATACGCCCCTTTCATTACCCCACACACATACAGTTGACGTATTGCTTGACGGCCAAGATCACTGGACTGCGTACGAGATTCAGTTTGCCCAATGTGTTTGCGGACGGCAGCAAGCTCGGCACCTTCACTAGCCTTCTCAACACCAACAACAAGTTGTTTTTGAATAGCGACTACAACGACTTGTTGACCATCGCTCGTGAGCCGGCCGTCGACGACGCCAAGTACGCCGAGGCCTACGCGATCTTGGAGCGCGCACGGGGCATCAAGGACCATCCCGACATGGCCTATCTCGCGGCGGTGATTGAGCTCAAGCATGGGGACCACAAAAAGGCACACGCTATGTTTAACGTGATCTATGAGGTCTACAAGTCCAACGGTGCCATCATGAATCACGAGAGCGAGTTCTTACGCGTTTTTATCGACTCTTACAAGCTCGTTCAAGAAAAATGAGCCCGGGGATATCCAGTCATGTCCACTAACCAACCATCATGATTCTCTCTGTACACGAGAAGATGGTCGAAGCGTTGATAAACGTGGTGTTGGAACAAAACCGGCAATTGTTGTTCATCATTGCACGAGAGCGTCAACTCTCGATCGAAGATTTGCTCGACAAATACATGATGTCACAATCACAGGCTCGCGAGCAATTGCGCGCATTGGTGGTGCAGAAAAAAGCTGCATAATAATAAAACATGCCTTCATTGATTGTCATCGCACTCGGCACACTCTATAGCGTCCTCAGCGTCCCATTCACTGCATGCACACGATCCGCAGCGGACGCCATTGTGCGTGACGGGGTACTCCAGGGATTTTGGTGGATCAGCAGCATCAGCGCGCCGTTTTGCGCGGCCGCCACCGTCATCTTGGGCATCGTGCCGTGGAACGTGGGCAATCCTCCACCTTACTCTTACGAGACTGAGATCATCATTTGTTTCTCTCCCATTCTCGTGAATATTTTTATGATCATAACGACTGCCAACCTCATCTGCTTGTTTCCACGCCCTCCTGTCGTGTACGAACCCGTGCCGGAGGCGCAACCGGTGGATCCCCCGCTTAAAGTTAGTTTGATGGTCAATGAGGTGTAAAGACGATTTTTTTATTCTTGCAAGATTTGTAAAATGGCTACAAATTCTCTTTTACAAGAACACATTGGGTTAATCCTTGACGTGGCCGATACGGTTCACGACATGGTACACCCTGTGGTGGGAAATAGCCACCGATGTGTGATAGAGGCCGATGGAGAGACGCCTAAAGGAATCTACAACCGTGATTTATTCCTCGATGCGCTCTCGGAAGTTAAATACAAGTGGCTCACAGGTTATGAAACGTCAGTAGATAGTATACCGGACCCCCTTCGTAAAACGTTGTGTGAACTTGTTGCCATGAAGCAATCAGACGGCTCAGTTTACACCGACGTAAAACAATTCTTGTATGATAGAGTGCGACCAGTCATCATATCGGCCGATGGCACTCGAGCTAGAGACTATGAAGACGCGGTTGTGTACTATGTCAACAAATTGCTCGACCAATTGGGTCGAACTGACGAATACCAAAGTGCCAAGGAAATGCATGGAATTTTTTCAAATAGCGACAATCAAAGAGATTTCATGATCGACTTTTTGCCCGGCGGTGTGCCACACTTTCCAACTCTGTCCACTCATAAGCATAGCATCGCAACCTTGTGGGATCCGTCTCAAAAGACCGGGATCAAACCTAGTAATTTTACCAAAGTCACAGGACAAATAACACCTGTGGGAACAGAACACGTTGAATTTAATGGGGAAAGCGTGATCTTAAAAAACAATAGTAATTTGGCGTGTGAGATCCCCATGAAGGTCCTCTTAAGTCGCGCACAATTCGTCGTGTCCAACCAACCGTACTTTAGGAATAGTGTCGGGGCATTGTGCGACTTTGTGAACAAAGCCAAAACGATTGACTTTAACAATCAATACAAACACGAAAATGAAACTATAATCAAACGAGGTCCAGCTCAAGAAGATCTCTCGAGCAAATTCATCAACTTGGTGTTCGATACGCTATTTTGCAAACCCAGTGTACTGATCCCAACAACATCGGAACTTACAACGTTGGGAAAGCGATCTAGGGTTGATGAGTCTGAGATTCTCGGTGTCTCCGACAAACTAGAAAAATATATCAAAGAGCACGACTTTTTTAAATCATACGCACAATTCCTTCAGTCGAAAGACTTGAACGAGTTGATCTTCAAGGTGTGTGACATGAAGCGGAGCGGCGATTACGGTCAAATTTCCGTTGTTAAGTCATTGGTCCAGGGAGAGCCTTTGAAAAAACTTCATTTATTGACAGGTGATCGTCTATGTTACCTCCGGTGCAAGTTGGAGGACGTACCGGCAGTGCTCCTTAAGCCCAATAGTGACGTATGTCTAGTGTATCCACTTACTACCCCGGATAAGGACTTGCAAGTTGCAAAAGGCAGCTTGATCGAAAAACTAAACAAAATACCTAATGCGACTAAAACCGTCACCGTCACCATTGATGTCCCGTTGTTTGATGCTACGAACATGCTATCGACGTTGAATAACACTGACATACGTGACACACGAGACGTTATCAAAGACACAAAAGACTATTTTCAAAAGCTGACTAAGTTGGGGGGAGCGTACAAGTTGAGTGTTGATAGGGCGACGTATGAACTTCAAACAGAAATTAACAGTCTTTACAATCTTAGAAGCCTTCGAGAATTAGAAAGACACATTGATAAAATATTAAGCGTCAGTGACTACACACTCAACTTTACATCACAAAGCAAGGTCGAGCTGACCAAGGTCAACAAGCAATTTACTGGCAAGAATCAAACTAGCCTCTCACAAGGAACTATAAGCGTTTATCAAGTCGACAAGACAAAAGCACCGGCCTTCTTGCATCCCATATGTGATGCGTTGAACCGCGCGTTTGACTTTTGCAGTCCAACTATCGAGCCAGGTCTCCATTACCCTTCGGAGACGTACCGGCACGTCCTCACGAACAAAGACTTATTAACAGAAATGGTGTACCGGAGCACCCAACGCCGACGTAGTTATATCCCCAAAGAACTCTTGAAACCCTTTCTACAACAACTCGAACTAATTTATACCGACATCGAACAAACTATCGATGCGACTTTTTCCCTGTATGGGAAGCAGACCCGTGAACTTAATCGTGAAATTGTCCAAAACCCAATAAACGTTTTTTCCCCACCACAAAAAGAACAAAACGTTATGGACATGACAGGAGGCATGCTTAAGGGAAATAATCGAACAAGCACTGCATCACGTAGTAGAACTCTAGGTGCCCGCCAAACAACAACCCTTCCAACTCGGTCAAGTGCCCGTCCACAACTAGCCCCACCACACATCGATCCCTCCCAAAACCAACATTCACGTTATGTCCCTAAAAATGGCCCACCAAGAGCAATACGAAATGCATGGGTCGAAAATCCAGCAAATGATAGTAGCTTCGTGACTCATAATGAATGGTTGCAACAACCACACATTAGAGAAAAAACACGCGATGATGACGTTAATCGATGTGTAGACCGATTATTTTACATGTATGACATGGCTGATTTTGCCGCGCGGCTTGATCCAACTTTCTCGAAAGAAAATGCCAAACATCTACATTACGGATACATGAATTTCGACCCCGGCCCAAATACCGAAATAGTAAAACGGCTCATCTTTGATGCAACGGTTGCATTTCCAGGACACGTGAGAGTAAAAACAAAACCGAATGTTCTCGAATTATGGGACGTGTACGATGTCGCAGAAATGATCATCACCGGCAATTTTCCCGAAACGTTTACAATAATCGAAGATGTAGACGAAGACGAACATGAACATGAAGACAACCATTCAACTCTAATTCAAGGTGGCAATTTTAAAAAAGGAGGCGGTATCCCCGACTCCGATTTCCGGTCATTAAAGTACCGGTTCATTCACAAGTCGAACATTTGCCAACACCCTTTTCGCGTGTACGACGCGTTGATGAGCGCATACCGACCATCTGATGCATTGATTCACAAGATGCGAAAAATGACGCGTGCTTAAAACATGGCGTACTCGTAACCCTGAAAACTCTCGATAACTTCATTAGACTTTTGTTGCATTTGATTGCCTTCATTCTTTTTCTCTTTATTTTGGCCAAATCCTTCTTTCTTTGTCAAAATGTCTTTGAGCTTGTCCGAAACCGAAGTAGTGGCGAACTGCTCTTTATTGCCTTGAGATGGCTTGGGGGGCTCGGGCTGGATGACCTTAGGGCTAGGGTCCTCGTTGTAGCGGATGGAGCCGCCGAGGATGCTGATGAGCGTCAAGATCACCAGCAACACACACAGAATAATCATCAAGTCTTTCATTTTGATGATACGAAGAAAAAAAATAAGAATATAAGCAAAGCACACCCTTATGGCCGAACTTAGCATCGCCTACAATGGCCTCCTCAGTACCGCCCCCACTCAAGACGCTCCCTACTTTGTCGACACATTGCCCATTCAATACCAACCCATCGCGCCAAACCAGCAAACGCGCCCACCGCCCACACCTACCGCCCCTGTGTACATCAACGTCGCTGCTGAGGAAGAGCAAAAACGCCGGGTCGTCGCCGCGCCCCAACCCGTCGTCAACCAAGAGACCAAATACCTCTCGACACTCAAGCCCGTCATGCCAATGCCCGACATCATCAAGCAACTCGAGAAGGAACTCATGGCCGTGCGAAAGGACCGCGATTTAGCGGTCCGCGATTCGGCAGTCAAGGAGGCCTTTGTTGTGACGGCTCAAAAGACCCCAACCGAGCAACGGTTACCCGTGCAATCGCTCGTCTTGGTCGTCCTCATCGCACTTGCACTTCATTTATTTATCAAAAAGTTCATCAAGCATCTTGCCAATGCCAACTCTAGCCACGAACTCGTATTTACCATCTTTTACCCGATATTACTCGGCTTTATCCTATGGTTTTTTGTCCTAAATGGCAAATCGACGGCGTAAGTTCGCTTGCGGCTCGAGCTGTTGTTGTTGGTGCTCTAGAGCGGCGCTCTCGGAAGCGTACTGTGGTTGCGCAACATATTGTTGAGGTGTAGGTGGCTGCACTTGCGCCTGTGGCTGCGCTTGAGGCTGCTGTTGCACTTGCGCCTGCGCTTGAGGCTGCTGTTGCACTTGCGCCTGTGGCTGCGCTTGAGGCTGCTGTTGCACTTGCGCCTGTGGCTGCGCCTGCTGTTGTACAACGTATTGTTGAGGAGCTGGAGCATATTGCATCGTTTGTTGCGGGGGTGCAAAGTAGGTCTGAGGAGCGTACATGGGCGTTGCTTGCGCATGTGGTTGTGGCTGACGCAAGAAGTTGTCGATGATTTTTTCGAGCATGTCGATTCGCTTTTCGAGTTGTTCAATGTGCAAGCACATCATGTCTGAACTGTCGTACTTTTTTGACTTGCTCGATGCCATTTCAATCTTTGTTGGAATACCATCATAAAACAAAATGTGGTGTCTAAACGCTCTGCTTTTGGAGGCGTCCGTCGTTGTTCTCATTGTGAGTCAAGATCTCGATGGACGGTTGGTATGACTGCATCACGCGCTGAATGGCTTCTGGAATAAAGGCCATGTACCAGGGCTTGTTCGAAATGCCATACCAGGGAACGATCAATAACGTAGCGATGAACGCACCGAGAAGCTCGCCCGCCACATAGTATCCCACGGTCCTGCCCTGCACGCAACCAAACACCGCATAGCTGGCAATTGCACGAGCGGGGTTCAACGCGGCACCGGTAAAACCGCCAGCGGCAAACGCACCGGCCATCAAAGATAGACCGACCATGACGGGTCCGGTCGTACCGTAGCCCTGCTTGTGTTGAGTGTACCAAACGACGGAAAATACGGGCAGGATGAAGATAAAGGTTCCGACGGCCTCAAAGCCCATGACTTGTGAAGGATAGAGTTGGGCGTTGGGCACAAAGCATCCGTCGTATTGTTGATTCTTGCCCGAGCCGATGGACAGACCAGGCACGAGCAACGCGAGCCACAGCGCACCGACCATGCACCCGGTCACTTGAGCGCTAAAGTACACGACGAGCTCGAGGGGATTCGTGTGGCCCAATAGGTTGAACACGCAAGATATGGCGGGATTCAAGTGCGCGCCCGACAACTTTGCCGTAAAGTACACAAGTGTCATGAGCGCGACCGAGTTGGCGGGGGCAGTGGGCGCCAGAGAGCCAATAAAGTGGAACATCATACAACCGATAAATTCTGCGGCGAACTTGGTATACAGATCAGGATCGACGCGCGACCAGTTGGCTAGCGTGGATGTCATGGCTATACATACTCAAGTCAAAGTTTTTTTCCCGCTAGAAAGTAAACACCCATGACCACCATTGCACTCTATCACTTTGATGACTCCATCTTGCAAGGAATTATCGACGAAAAGGTCGTCGTCGTATCGACCAAGACCAAATCGCTTCCCAAAAAGACAACCATGGTCGTTTGTCTACCTAACGATATGCCGCCCGAGACCGAGCGTGAAGAGCAAGTCACGTATATCACTCTCGATGCCTTTTTGCAACAAAAGCTCACCGATGCCCAACGCGAACGTTACTTCTTCGAACGTTTTTGCCTTGAACAACGCATCGACACCGACGATGTGGAGCCGGCGGACCTCGTGAAAGAGGCGTACTATGTGTCCAGTTGCCAAGAGCTCCACGCCAAGTACGTCAGCGCACGCACTGCAACCGTCCATATTGTCGAGGCCGACTTGACCCCCGACCTCAAGAAGGCCAACAAGGCTAGTGATTCTACCTACGCCAAGGCACTCTGTCACGTGTTTGACACCGAGGATTGGGTGGAGGGTGACGTCGTGGTCGTGCGCAAGGCGCTCAAGTCCGGATGCAACTGTGGTCGATTCATGTACACCGGTAAGCGCTTGGTGGCTCTCGATCGCAACATCGACGAGGACGAGGGCAATATCGGCGACGAGTTTGCTGTGGTTTCAAAGTTCCCCGTGTGCTATTGGGCGGCCCCGTTTTTCGCCCCCGGATCGGCGTTCCGCACGATTGAGCACAACTCTCTCGTCGTGTGCGAAGTGTCCTCAGCCGCGATGCACGAGATTATTGCCCGTCGTGCCGAGATCATCGACAAGGTCAAGTGCGACCGCGCCAATGTCACGCTGGACGACCGACTCATCGTGTTCACCGAGGGTGGCGTCAAGTATGGACTGGTGTGCGAATTCGGCATGGAGGTGACTGACCTCAAGCAACACCAGAGAGAGTGCGACCGTATCCTGAACAAGTCTAGCACCAAGTTCTGCGCCCAATATCCCCGATTCAAGAGCGTGCTACGTGCCACCGAGCCACACGGTCTCGTGACAAAGGACGCGTTTGTCTCAAATCTCGAAGTGTCGGCAAACAAGGACTATGCAGACATGGTGGAAAAAATCATGGATCATGGTGTATCACCCAACAACATTGCCTTTATCGATTGCGGTGCATTGTAGAATGCCTACTTTCTTCTTCTTATTTTTCGTATGTATATCCGAGCGCTCTGGTGTCCACCAACTCCATCGGCAACTTGCGGAACGGCACCAAGATCTTCCAGTACTCGGGGGACTTGGGCGTGATACCCTGCGTCCGAGACTGTCCGTGCATGACGTACATGCGGTCCACAAAGGCCAAGATCATATAGAAGGCCGGATTGAACGCCACATACTCTGAGTGTTTGAGGCCATACGCGTTCAAAACATGCGTTGCCGCCGCGTCGATTTCCTCGTCCCGCATTCCCCGATGAACGTGGAGGCCAACGAGAGCCTCACGAATGGCGGTGTCGGATCGCATGCGCTTGTTTACCTTGGCGAGCTCCTCGTTCGCCCGAATGTACTCTTCGGGGAACGTAAACTGTCGCAATTGCTCAGGTACGGTAGGGTGAGCCAAGACGTTGATGTAGGGCAATGAGATCTTGCCATCCCCACCACATGAGATGTCAGCGGCCTGTAATGCGACCTCAAATTCGTGAAGATAGGCACGGTACCACAAGGCCCGACACCATGGCATCATGCTCTTTGGGAGGTTGTTGCCAAAGTGCATTGGCCAACGGTTATAGGACGCGATCTGGAAAAAAGGCGAAAAATACGATGGGTCGTCCGGTTCTACGGGTTCCACCATTTTGGCCACCGCTTTCAAGAAACGAGACTTTTCGGCCTCGGGGAGAGCGTGATAGTTTCTGCGGACAAGCGGTTTTTCGCCGTCTATGACAACACATCCAGGGGGCGTATACGGGTCGGGTAAAAGGGGCTCGAGAACGTCATCGTCATCGCTCGAAGTGCGTTCATTTACGCAACAACAACAAAACCATCGACACAAACAACAGGTCATTTTGTTCAATCTTTGAATATGACGCAGGTCTTATTCTTAGGCCTCTTCAAGTGTGTAAAACGCGAGGTAGGCGTCTCGACTCTTGAAACCGGTGCTAACCCCGCGATTGCGTGTCTCGACGTCGCGACACTCGTCATCGTATCGAATCCACGCGTTGCCACACCAAGCGACCGCGTAATAGTGTCCATAGTGCAGGTCCGACCCGCTGTGGCAAGCCATCGCAACTAGTCGATATCGCTTGGTAGAGGAGCGGGGCATGAGAATGCAATGGGGCGATAGGTCCAACTCGTACTCGACAAGCACCTCGTGATTGACCTTGGACATATGTGTATTAAATCGGTTGATTGCGACGATGAGCACCTGGGGCAACACGGTAAGCTTTCGGGAAAGACGGCTTGGTTCACAACGTTTGCAATGATCACACTTCCAATCGCTCTTTGTCTCACACTCGAACGCAGATTCGATGCACCGAGATAGAGGCTCCCGGTCTAAAGGAGGCACATAGAGCATAGTCGAGTGCTCGAAACGGTGTTCTTTCTTGCCGCACGCCCCACAACTCATTTGCGCGACGGTCTGTAACGTCGCACATTGGGCGAGGGGACTTGCTGCCTCGACACAGTCTCGATAGGCAGTGTGAATCTTGGCGAGCATTAGGTCGACAGGGGTCTTTGCGTTGTTATAGGATACTGCGGATGGTCGAATCATTTCGCTTCCAATGTCCAAGAGCGCCATCAGAAACTCGGAAAGGTCTTGTTGACGACGCGGTGTGAGCACGCCCGACATGTTCTCGTAGCATGCATGGACCAGCTCGTCGGGTGAGACAACTTCTTCTTCTCCGCTTTTGATCGACCACATCTTTTTCATCACATCAGTCATGAGTCGATAGACGACGTGGTGTTGTTTGTGCTCTTTGACGCACTTTCGGAGAGGCGAGCAGTGTGCGATGCACTGTAGCGCGGCGTTGATGTAGCACGTGTTGCCCAGGTTGGCCAGGCCACGCGCAGAGGTGGTGTCGTCGGTGCGGGACGACCACGACGAAGACCTGCGTAGGGAACCGATGCTCTCGGTGTCGCTGTCACTCATCTTATATCTTTGTGAATCTCAATAGAAAATAATTTGCAAGTTATAACATGCAAAGTCGACTGTGTAATAAATCGGTCGTATGTATCAAAATTTGTTCAGAGTATTATAAAGCGGCATGAATATCCTCGTGCTTGGATTTTATGGCCATAAAAATTTAGGTGACGATCAGTACAAGACGACTTTCTCGCGTTTGTTTAGGTCCAATGACGTTTCACTCACCTTTTCTTCCGTTGACTGCATTGATCACATCCCTTCGGACGTCGATGCGATCATGTGTGGGGGTGGAGACATTGTCAACAGCTACTTTATGAAATCCATTTCGGCTCTTGTTGAGGACTTTGATGGACCCGTGTACGCTATTTCGGTCGGGTTTCCATATCATAGTGAAGCACAAGAGTATCTAGGATTGTTCGATCACGTCTTTGTGCGTACCAAGACCGATCTAGAGTTTGGGGTACGTGAGGTCGGAGCCGACAACATCGATTACATACCGGATTTGGCTTGGCTTCTTGATGTGCCAACACCTCTCAAGACGGATCAGAAAAAAGTGGCATTGTGTTTGGCACAACCCATGTTTTTTGAAAATCCAGTATGCGAATCACTCGTCGAAGGCATCGTAGACACTGCACGCCGACTCGTCGACGAAGGGTGCAAGATCAGTCTCGTTCCCTTCAACACATATTCAAACTCTCGTCAAGAATGCGATATCTATATTTCCGAGACGGTCCGGGAGCGTATTTTGTTGCGTGTTCCACACGCAGACGTGCAGATCTACAATGTCAATGTGGTGGAGGATGTGATGAGGGAGTTGTCTAGTTGCAACTTGGTCATAGGGATGAGATTTCACTCGATCGTGTTTTCGGCGATTTCAAACACGCCATTTGTTGCCGTGGGTGTGACGAACAAGGTCAAGAATACCATGAAAGACTATGAGTGTATCCAGAACGTGTATGAGGTTGAACTAGATAGCATGTACCGCCCATGCGCAATTGACGGCGTCGACTTGTATGAAAAGGCCAAGACATTCATGGACCGTCCTATGAATGTTAACGTCAACACGTCGTTGTTCGACAAGTGCAGGAAAGTTGTGTTTGAAAAAAAGAGGCGAAGTGAGCTCGTCACCTCACACAAGTTGACGTCATTGTCCTCTATTCATGAAAAGATGACCATGTTGCTCGTCGACTTTCTAGGGCTGTCCGGAATTGAGGCCGCTAAAAACACGTACATCACACCTGGTGCTATTTCGGCAATTCAAAACGTGTCCCACTCGGAGCTCGCTCGTATGGTAGTCTATGTCACCACCGGCAGCTTAAACTCGCCCTGTTTTTGGGGGTTGTGCGAAAATCTGACTAAACATGACTTTGTCTTGAAGAATGCCGTCGACTATATTCACAATCATCATATCACAAACATTCCCAAAATGCCGGTAGGTGTTGATCCTATTTGCAACCGTAGCCGATTGTGTCTCAATCTTGAACCATCGTCCAAAGAAGATTATTCCCAACATCACCGAGCGGGATGGCAATACGTCATGGCGGGGATGCGGCGTGCCTTTGATGCAAACGCTCGCCTAGTTGATGTCGACACGTGTCTCATGTTTGACGATTATGTCGACAAGACGTTCTTGTGGGGTGCTTCTACGTTGCATCGTTGTGGGATCCTTCCATATAAGAAGCCTTGGGTGGGCGTGATTCATCACACGTTTCACAAGGGTAATGGGGGAAATTGTTGCGAGAAATTGTTCGTCAACGAGTACTTTTTAGACTCTCTCGACTTTTGCAAGTGCCTCATTACGCTTTCACATCACTTGAAGCGCGACCTCGAGTGTCGCTTGGAAAGCATCGGGGTTGTCGGCGTGCCAGTACATGTCCTGTGTCACCCTACCGAGTTTGTTCCCGACGTTTTCGACTTTAATAAATTTAAGAGCAATACACATAGAAAGATCGTCCAAGTCGGCGGGTGGTTACGCAACCCGTATCCCTTTTACACCGTCGACTTGACGTCGAGCAACGTGACAAAGGCGGTGCTTAAAGGCAAGGACATGCAAAACGTGGTCGTGCCAAGCGACCTTGTCAAAGAAATCAATGAGAAATATGGTGGACAAAACACGTTTGTCAACGGTATGATTGAAATGCTACAAAAGAACGTGGCATCTGTCGAGATCATCGACCGTTTGGACAATGACGCGTACGACGCACTCTTCACACAAAACATTGTCTTTCTGAATCTGATTGACGCGTCTGCAGTGAACACAGTGATCGAGTGTGCCGTCCGCAACACGCCGTTGATTGTCAACCGTCATCCGTCTGTCGAGGAGATGCTCGGAAACGATTATCCTGGGTTCTATGATAACGTGGACCAGGTACGAGACCTTGTGTCGTGTGAGAACGTAGAAAAAATACACTTGTATTTGCGTCAAATGGATAAAACAATGTTTAAACTCGATACGTTCCTTAAATCGATTGGAAAATTGTTGAAGCCCATCATCGCCGATCTTTCGGCTTGAAATAGTGCGTAATTTCCTTGTTCCCGTTTTTCTTGTTTTCGATCCGCTTGACCACCGGCTCGAACAACAATCGCTCCACCTCGGCCTCGCGTGCCGCCGCAATCCGGTCGCGAGTCTTGTCCTCGCTCACACCCTCCTTGAGCAACCGTAACCTTAACACCTCAAAGTGTCTAGTCGAATGCTTGTAGCCGGGTATTTGTTCGACCACGATGCCGAGAAGTTGGCACACGGGGTTCATGACTTGGTTGGTGATGTAAAAGCCGACGTCGGGTTTGAGGCCTTTTTGACGGACGTAGTCAATGTGCTCAATGCGATCGCCTTGCAACACTTTTTTCTTCGACGTGGTCGGACCTTGTTGGACGTACACAAAGGGAATGCGGTCGTTGACTTGCGGCTTGTTGCCGGGGTCTCGTTCTCCCATGCGCTCGGCCAACACCTTGTGTGCGATCTTTAGAGGATCCTTGTAGTCCGCGCGCAAACTCTTGGTGATCACCAACTCTTGCAAGTCCACTCGGTGAGTTTCGAGACGCTCTAGCTGAGTCTTGAGAAAGTCGACGGATGCGCCGATGTCGCGTTGGTTCAAGATGATGTCGATGAGGCCTCCATAGATAGTCTTGACGACTGGCGCATTGTCACGCCTCTTGAGCACAATGCCCATGCTGTTTTGCTTGAACTTGACGTCGTCTTGCTCGTACTTGTTGCCGACATATCGCTTCTTGGACAACAAGATGAACGGCCAAAACGTCTTTTCGTACTCGAGGTCGTGTGGTGCTTTGATAGACTTTCGGAACTCGGCCGACGCCTTTTGAGCAAGCGCAATGGAAGGTGCAATCAAGTCCTTTCCGGTCTTGTTGTTTTCATGCGGAAACACCGTGAATATAGAGTCCGTGTCACCATACACGACTTTTGCCCCATACTTTGATTCCAAGAACTCTTTGGCCTTGAGAATCATGCGCCTCCCGGTCGCGGTGGTGCATGCGGCAATGTCCTTCATATAGATGGGGCTCGTGCGTGCGCCACATTGTCCGTAGAGCGAGTTGGCGGTGACCTTGTAGGCGTTTTGCAAGCCGTCTAGTACCGCTTTTTGGAACGGTTGGAACGCATCCTCGACGTCTTCCGGCTTTACTTTGGTCAATGTGCTAGAACCGTCCTCCAAGCGCAACTCACGTGATTCCGCCGAATACCAACCGCGTACGGCGGGATCACGCTTGAGTGCGACGAGCTCCATGCGCTTCCGAGTCGTCTTGCGCGCCTTGAGCAACTTTTGCAAGATTCGTGGGATCAAGCCCTTTTCGCCCTTGGCCGGTTGAACGTAGCGGCACACACGCTCTCCCGCCTTTTGCTTGGTGTCATCATACACGTCGTAACTGACGTCCAAATACTCGACTCCCGGCAAGTTGTCGTACTTGGGGTTCAACACGAGCGAATCATGACTCAAGTTCTCGCTAATCATAGAGCTCGGGTATAGAGACGCATAGTCTAACACCGAGACGGGCTCGTCGATGTAGATACCCGTCTGTGGCTCGAGGACGATCGCACCCTCATAGCCATCCTCTTCTTCGGCAAAATCTCCCGTTTGTCCAAAGCCGCGGTTCATCGGGCGCACGACTGGGATGAGGAAGCCATCGTCCTTGCACTCCTTCATGACCAACGAAAAGATCTTGATGCCTTGGCCTCGCACAAAGATGTAGTGAAGCGGCACGAGACACACGTTGCTCATACCCACGTTGTTTGCCAATATCTCCAACTTCATGATCAATTGGTTGCACAATGCACAATCTTGAACGCAATAGTCAGCGATGATTTGGCGGTCGGCGGCGGATCCGAGTTGAAGTCGGAAAATGTCTTGAGGGCTCACGTCGTGCTTGTTCTTGCCGAGAAAGTGCGAGGCCACCAAGTCTAGCTTGTAGCTGTCGAGCTTGTGGTCTCGTTGAACGACCTTCATCACATCAAGCACCACGCGTCCATGCATATCCACGTACTTTAAAATGTTGTCACCAAGCGCCGACGAGGACAAGCGTTGTTCGGTGTACTTGCACGGGCGCCCACGAAGCCTTCCCAAACACGAGAACTCGTCCCACACCCCCAATTCGATGGCACGTTGATTCATGTACCAAAAGTCAAAGCCATTGATGTTGTACCCAGTAATCACGTCCGGATCGACCTCGTTCACCAATAATGCACGGAACGCCAATAGGAGCTTGCGCTCGCAATCGAACGCACGGACGTCCACACCAGTCACAGGGTCGCACGCACCCAACGTCAAGATGTACCGACCACACAGATCCTTGCTTCCATACTTGTGGACTGTCATACCGATCGCAATGATCTCGTCGCCCGCCAGCTTGGGCAGACCGATCGCCGCCATCTTTTTGATGAGTTTTGAGATTACCTCGTCATGAACGTCTTCTGACGTCAAGATGTTCATCACGTCGTCTGCGGCCAAATTGATGGCATTCTTGATTTTGGCGACATCCTTCACCGGTTGCTTGGGAAACACCCGGCTACACGCGCCATTACCCCCCGTGATGCTAAACATCGAGTACATGCCCCGTCTCACAAGGTCGACAAGATCCGCCTCCAACTTGTCCGCGTTTTTTCGATACAGCTCCACCAGCTCTTGCGCGGGCTTGCGATAGTCCTTGATCGGCACGGGAAAGTCGCCGTGACTACTCATACACTCGATATCAAAACTCGCGATCGTGAACGCCGCTGCGGTGTCCGACTCGTGCGACTCGACGTGCTTCCACGAACACTCAATGTCCACGGAACTAGTCGACGGCAACACTGTCACAGAGCTTGTCTTGTTAGTCGGCACCCGGATCCACCCCGAAGGCTTGATGTCTTTGATGTGGATCAAACGGACAAAGGGGTCGATGTTGGCCTCGTACGCTTGGAATGGGCCGTAATCTCGTCCACACACTTGCAACTTGCGCCTGCCATGCTCCAACACGGACCGCACGCGCTTGAAAGACTCGTGGTTGTCAAAGTCGATCCGTGCAAAGTTGAAGAGCGTGTTGTTCGTAAACCCCCAAAAGTCCTTGCGCCTCATCAACTTCACCTGAGTCACCGACGCCTCTGGTGCGACGGCTTCGAGCTGGACTTGGAATTGCGCGGCATGCACCTTGCTCCAATAGTCTGGCACGCGAATGTAAAAGTACGGCTTGAAGTCGGGGATTGATAGACACACCGACTGACCCTCTTCATCGACGCCAAATACCTTGATCATATACGTGTCGTTGACGTCTTCGGCATGCCACGCGATAGCTTGAAAACATATGTAGTCGGGAAGAGTCATTGAGCCTCAAACGTACAATGGTTCGTTTCTTTATGTGATGTGTAAAGTGGTCAACTTTTTCAAACTTCCCCCCGATCGCCAAAGTTATCGATGTAAATTACAATGTTGTCCCTTAAGGACAACGTCATGCGAGCGGCCACCGCCAGCCGATTGGCGTATCCCGCATACCTTCACGACACCTGTTTCGCTCATTCTCATCAATGTCGGACGCACATCGAAAACGTGAACACCGGCGCTTTTTTGCGTGTGTGGCGTGTGGCGCACGATCCAAAGTCTTGCATCGTCTCTTTCCGGGGCTCCACCCAAGCTCGACACATTTATCGTTACGTGAATTCTGCTCAACGGGCCGATCTATGTACTTTGGGAGTCCACCGAGGTGTTTTTGAAATGTTCAACAGCATCGAAGGCAAGCTGACTACGGAGCTCGCGACGATGCGTGAAATTGTCTTTTGTGGCCACAGCCTCGGAGGCGCTCTTGCCATGGTCGCATCTGTCTTTTATGGCGCTCTCCTTCCCGAGGCGTCGGTGTCGTGTTACACGCTCGCCGCACCCAAGGTGGGGGACGCCGCGTTCCAAGAGAAGCTCGTCACGAGCACATGCGAGTTGGTTCACGTCGTCAACAAGGTGGACATTGTGCCCAAGTTTCCATTCATGTCGTCGTTCCTAGTCGACAATGTAGGCAAAAAAGTACATTTCAAGAGCGGAAGAGATCCATTGCACGGCCATCGCCTACGCACTTACTTGCATCACTTGCCCGACACGCTCGACGCGTAGACGGCCGCCCGGATACGTCCCCGGTTTTGAGCAATGAATCTTTCGATATTTGGCACGTCACGCACATTGTCAGAGGTATCACTGTAAAGCCACCACACGTCGTCGTTTCGCACGAGACAAGACCAGGGTGCATCGAGGACCAATGCCGTCAGGGGCAACTCTCCGAGCTGCGCCAACACAAAGCCAAAGGCGCCGTTTGGCAAGAGGATTGCAAGCCCACTGTCGATTTGAGCTTTGGCACGTTCAACGAGCTTTTCCGGATCCTCGTTGGCGTCGTTCATGGTCACCATAAACGGTGTATTTATCTTGAGGACATTCACAATCACTTCAAACACGTTGACCACGTCGAACTCGCCGCGCTTGAACTTGGATACGAGCTCCGATGGAGCGCCGAGCTTGCGTTGACAGTCGGCGAGCAGACGGATCAAAACGTCGCTCGTGTGTTTGATCGGCACTTCGTCAATATCCGTGTTGGCTAGACCGACGCCATCCGGTGTGGTGTTAAAGGGACGAATGAGGGTAAAGAGTTCTTCTTGGATCGAGCGGACGTTTATTGACACTTGTTTCTTGTCAGGAAACAAGGTGTCAGGATTCACAGACCACACATTCTTGACCGTCCATTTAGTGGGAACCTTGAGAAGTGCCATGAGCGTGCTGTTCAGACAAGACGAGTTATTACACGCCATCAAAAAGTTGGGCTCGACGCGTTTTGGCTCCCCAAGGGTCTCGCCCTCGGCGCTATTTTCCTCCACACGGCTCAAGCGGCTTGTGGTCTGGATATCGTCTTCCTCGTCGACTTCCTCTTCCTCCTCGCCGTCTTCCTCTTCATCATCGATATTTTTGCGAATCTTATTCTTGCGCTTCACAACGACGGGCTCGGGACTTTCTTCGTCTTCCTCTTCAATCTCTTGCTTGCGACCCTTGGGCTTGGGCTTGCGCTTCACAACTAGCTCGGCACTTTCCTCGTCCTCTTCGTCATCATCGACAACTTTTTGAATCTTATTCTTGCGCTTCACGGCGACGGGTTCGGGACTTTCTTCGTCTTCCTCTTCAATCTCTTGATTTCGACCCTTGGGCTTGCGCTTCACAACTTGCTCGGGACTTCCTTCGTCCTCCTCTTCAATCTCTTGCTTTCGACCCTTGGGCTTGCGCTTCACAACAGGCTCGGGACTTTCTTCGTCCTCATCATCATCAATCTCTTGCTTTCGACCCTTGGGCTTGCGCTTCACAACTGGCTTGGCACTTTCCTCATCCTCTTCCTCATCAGCAACTTTGCGACCCTTGCCCTTGCGTTTAACCTTGATAATCTCAGGACTTTCTTCGTCTTCATCGTCCTCTTCGTCATCAACGACAACTTTGCGACCCTTGCCCTTGCGTTTAACCGTGATAAGCTCGGGACTTTCTTCGTCATCGTCGTCATCGTCGTTTGGGCGAGCCTTACCCTTGCCTTTTGACTCATCATAAGTGCATTTGGTGACCTTTTTACACACCTTGCCCTTGCCCTTGCCCTTGGCAGTCTTCATAGGGACGTCATCAAACCCCAAAGTCTCGATCAGATACTGACACATGTCATCTCGAGAAAATGAACGTAGCTTGGTTTTAGAGTACTTGTTCTTCTTTTGTTCGAGCGCCCATGCGCGCATATCATCGACCGTCATGGACGCCAACGATCCTTCGGGCGCATCATCGCGCTGCCTTACCCCGCAACTTGACCTCTTCATTTCAAATATACAGTCAAGCGAGAAAATATTGTCGACTCAGACGCAACGCCCAAACTGGTTACAAGATTTATCAGTTGGACATTGAAGGCCATAGAATTGCGGTCCACAACGGCCTTGGCCGGCAGAGCTCACAATGTCATTCATCTTGACTGTTTGACCATTGATCGTCAAAGCCATGTTGGCCGCATTGTTGAACTTTGACATTTCGGCGTTCATTGTCGACACCGTGGTTTGCAAAGATCCGAGGTCGGTTTGGGTCATGTCGAGTTGATTCACGACGCCTTGATGGACATTGTTTCCCACAAAGTTGTTAGCAACATACGACCTTGACCAATAGTCGTTTTCAAGTACTTTGTTGAACTCGACTTGCATCTCGCTCTTTTCGCCCGCGCATTGTTGAGCTTTTTCTAGAGCCATATCGTCGTACTCTTTGACCGTCTTGTAGTTCGTAGCGACATACGCTTTTGCCCAATAATTTTTCGTCGTGTCCTGAGCGTGTTGTTGATTCAGCGCCACAAGCGCGTCCATGTGAACTTGATTCGTCTTGTAGTTATTTTCGACAAAGACCTTGGGTATGTAATTCGTACTACGGTCTGACTCGCACGTTCGCGTGGCGCTAACTTGTTCTTCGTAAGCCTTACGAGTCACATAATTGTCCTTCTTGTCCCTCTCGCACGCTTGGACCTCGTCCTTGACCACAACATTTTGTGCCACCGTCACATAGTTGCGAATCTTATCGTCGTCACATGCCTTTTGTTGTTGTTGCAGCAACTCGGCGTGCTTTGAAGTAGCAAGATAGTTGGACGAAACCACGTCTCGATGGACGTAGTTGTTGTTTTTATCGGCCACACAACTTTGAGCCTCACGCTCCTTGTTTTCAAACATGGCCCTCCGCACATAACCATTTGAATACTCCTTGATCTGTTCTTGAAAGTCAGCGTTGCTAATGTAGTTGCTCCATACATAATCGGCCTTTAAAAACTTTTGAGGATTTTTTGTGTCGGCATCGAGAGCGTCGTACTTGTCGCGGGTGACATAATCGGTCGCCAAAAGACCCTTGGCCACGTAATTGTCGCGCTTGTCGTCGTTGCACTGTTGGAGCAGGGTGTTGTGTTCTTGGCGTTGGACATAGTTAAGGCCAACATTTCCTTTCGACACATAGTTGTTCTTTCGATCGTCGTCACACGCCGTCAACATGGTCTGTGATTGTTGGTACGTGGTTTGGTCAATACGGGTCAAACGATCGGTGTTGCATTGTTTGAGATCGGCGTCCAACGACGTCATTTGACCTTGCGTCATTTCGAGGAGCGCAGCCATACGCACATGATCAACTGCCAAATTCGCGTTTCGTTGAGTCAAAGAGTTGATGCTCGCGTTAGCTGACGACAACTTTTCGTTGATAATACTCAACTCTTGCACGCGCTCTTCCAGAACGAGTTGGTTCCGCGCCAACAAAGACGTCGCGCTGTCCACTTGCGCTTGAAGGTCGTGAATGGACTTTTCTTTCGAATTCATAAGCTTTCGATACCCGCCGTTCTCGTCGTCATACGCTGATACGAGCGCATTTAAGCGTCTCTCGAGTTCATTCTTGTCAAACATCGTACTCGTCACTTGGCCCTCCAAAGTGGCAATCTTTCTTTGTAGGTCCGTCACGACCTTTGTGTTGTCCTGCATGGCATTCGCATTCTTGTCAATGTGGTCGGTGAGCGTTTTCTTCAACTCGTCTTTTTGCCGCTCCAAATTCCGAATGATCGAGTTGTACCGGTCCGAGAGTGTTTCGTTGTCCTTGGCCACCTTGGCCCGGATCGCTTCCACCTCGGCATCGTGGCGAGCCGTCAACTCCTCACGTGTCGCCACTTCTTTCGCGAGTTTCCCCTGCAATTCTATGAGTTGCCGTTCATCTTCAATCATCTCTGTTTGGAGGTCTCCGACCATCTCGCGTTCCTTCTTGTAGTTTGAGCGAAACAATTGCGCTAAACTCTTGAGATCCTTAAAGTCACCGTATTGCATGCATTCCCCGCCAACACACATCTCGGCATTCATGGCTAGTAGCTTGGTTTCAAAGTTGTCGAGACGTCGATCCGCGACGGCCACTTGCTCTTCGAGAACGTTGACGTCTCCATCGAGGCGTTGAAAATCGTGTTGAAACACAAACTTTTGCTCCGTGTCCTTGTCGTATTGTGACGTCAAAAAAGTGCGTATGTTGCCTTGTTGCGTGTTGATGTCATTGATGCGCTGTGTCACCTCTTGAAATCGGGCATCCATCGTCTTTTTGGACGCATTGTACACATTCATCGAGTCGCGGATGGCTTCTTCTACCGCCTCTATCTTTTTGCGGTACTCGTTCACGCGCTCCGTCATCCGATTGAACTCGTCCACCTCGACGTACGCGCCCTCGATATTCTCCTTACGCTCAAGGGTGTCGAGTAGCAATCGAAGTTGCGCCAGTTGTTGTTGCACCGTCCCGAACTTGGCATCTACGTCTTGTACCTTGCCTTCATACGCGGCATATTGCTCTTGTGTGACAAACTCGGTCGTAGCACGGTCAGCCTTGTAGAACAATGTGTCTAGGGAATGCAATTGTTGTTCGAATGCGAGGTCGATTTGCGGTTGCTTGAGCAAAGGTAAGAGTTGAAGTGCAAAGTCGTCTTTCTTCACAAAGTTTTGCGCATACTCGTTCGTGACATACCCCCCGAGTTGTTCCTTCACCTTTTTGATGTTGTGACGCACTTGGTCGTGATACGAATCTACCTCCCCCCGAGCGCTTCCCACGATTTTATCAACGTGGTCGGACGAGTAGAAAGTGTCGTAAAAGCTACGTAGCGCCCCGCTCTGCTTTTCGATCTCTCCGTTGTTGCGGACCACCACGTCATATAGCTCGTCGACGACACGTACATCGTAACATTGATCGCTCGGAATCGGTTCAACAAACGTCTCCTTCTTTGGTTGACGGTAATATAATAGATAGCATGCCAACGCAACCACCATGGCGGCGGCCACGAGGACGGCGATGATAAACGTCATGCTTTCGACTCTGCATATCATAGACATAAAATTTTGTAGCTCTTACACTCAAACAAGATAAGAATGTTACACTCGACTGAATTGGAAATACGAATTTGTTTTTCCATTTCATGATGTATCCTCTTGATCGAAGAATTGTTGCGCAAAATGTGTATTCAATCGTCAAGAGTCTTCGTAAGACAGCTTTACTCCTAAAAGTCAGTCATATGACAATATCTCGATGGATCAAGAATCCCGAAAGATTAACCTACTCAAGGTTTTCAAAGACACGAATCATATCGGAATCCATAAGAAGTTTGATTCAAAATGATCCACTTGTAACGTTATATCAACTGCAAGAGTCTATCGAAAGCACTTTTGCGTTCAAAGTGTCAAAGGAATTGCTTCGAACCATTCGAAAAAAACAAGGATTCTCTAGAAAGAAGGTGAAATTC
>Ga0209550_10000117_pt1 | contig 62401 bp, 58 predicted proteins | sample LauGreSuBDMM15SN_2_FD_187567 | JGI IMG/M metagenome (GOLD analysis project Ga0209550, IMG submission 187567) | Freshwater lake microbial communities from Lake Michigan, USA - Su13.BD.MM15.SN (SPAdes) (version 5) | ecosystem: Environmental > Aquatic > Freshwater > Lake | place: Lake Michigan... | reverse complement strand
GATGGGCCACAGGATTTAGCAGATCGCTTAACAACCTTAGATGTGTTAGGTGAGAATAATTCAACAGCGTTAGAGCGATTTAAATCAGCAGAGAAAATTGCCTCCTCCGCTCAGGTCGTAGCAGATACTGCTAAGAAGGCACAGAGTGTTGCCACCGTTAAAGTAGCATCTGCTAAAAAAGAGGCAGATACCGCCCAATCTATGCAGCAAGCAGAGGTTGATAAGTTACAAGTTGTCCAAGATAAGTTAGCAAAAGAGTTAGCGGTTGCTCAAAAAACTCGGGTAACACTAGAACAACAACGACAACTTGCATTATTAGAAGAGGCAAATGCTGAGCGGGCAGCAGTAACAGTTGATCAATCAAAGATCTGGCCAGATATCGGCTTCACAGGTAGAAGCAGTACTAGAGCAACTGAGGCAATGCGGATAGAGGCGGTTGCATACTCTGCAAAGCAGGTCAATGCGGGAAAGAAATATGTTTGGGGAAGTGAAGGACCTAATACATTTGATTGCTCTGGTTTAATTTATGCTGCTTATAAATCAGCTGGTCTTGGTTGGCCAAATTGGGATCGACTGAACTCCTCTCTATATTGGGTAGCAACAAAGCGTGTCCCACTAAGTGAGTTAGTACCTGGAGATCTACTTTTCTATTCATACAAAGGAACAGTTAGCACAATCCACCATATGTCCATCTATGCCGGTGATGGCATGATGTGGGAAGCGCATAACAAAGATAAAGATTTGCTCTTTTCAAGCATCTATAGCGTTAAGGGTTTAATGCCATACGGGGGTCGGGTCTAATCTAGGTCAGTGAAGATTGAAAACACCCCAGCGTTATGGCAGATCCGCAAAGCGGTTAAACCATGGCTGAGTGATTCTGCGCAACCTGTTTTATTTGGTTGCTCAGGGGGCGCAGATTCAATGGCACTTGCAGTTGCATTATTTATAGAGAGATCAAATACAAAGGTAATTCCAATTGTAATTGACCATGGTTTGCAAGAAGGTTCTGCGCAAATTACCTCACAAACAATTGAGCGGCTTAAACAAATTGGTTTTACTCAAGTTGAATCTGCTAGAGCGCAGGTAACAATGACCGATGGATTAGAGGCATCGGCTCGGCGAGCTCGCTATCAGCTTTTTAATCAATTTATTGAAACCTACCAACCAAAGTATTTCTTACTTGCTCACACATTAAATGATCAAGCAGAAAATGTTTTATTAGGTCTTGCCAGAGGATCTGGCGCTAGATCATTATCTGGTATGGCAGTGAAGAACAATATTTTTGTTCGCCCCCTACTTAAGATTTCGCGAGAGGTCACAACCGCTGCCTGCTCGGAGGCGAGAATTGAAATTTGGTCTGATCCACATAATGAGGATTTAAGATTTACTAGAGTTAGAGTGCGCAAAAATCTACTACCAATTATTGAAGACAATCTTGGGCCTGGTATTACTGAGGCATTAGTACGCAGTGCAGATCTGCTTCGCGATGATGCCGATGCATTAGATGGTTTTGCAGCTGAGTATTTTAATCAAGCAGATTCATTTAATTTAGATGTTAAGGAGCTAGAGCGGCTACCTAAAGCGATTACAACTCGAGTTTTAAGACTTGCTATCTATAAAGCTGGTGCACCAGCTGGCTCACTCACTGCCGAACATATTGCAGCAGCACAGGCGCTCATTTCTGATTGGCATGGCCAAAAAGAGGTATCACTTCCTGGGAATGTGAAGCTTTTGCGAAATTCGGGCAGAATTACCCTCTCAACCCAATAATTTAAGGGAGCATTGTGGATCTATCAGCACTTGGTAATGACATTGAAAGAGTTGTTGTTAGCGAGGAGCAAATTCAAACTCGACTAAAAGAGTTAGCTGCTCAAGTTGAAAAAGATTACAAAGATAGAGATTTAATTTTAGTAGGTGTATTAAAAGGGGCAGTAATGGCAATGGCAGATTTTTCTCGCCATCTACAACGCCATGCTGATATGGATTGGATGGCTGTTTCATCATATGGCGCAGGAACTAAATCAAGTGGCGTAGTTAGAATTTTAAAAGATTTAGATAATGATATTTTAGGAAGAGAAGTTTTAATTATTGAGGATATTTTAGATACCGGTCTAACACTTTCTTGGCTCTCTGAGAATTTATTATCTCGTGGGGCTAAATCAGTTTCAATTTTGACAGTCTTACGTAAGCCAGATGCAGCGACTGTGCAGGTAGAGGCTAAGTATGTTGGCTTTGATATTCCAAGCGAGTTTGTGGTTGGTTATGGGCTAGATTTCAATCAGAAGTATCGAAATCTGCCATTTATTGGCGTTCTTGCCAAACACCTTTATTCTTAGGCCCCTCATTAGTAGCTTTAAGAAAGTGAAAAAATAAGTGGCGCAAAAGAAGCAGATTAAAATGCCTAAATTAAAAGGGCTGAAGAGTGGCAAGAAGCCGACTAAACCTTCACCACAATTAATCCGCAGAATTTTACGTGGCCCTTTATTTTGGATTATCGCCGCCCTTATTGGCGTGAGTATTTTTGGTCAAATTTCAACTAGTGGCAAAGAGTTCATCACAGTTGATACCTCTGTTATTTTAAATGAGATTTCAAAAGATAATGTGAAATCAGCGATCGTAATTGACCGTGAGCAAAAAGTACGGGTAGTTTTAAAAGATGGTGAGTTTGTTGATGGCGCATCTCATCTTGAGGCATCTTATGTAACTGGGCAAGAGCCGATAATTGTTGAGTTATTAACTAGTAATCCACCAGCTACTAATTGGAATGTTGAAGTCCCAACCCAATCATTTTTCATCTCACTTATCTTAAGTATTTTGCCAATCTTTTTGATTATTTTCTTACTGTTGTTATTTATGGGTGGTGGCCAAGGTGGTCGGGTACTTTCCTTTGGTAGATCCCGAGCTAAGTTACAAAACAAAGAGATGCCAACTAATACTTTTGCAGATGTTGCAGGAGCTGATGAAGCAGTTGCAGAGTTACGTGAGATAAAAGATTTTCTAGCAAGCCCTGATAAGTACCAAGCAATCGGTGCCAAGATCCCTAAGGGCGTTTTGTTATATGGCCCGCCAGGAACTGGAAAGACATTACTTGCTAGAGCGGTAGCTGGTGAGGCAAAGGTTCCTTTCTATTCAATCTCAGGCTCTGAGTTTGTGGAGATGTTTGTTGGTGTTGGTGCATCAAGAGTTAGGGATTTGTTTGCCCAAGCAAAGCAAAATGCTCCGGCAATTATTTTTATCGATGAGATTGACGCAGTTGGTCGCCAGCGCGGCGCAGGTCTTGGTGGTGGAAATGATGAGCGAGAGCAAACCCTTAATCAATTATTAGTTGAGATGGATGGCTTTGAAGCAAATGGGCAGGTTATTTTAATTGCCGCAACAAATAGGTCAGATGTTTTAGATCCAGCACTTCTTCGCCCAGGAAGATTTGATCGTCAGATTCCAGTTGACAGGCCAGATCTAAAAGGACGAGCTGCAATTCTCACTGTGCATGCAAAAAATAAACCAGTTGCAAAAGATGTTGATTTATCATCATATGCAAAGCGCACCCCAGGTTTTACTGGTGCAGATTTAGCAAATGTATTAAATGAGGCGGCATTGCTAGCAGCTCGAGAAGATAGAAAAGTTATTAAGAACTCTGATTTAGATGAAGCAATTGATCGCGTTATGGCAGGCCCACAAAGAGTTTCTCGACTTATGACGGAGGAGGAGCGAAGAATTACCGCCTATCATGAAGGCGGACATGCATTGGTTGCTCACGCACTTCCTCACACTGACCCAGTTCATAAAATTACAATCATGCCAAGAGGTCGCGCACTTGGTTACACAATGGTCTTACCAGATGAAGATCGTTACGCAGTTACTCGCAATCAGATGCTTGACCAACTTGCCTACACAATGGGTGGTAGAGCAGCGGAGGAATTAATTTTCCATGATCCAACAACTGGTGCCTCAAATGATATTGAAAAAGCTACAAACCTTGCCCGAGCAATGGTTACCCAATATGGAATGACCCAAAGACTTGGCGCAATTAAATTAGGAATTTCAGATTCACAACCATTCCTAGGCCGAGATTATGGCCATCAAAGAGATTACTCTGAAAATGTTGCTGCCATTGTTGATAGTGAGATTAGAGAGATGATTGAAAATGCCCACCAAGAGGCGTTTGATATTTTGGTTGCAAACCGAGATATTTTAGATCAATTAGTTGAAGAGTTGCTTGAGAATGAAACTTTAAACAAGGAAGAGATTGCCAAAGCATTTAAGCGAGTCAAGAAGGTTAAATCAAGACCAGCTTGGACTGGTTCTCAAAACAGAACACCTTCTAATCAACCACCAGTTGCATTAAAACCAGCAAAAGTTAAAGTAGTTGAAGAGGACAAATCGGTTAAGAAAGCGCCAGTTAAAAAAAGTGCTAAAGATATTAGTAAAGATGTAAATGAGTGAGATTAGCTCCGTTTCAATGGGACCACATGATGGTGGTGCCAAGAAGGAGTTTGACCAAGAGCGGGCAGAAAAAGCGGTAACTGAGTTACTTAATGCATTAGGTGAAGACCCAAACCGTGATGGTTTAAAAGATACGCCAAAGCGAGTGGCAAAAGCATTAGCGGAAAACTTTGCCGGCCTTTGGCAAAAGCCAGAGGATGTACTAACTACTACCTTTGATATTGGTCATAAAGAGTTAGTAATTGTTCGCGAGATTGAAGTCTTTTCCCACTGCGAACATCACCTGACCCCATTTCATGGCGTAGCACATATTGGTTATATACCAGGTGAGAGTGGAAGGATTACTGGAATATCAAAACTTGCACGTCTTGTTGATTTATATGCAAGAAGGCCACAGGTGCAAGAGCGGTTAACCTCACAGATCGCCGATGCATTAGTTGAAATCTTGCAACCTGGTGGTGTAATTGTGATTATTGATTGTGAGCATTTATGTATGTCAATGCGCGGAGTGAGAAAATCTCAAGCCCGTACTACAACAAGTGCAGTGCGCGGCCAATTATTAAACTCTGCAACTAGAGCTGAAGCAATCTCTTTAATAAATCAAACAAGGTAGTAAAAATATGAGCCGCACAGTTGTAATGGGCATATTAAATGTCACCCCAGATTCATTTGCAGATGGTGGTAAGTATTTATCTAAAACCGATGCAATAGCACAAGGCAGAAGATTAATCGCAGAGGGTGCTGACATTATTGATGTTGGTGGTGAATCAACTAGGCCAGGGGCTGAGCGAATTAGTGAGGAAGAGGAGTTAGCCAGAGTAATTCCAGTGATCACAGAGTTAGTAAAAGATGGCGCAGTAGTAAGTGTTGATACTATGCGATCTGAGGTAGCAAAAGCTGCAATTGCAGTGGGCGCGCTATATGTAAATGATGTAAGTGGCGGATTATCTGACCTAAAGATGGCTGCGGTAATTGCTGCAAACCCTAAGGTGCAATACATAGTTATGCATTGGCGAGGGCACTCAAAAGATATGCAAAAACAAGCAGTTTATGAAGATGTAGTTAAAGAGGTTAAAGATGAGTTAGATGAGCGAGTTACTAACTTATTAACTCAAGGCGTACTTGCTGAGCAAATCATTTTAGATCCAGGAATTGGCTTTGCAAAAGAGGCAGAGCATAATTGGCAGATCTTACAAAATATTGAACGGTTTCAATTATTAGGTTACCCACTTTTAGTAGGTGTATCTAGAAAAAGATTTTTAGGTGAGTTAATAAATACTAAAGATACTGATAGCCGGGAGGCAGCAACTATTGCTTTAACTACAGAGTTGGCACGGCTTAAGGTTTGGGGTGTGCGAACTCATGGGGTTAAAGCTCACCAAGATGCAATCTCAGTTATTGAGCGGCTACGTAAATGAGTGATCTAATAAATATAACTGGAATTACTGCTACCGGCTTTCATGGGGTATTACCTAAAGAGCGAAATGATGGACAAAAATTTATTGTTGATGCTCAACTAAAGGTTAATCTTAAAAATCTAAAAGATAATTTAGAAAAGACGGTTAATTACGCAGCGGTAGCTGAGCTTATAAATGGACATATAGTTGGAGATCCAGTTTTATTAATTGAGACGCTGGCAGAAAATATTGCAAAATCTATTTTAAAAGAGTTTAAAAGAGTCAAACAAGTAACAATTACTGTTCACAAACCAGAAGCACCTATTCCAGTTGCATTTAGTGATGTATCGGTTCAAATTGTGCGCAAGCGATGAAGGCGGTTATCTCACTTGGCTCAAATCTAGAAAACCGCAAGCTTAATTTAGATATTGCCATAGCAGAGTTAGAGAAAGTTCTCACAGAATTGAAAGTTTCAACTTATATAGAAACTAAACCGGTAGGTGGACCTAAGCAGGATGATTTTTTAAATGCTGTTGCAATTGGTGAGTGTGAGTTAGCAGCTATTGATCTACTTAAAAAATTATTATCGATTGAGGATCAAATAGGCAGAGTAAGAGATGTGAAGTGGGGGCCGCGACTTATTGATTTAGATTTAATTGTTTACGGTGATCAAGTAATTGATTCACCTACTCTTAAACTGCCTCACCCACTTGCACATTCAAGAGAGTTTGTTCTAGCACCCTGGTTTGCCATTGACCCGAAGGCAGTAATTCCAGGTGTTGGTGAGATTAAAACCCTTTTGGCATCTATCGCCAAGAGCAGTTAAACTTGTGATCTAGCCCGGTACCCGGAAAGGACTGGAGCAATGATTGACCTACTTAAATCTGTTGATGATTTAGCGCGCCAAAAATACGATGTGCTAGTCCCAACAATGGGCGCACTTCATGCCGGCCATCAATCATTAATTAAGTTAGCTAAATCAAAAAGTGATCAAGTCTTAGTTAGTATTTTTGTTAATCCACTTCAATTTGAGAATAAAGATGATTTAGCAAATTATCCAAAGAGTTTAGAGAGGGATTTGGAGTTAGCTAAGGCGGCAGGTGCTACCGCTGTCTTTGCACCAAGTGAGTCAGTCATTTATCCAGGTGATATTGAAAAGATTTCAGCAGGGCCAATTGGTAATTTATATGAAGGTCAAGCAAGGCCTGGCCACTTCTCTGGCGTGCTAACAGTTGTCAAAAGGTTATTTGATTTAGTAAAACCAAAAGCAGCAGTCTTTGGTGAGAAGGATTTTCAGCAATTATTTTTAATTAAGCAGATGGTTAAACAATTGGAGCTGCCGATTGAAATAATCTCCGGCCCTACAATTCGTGATTTAGATCAAGTTGCGATCTCATCTAGAAATATAAAATTAAATGAGAGTGGTCGAAACACCTCCCTAGTAATTCCAAAGGTATTAAAAATGGCAACAGTTGAGCAAATGAAAAAAGTATTAGAAATAGAGAGTGAGTTTAAAGTTGATTATCTTGAGGTAATTGATGAAACCACATTTATGCCAGCTGTTGCAGGTACCGTAAATAAGCGGGTAATTATTGCTGGTTGGGTAAATCAGGTGAGGTTGCTCGACAATATGCGCATGGGTGGAATCAAATGAAGCTATTAACTGGTCTACCTGGATGGAGCACAAGTGCTGATGTAATTGTAATTGGCTCAGGTGTTGCTGGCCTTACTACTGCATTAAATTTAAGAGCGCATAACTTATCTGTCTTATTAGTTACTAAAGCAAGAATTGATGAGGGCTCAACTAAGTGGGCGCAAGGTGGTATTGCTGCAGCATTAGGGCCAGGAGATACACCAGATCAACATAAGAAAGACACATTGGCAGCAGGTGCTGGTTTATGTGACATAAAAGCTGTTGATGTTTTAGTTTCAGAAGGACCTGAAGCGGTTAGAAAATTAATTGCGCAAGGAGCAGTCTTTGATAAATCAGAGACTGGTGAGATTGCATTAACCCGCGAAGGTGGACATCTGCGCAATCGAATACTTCATGCCGGCGGGGATGCGACTGGTGCTGAGGTTTCTAGAGCATTACTTGCTGCAGTTAGAGAGGATGCCGGAATTGAAATTATTGAGCACGCACTTGCAATCGATGCGTTAAAGAGTGCAAGTGGTCGAGTCTGTGGTGTGACACTGCATGTAATTGGCGCAGGTAGTAGAGATGGTGTTGGCCGGGCAGTTGCTAGAGCGGTAGTTGTAGCAACCGGTGGCCTTGGTCAGGTTTACTCACAAACTACTAACCCAGCTGTCTCAACTGGTGATGGAGTTGCACTGGCATTACGTGCTGGTGCGAAGGTGGCTGATGTTGAGTTTGTGCAGTTTCACCCAACTGTGCTGTGGCGAGATTTAGCAAATAGAGGACAGCAACCATTAATAAGTGAGGCAGTACGTGGTGAGGGCGCAATTTTATTAAACCATAAAAATGAACAATTTATGGTTGGTAAACATCCGCAAGCAGATTTAGCACCTAGAGATGTTGTAGCAAAAGAGATATTTAATCAGATGCAATTAAGTGGTCAACCACATGTTTGGCTAGATGCAACAAAAATAAATGATTTCACCAACAGATTTCCCACAATATACGCCTCCTGTATTGCTAACGGAATAGATCCAACTAAGGAAAAGATTCCAGTATCTCCCGCCTCACACTATGCATCAGGGGGTGTACTAGTTGATTTAGATGGCCAATCATCTGTACCAGGTCTTTATATATGTGGTGAATCTGCTTGCACAGGTGCTCATGGTGCCAATCGACTTGCTTCAAACTCACTTCTTGAAGGATTAGTTTTTGGTGCGCGAATTGCAGCTGCATTAGCTAAACAATTACCAGCTCAGGAAGAGATAGCAGAGGATAAGAGAGCAATCTTGCTTGATCCTAAAATACTTTTGCCCCTGCAAATTGCAATGAGTGAAGGTGCGGGTGTGATGAGATCTGAAAGCTCATTGCGCAAGACCATGCAAACTTTGCAGGAGTTATCAAAGTTAGTAAGTAGCGAGCCAAGAATTGAGGCGTGGGAGGCATCTAACCTGCACCTACTTGCTACCGCAATTGTTAAATCTGCTCTGCTTAGAACTGAGTCCCGAGGCTCACATTGGCGAAGTGATTACCCACAATCTTCCGATAAGTGGTTAAGTAGAGTTATTGAAAGCATTGATGTAGATGGCACATGGCATAGTGATGTGGAGGTAATTAAATGAATTTATTGCGTGATAATTTAAAAACCTTAGGCCTGTCATCAAATCACATATTTCAGCAGGTTAAAGATGCAATCGGTGAAGATTTAGCAGGAGGTGAGGACATTACCTCTGTTGCCACAATTGCTGATTCACAGGTTATAAGTGCTGATTTTATTGCTCGCTCAGCTGGAGTTGTTAGTGGGTTGCATGTAGCAGCTGCAGTACTTGAGTACTGTGGAGTTAATCATTATGAGGTCTTAGTTGATGAGGGCGCTAAGGTTTCAGCTGGCAAGGTATTAATTACCGCTCAAGGAAATACAAGAAAATTATTATTAGCAGAGCGAACTGCGCTTAATTTCATATCTCATTTAAGTGGTATTTCAACTCTTACTAGCCAATGGGCTTTAGCTGTTGCTGGCACAAAGTGTGAAATTAGAGATACCCGTAAGACCACACCAGGGCTTCGCCAATTAGAAAAGTTTGCAGTTCGCATGGGTGGTGGGACAAACCACCGGATATCACTATCGGAGGCTGCCCTTATTAAAGATAACCATATTGTGGCAGCTGGCAGTATTACTGCAGCATTTAAATTGATTAAAGAGAAGTACCCAAATAAATCAGTTGAGATTGAAATAGATTCTATTAATCAGTTAGCTGAAGCAATCTCACTCAAACCAGATTTGATTTTATTAGACAATATGAGTGTTGAGCAGTGCAAAGAAGCTGTTTTAAAAACCGCCGGATCGGTAAAACTTGAAGCATCTGGTGGGTTAGTAATTAGTAATGCCAAGGCTTATGCAGATACTGGAGTTAATTACCTAGCAGTTGGCGCGCTAACTCACTCCGCTCCAGTTTTTGATATTGGCCTTGATTTTAGAAAGGGAAAGTAATGTTACTTGCAATAGATGTTGGCAATACCAATACCGTACTTGGTGTATTTAATAAGGATAAGTTAGAGCAATCCTGGCGGGTAAAGACTGACCCAAGAGACACCGCAGATGAGTTATGGCTGCAGTATTCAGCATTAGTTGATGGCTTTGATATTACTGGTGTGGCAATTTGTTCAACTGTGCCGGCAGTATTGCGAGAGATTAGAAAGTTAGTAGCAGATCACTTCAGTGATATTCGCACCACAATTATTGAACCAGGAGTTAAAACTGGTGTTCCATTATTAGTTGATAATCCTAAAGAGATAGGCGCGGATCGAATTGTTAACTCACTCGCTGCATTTACTTTATATGGCTCAGATGGTCCAGCAATTGTGGTTGATTTTGGAACCTCAACAAATTTAGATGTCATCTCACCTAAGGGTGAGTTTCTAGGTGGTGCACTTGCCCCTGGTATTGAGATCTCAGTTGAGGCATTAGCAGCACGTGCTGCCCAACTTCGCAAAGTTGAGTTGGTTAAACCAAAATCAGTAATTGGTAAGAACACTGTTGAGGCGCTGCAATCTGGAACTATTTATGGATTTGCAGGTCAAGTAGATGGCTTGGTAAATCGAATTATTGATGAGCTAGCCGATCTATATCCAGACTCTGGTGAGGTTTGTGTAATAGCAACTGGTGGCCTTGCCCCATTAGTACTTGGTATTAGCGAAATGATTGAGTTCCATGAACCAGATCTGACATTAATCGGATTGCGCTTAGTACATGAGCGTAATTAATTCATAACTCCACCCTGCACGGGTAGGATTTAACTCATCATGGCTGATGAGGATGATCTACCCGAACAACTGCGAATTCGTCGGGAAAAGCGCGCTGGGATCTTAAAGCGCGGTGTTGATCCATATCCAGTCTCAGTTCCTAGAACCATTTCACTTTTAGAGATTCGTGAAAAACATAAAGAGCTACCAATCGATATTTCAACTGGAATTATTGAATCTATAACTGGCCGAGTAATTTTTAAACGTGATACTGGCAAACTTTGTTTTGCCAATTTACGCGAAGGTGATGGCAGTGAACTGCAGGCAATGTTTTCACTAGATAAAATTGGTGAAGAACAACTTGAAATATGGAAATCAGAGATTGATCTAGGTGACATTGTTTCGGTAACTGGTGAGGTAATTACTTCAAAGCGGGGAGAGTTATCGATTCTGGCTAATTCATTTGCGCTAGCAGCTAAAGCACTTCGCCCACTTCCAGGAGAACATAAACCACTCTCTGAGGAGAGTCGAGTAAGAATGAGATATGTGGATTTAATTGTTAGGCCTGAGGCAAGAAGTAATGCCAGATTACGGCCAGCAGTTATGCGCTCGCTGCGAAATACTTTTAACTCCCGTAATTTCTTAGAGGTTGAAACTCCGATGCTTCAGGTAATGCATGGCGGGGCAGCAGCTAGGCCATTTAAAACCTTTAGTAATGCTTATGAGATGGATCTATTTTTAAGAATTGCTCCAGAGCTTTATCTAAAAAGATGTGTAGTTGGTGGACTTGAAAAGGTTTTTGAAATTAATCGTAATTTCCGTAATGAAGGCGCTGACTCCTCACACTCACCGGAGTTTGCAATGATTGAAACATATGAGGCATATGGTGACTGGAATACCATGGCTGAATTAACTAGAAGCTTAGTTCAAGATTGCGCTAAAGCTGTTTTTGGTTCACACACCGCTAAACACCATGATGGGCGCGAGGTAGATCTTGGCGGTAAATGGAGTGAGCTCTCACTCTTTGATGCAATTTCAGATGCAGTTGGTGAGAAGGTAAGTGCACAAACCTCGATTGATAATTTAAAGAAAATTGCCAGCAAGTTAGGCATTAAATCTGATCCAAAATGGATTACTGGAAAATTAGCGGAAGTAATATTTGAGCATACTTGTGTGGATAAATTAAAAGGTCCAACATTTGTTAAAGGTTTTCCGGTAGATACATCTCCATTAGTAAGAGCACACCGCGAAATTGCCGGAGTTGCTGAGAAATGGGATCTTTATATTGAAGGTTTTGAACTTGCAACTGGATACTCAGAGTTGATTGATCCAGTTATCCAGCGAGAGCGTTTAGTTGAGCAAGCAAAGCTTGGGGCTGGTGGAGATTTAGAGGCGATGGGGTTAGATGAAGATTTCCTAAGAGCAATGGAGTATGGCATGCCACCAATGGGTGGAATGGGTATGGGTGTTGACCGATTATTAATGGCGCTAACCGGATTAGGAATTAGAGAGACAATTTTATTTCCACTGGTGAAACCAACTGCTGGGGATGAGTAATGGAGTTAGTAGTACGAGCAGCTCGAACCTCTGATATTAAAAAAATTAGATCAATCGTTGATTCATATGCCGCCCAGCGCAGATTACTTTCTAAAGAGACTGTAACATTATATGAAGGTGTTCAAGAGTTTACTGTTGCTGAAGTTAATGGCGAGGTAGTTGGTTGCGGGGCACTACATGTTCTCTGGGAAGATCTAGCAGAGGTTCGAACTGTTGCTGTAATTGAATCAATGCAAGGTAAGGGAATTGGGCATGCAATTTTAGAAAGTATTTTAAATAAAGCTAAAGAAATTGGTGTAAAGAAAGTATTTTGTTTAACCTTCGAAACAAAATTCTTTGACTCTCATGGTTTTAACGAAATTCAAGGCGCTCCAGTTGAACCAGATGTTTATGCTCAATTGCTTCGCTCATATGATGAAGGTATTGCAGAGTTTTTGGATTTAGAGAGTGTGAAGCCCAACACCCTAGGCAATACCCGGATGCTAAAAATTCTTTAAATTTTGGGCATAAATCTCCCACTTATAGGGTTATAGAGGCGTAACACACCCAATATATAGGCGAGTTATTCACAGCCAAATTAAAGTGCGCAAGGTCGCCCCTTGCCATTATGCTATTTACATTAAGAAGAAAGGTTCTACAGATGTTTGAACGGTTTACCGATCGTGCTCGTCGCGTTGTTGTGTTGGCGCAAGAGGAAGCACGCATGCTCAACCACAATTACATCGGAACTGAACATATTCTTTTAGGTTTAATTCATGAAGGTGAAGGAGTTGCCGCTAAGGGACTTGAGTCGCTAGGCATTTCTCTCGAAGCAGTTCGCTCACAGGTTGAAGAGATTATTGGCCAAGGACAACAAGCACCTTCTGGGCATATTCCATTTACACCAAGAGCTAAAAAAGTTTTAGAGTTATCACTCCGTGAGGCTTTGCAATTAGGACACAATTACATTGGAACTGAGCATATTCTTTTAGGATTAATTCGCGAAGGTGAAGGAGTAGCTGCTCAAGTATTAGTAAAACTTGGTGCAGATCTCTCCCGGGTTCGCCAACAGGTTATTCAATTACTCTCTGGTTACCAAGGTAAAGAGGCGGTTACATCTGGTGGCCCTGCCGAAGGTCAACCAGCAACATCGTTAGTTTTAGATCAATTTGGCCGCAACTTAACTCAAGCAGCACGTGAAGGAAAGTTAGATCCAGTAATTGGTCGCGAGAAAGAGATTGAGCGAGTTATGCAGGTTTTATCTCGCCGTACTAAAAATAACCCAGTATTAATTGGTGAGCCAGGAGTTGGTAAGACCGCAGTTGTTGAAGGTTTAGCCCAAGCAATTATCAAAGGTGATATTCCAGAGACACTTAAAGACAAGCAACTCTATTCATTAGATCTTGGCGCACTTGTTGCCGGCTCTAGATACCGTGGTGATTTTGAAGAGCGTTTAAAGAAGGTATTAAAAGAGATTAGAACTCGTGGCGATATTATTTTGTTTATTGATGAAATTCACACATTAGTAGGAGCAGGAGCGGCTGAAGGTGCAATTGACGCAGCTTCGATATTAAAGCCAATGCTTGCCCGCGGTGAGCTGCAGACTATTGGCGCTACAACCCTTGATGAGTACCGCAAACACTTAGAAAAAGATGCTGCCCTTGAACGTCGTTTTCAACCAATTCAAGTTGCAGAGCCAACAGTTGCACACACAATTGAGATTCTTAAGGGTCTTCGCGATCGTTATGAGAGCCACCATAAGGTTTCTATTTCAGATGGTGCGTTAGTTTCAGCTGCAACTCTTGCTGATCGTTATGTTTCAGACCGTCACCTACCAGATAAAGCAATTGATTTAATTGATGAGGCAGGCTCTCGACTTCGGATCCGCCGAATGACTGTGCCACCTGAGATTCGTGAGTTTGATGAAAAGATTGCAAATGCTCGCAAAGAGAAAGAGTCTGCAATTGATGGCCAAGATTTTGAAAAGGCAGCCTCCCTTCGCGATAAAGAAAAGAATTTAATTACTGAAAAGGCAGAGCGCGAGAAGAATTGGAAAGCTGGTGATCTTGATGTAGTTGCTGAGGTTGATGAGGAGTTAATAGCAGAGGTCCTATCAACTGCAACTGGTATTCCAGTATTTAAATTAACTGAGGCAGAGACTGCACGTTTGCTTCGCATGGAAGATGAATTACACAAACGGGTAATTGGCCAAGACCAAGCGATTAAAGCTTTATCTCAAGCAATTCGTAGAACTCGGGCTGGGCTTAAAGATCCAAAACGTCCTGGTGGATCATTTATTTTTGCTGGACCCTCTGGTGTTGGTAAGACTGAGCTTTCAAGAACTCTTGCGCAATTCTTATTTGGAGATGCAGATGCATTGATCCAACTTGATATGTCTGAGTACTCTGAAAAACACACCGCCTCTCGCTTATTTGGTGCTCCTCCTGGTTATGTTGGTTATGACGAGGGTGGCCAGTTAACTGAGAAGGTGCGTCGTCGCCCATTCTCAGTGGTGCTATTTGATGAGATTGAAAAAGCTCATCCAGATATCTTTAACGCACTCCTTCAAGTACTAGAGGATGGTCGTCTAACAGATGCTCATGGCCGTGTAGTTGATTTTAAGAACACCATCATCATTATGACTACCAACTTAGGTACTCGCGATATATCTAAAGCACTATCACTTGGCTTTGCAAATGTTGCAGATGCTCAAGGTAGTTATGAACGGATGAAGGCAAAGGTAGGAGATGAGCTTAAGACTCACTTCCGGCCAGAGTTTTTAAACCGTATTGATGACATTGTGGTCTTCCATCAGTTAACTGAGGCCGAGATTGTTCAGATTGTTGACTTAATGATTGCTCACCTAGATGAGCGTCTGCGCGCAAAAGATATGGGAATTGAATTAACAACTGCTGCTAAAGCTTTGCTTGCTAAACGCGGCTATGACCAAGCACTTGGCGCTCGCCCACTTCGCAGAACAATTCAGCGCGAATTAGAAGATGTGCTATCTGAGAAGATGCTATTTGGTGATTTAAAAGCAGGAGAGATTATTTTGGTAGATGTTTCAGATGAGACAGCTGAGGCAACCTTCACCTTTAAAGGAACTGCTAAAACTGCAATGCCTGATACTTTCGAAGATTTAACCGACCCAGCCTCTGCCTAATGTCCCTTAAGGGCAAAGTTGCTGTTGTCACTGGCGGCAATGGTGGTATTGGTTTGGGGTTTGCTACCGGCCTTGCACAAGCTGGCGCTGATATTGCAATTTGGGCTCGTAATATAGAAAAAAGTGAAGCAGCTGTTAAGAAACTAAAATCACTTGGTGTTAATGCAAAAGCCTTTAATGTTGATGTGGCAGATAAAAATCAGATTAATCAAGGAATGATTGATACCGAAAAAGAGTTTGGCGGCGTTGATATTTTAGTTGCTAATGCTGGTATAAATATTCGCAAAGCCCCAGAAAACTACCTACCCGATGAGGTTGATCGCATAATTAAAGTTAATCTAACTGGCGTTTTTGACTGCTGCCAAGCGGTCTATCCGTCAATGAAAAAACGAGGTGGTGGAAAAATAATCACCGTCGGCTCCCTTACTAGTGTATTTGGCTTTGGTATCGCACCAATTTATTCAGCAACTAAGGGTGCAGTTGTGCAGTTGACTATGAGTTTAGCTAACTCATGGGGACGAGATAATATTCAAGTAAATAGCGTTCTACCTGGGTGGATTAAAACTGAATTAACTGAGCAAACTAGATCACTTCCAGATTTTGTAAATAAAGTACTTGATAGGACACCAGCTGGTAGATGGGGAGAGCCAATAGATTTTGCTGGTATTGCCAAGTTTTTAGGTAGTTCAGATAGTGATTTTATTACCGGTGTTGCAATCCCAGTTGATGGTGGTTTTACTAGCACTTTATTTTTAGTAGATCCACCATCTAATTAATCTTCACCTTACTAATCGCATGTTCTAATCTTGCTGCCTCTAATATTTCAATGCCGGCAATCTTTAAATCACTTCCCATTGGCACAATTGCTCGCTTAAATCCAAGCCGAGCCGCCTCTTGCACCCGCTGCGCAGCGCCAGTTATCTTTCTGATCTCACCAGCTAATCCCACCTCACCAATCGCAACTAGATCTGCAGGTAGTGCTAATCCTTTAGCCGCAGATGCAACTGAGAGTGCAACTGCAAGATCAGCAGATGGTTCAGTAATTTTCATACCACCAACAGTTGCAACATATACATCTCTGCCAGATATTTTAATTCCAGCGCGAAGCTCTAATACCGCAAGTGTCATAGCTGTTCTTGAATTATCTAATCCACTAGTTACTCGACGAGAGTTTCCCCAATCACGGCCATCAGAGTTACCTACGCCAACTAAAGATTGAATCTCAGCAAGTAAAGCGCGGCGCCCCTCCAATGCCACAGTTACGCAGGTGCCAGGAACTGGATCGGTGTGGCGTGTGGTGAATAAACCAGTGGGATCTGGAAGCCCGATAATTCCAGAGTCATTTAAATCAAAACAACCAACCTCATCAGAGGCGCCAAATCTATTTTTAATAGTGCGAATCAATCTAAGTCGTGAATGACGCTCACCTTCAAAGTTAAGAACTACATCAACTAAATGTTCAAGTAGCCTAGGACCTGCAATTGAGCCATCCTTTGTTACATGTCCAACTAAAACTAAAGTTATAGCCCGCTCCTTTGCAATTCTAATTAGAGCTGCAGCAATTTCTCTAACCTGAGTAATGCCACCAGGTGAACCATCTACCGTTGTACTGGAGATTGTTTGAATTGAATCAATAACTAGCAAATCTGGTTTAACTGAATCAATATGAGCAATTACCGCACCCAGATCTGATTCAGCAGCAAGCCATAGATTTTTATCAATTGCGTTAAGCCGTTCTGCGCGAAGTCTTACCTGTGATGCTGATTCTTCACCACTTATATAAAGAGCAAGAATGCCTTGCTTAGCAGTCTCTGCCGCAACTGTTAGCAGCAGTGTTGATTTACCAACTCCAGGTTCACCAGCTAATAAAATTGCAGCTCCTGGTACTAGGCCTCCTCCTAAAACACGGTCTAATTCACCAACCCCACTAGTTCTTGCTTTTGCACTTGCTAAATCAACATCACCAATTGGTTTAGCAGCAGATGTAACAGCGCCAGCAACTAATGAGAGTTTTTTAGGAGCTGCAATCTCTTCAACACTTCCCCATGCTTGGCACTCACCACATCTGCCAACCCATTTATTTGCACTCCAACCACATTCAACGCAGCGGAAGGGATCTTTTGCAGGTGCTTTAGCCATGGCGATAATCTAACGGTTGCTACTGACTATCGACCCTCTTGCGCAGCCTTTGTTGCGGGGTGGATTACAAATAGTGGCAACTCACGTCGTTTTTGTTCCCTACGGGTTGCTGCTATCGCAGCCATTCGGCTATCACATAATTTAGCAAGCTCTTCATACCCACTTTTACCCATCATGGTAAGTAATTCCACCTTACTTGATTTGTAAACCGGAAGTTTTCCAGTGTGTGCCTCTGAGTTACTTGTGCAGTACCAATCAAAATCTGCGCCGCCTTCTCCCCAAGATGATCTTTCATACTCACCAATTACTACAACCGTTATAGAGCTATCACCAACCTCGCGAGTCTCCCATGATCTGCGCAGTGGTAACTGCCAGCAAATATCAGGTTTTGTTTCAACAACATGAACGCCCTCTTTTTCTGCTAAATGGTGGAGGACGCAACCTGGACTTCCAGTAAAGCCAGGTGCTTTGTAATCAGTTCTATTTAGAAATATACAAGAATCTTTTATTTTTTTAGTTTTACGATCTTTATCTAATCCAATCTCACTGATTTGTAATTTACCACCAGATTTCTTAGGTCGAGCTTGATCATAAAATTGCCAAGTTGCTTTACTTAGTTTTTTAGCAGCCTTTAATGTTCGTGCCTCATCATCTTTACTGGTGTAGTAAGCACCATCAGAGCAACACCCAGCATCTGGTTTATCGGCATCAATTCCACAGCAACCATTGCCATAAATACATTGCCAATATGAGGTCAACCAGGTCATATCACATTTGAAGATTTCCTCAGGATTTGCTGGGTTTATAAATTCAACCCAATCCCGCACAAAATTAGGAGCTACCTCATTCTTAGATAACTTAATTTTTGGTCTTTTTGTCGTTGCCATAGCACGGCAGTTTAAGGGTTAAGTGTGGTTAATGACTAATTGGGTAGGCTTAAAGTATGAAATCAGAAGTGGCAAATAAGTGCATCGGCTTTATTGGTGCTGGTGTTATGGGCTCTGCGCTAATTAAGAGCCTGTTAGTTACTCAAGTTAAGGCAGAGCAGATATGTGTTAGCGAGAAGATCAGTGAGCGGGCAGATGAAATAGCTGCAATATATAAAGTTAATTTGCGGTCTATCGCTGAAATTGGCCAGAGTTGTGATGTGATCTTTTTGGCGGTTAAACCACAGGATTTAGGTAGCACGCTTGAGGAGTTAAGTAAAAATTTAAAGCCAGAGGCCTTACTAATTTCAATTGCCGCCGGGAAAACAATTAAGTTTATTGAAGATAAACTGGCTGAAAAAAATCCAGTAGTACGCGTGATTCCAAATACGCCAACTCAGATTGGTAAAGGAGTATCTGCAATTTCACCTGGCACTAGTGCATCTAGCGATGATTTAACTCTAACTAAAAATTTATTAGCTTCAACTGGATTAGTTATTGAAATACCCGAATCACAACAAGATGCAGTAGCTGCACTTAGTGGATCAGGCCCTGCTTACTTCTTTAATTTCATTGAGGCAATAGTTAAAGGTGCCACTGAACTTGGCCTACCACAAGAACTTGCAACTCAATTAGCAATTGGCACCATAGTAGGTTCGGCAGCAATGTTGCAGGAAAGTGGCTTAGATGCTGCAACTCTTAGAAAAAATGTGACAAGTCCAAATGGTACAACCGCTGCAGCTCTTAAAGTATTTTCTGACAGTAATTTAGAAAAAATTGTGACAGACGCGATGTCGGCGGCGAGAAAGCGTTCACAGGAGTTGGCTTGAAAAGAGTTTTTCTTGTAGTCATATTTATTTTTTCCTTATTACCAAGCTCTGCAAATGCTGTAGTAATGAAGAATCTAAAGCCAATTGTGGAGCTTGCCTATTTAAACTCAGATCAGGTAAGTGATCTAGCCTTAACTCCAGTAAGTATTGTTTTAGTTGGCACAACTGAATCTGCTAGCTCAGCATGGATAAATGGACCACTTGGTGGGTTAAGTGATGGATTTATTGCAGCATATACCGCGCAAGGTGCACCACTTTGGAACCTACGTCTTGGTGGGGCAGTAAATGAAATAGCATCCTCAGTTGCCATAGATATAGATGGCAGCATCTGGGTGGTAGGTGCAAGTACATCTTTGGTAACACCAACCGCATCTAGCACGCCAACAAAAGTCTTAAATCCGGACAATGTGACACTAGATCCAGCCCAACCAATTAACACACCACTTAATCGAATTAAAATATGGCAGATAAGTAGTACTGGCACCTTACTAAATACATTTGAATTCATAGCCGAAAGTGTTGTTAACCCTAAACAATTACTGATCACAGCCGAGGGTGTAGCAATTATTGGAGATTATTACGAAAAGAAAGAGGTTAAAGGATTTTATCTAAGTGTAAGTAAAACGGGTACATTCTTGCCAATGATTAAGTATGGAGTTAAATCAACACAGATTAATTCAGCAATTCTTAATAAAGATGGCAGTATTACCGCAGTCGGAGCAAGTGGTGATTTATTACTTAAAACTAAGCCAATTAGTAAAGTAGATGCTGTATCAATCAAGATTTCAGCAACAGGAGCATTACAACAAGTAGCAAGAGCAACATTAAAAAGTACTACCAGAAGCTGGAATTCAATTGATGCCGGATTATTGCAAGGCGGAAAAGTTTCATACTCAAATAAAACTGAGGCTGCGATTACAAAGTTTTCATCTCTTGGTAAGCCAACTTGGAACATGAGGTACTTAGCTAAATCAGCAGCGCTAGTTGCAACCGGCAAAAATTCTTGGGCAAGTTTTACCTCATCCGGCGTAATTAAAGGGGTACCAGCTTGGAAGCCAAAGAGTGCCACCCCAGTTGTTTTAGAATTAGGTAAGAAGGGTGAAGTGATCACTTCCTACTCACTCACCTCACCAGCGGTTGCAATTGCCGCAAATAATGAAATTGGAACGGTATTAATCACCGATTCAGGTGTAAGTTTTGGCTTAGTGTTGATTAACTAGTAATCTCTGCTCATTAGTTAATATTTCAAAGGAGCACAATGGGTTCAGTAATTAAAAAACGACGTAAACGAATGGCGAAGAAGAAGCATAAAAAACTTCTTAAAAAGACCAGAATTCAGCGCCGTAACGCCAAGTAGTACCTACTTGTTTTAAGGTTTTAAAAGCGTTAATTTTCCAGATATACCAGCAAGGGCGTATCTAACTTTATTTATAGTGATCCAATTACTTTGTCCCTCATTTTGGATACTTCCACTTGAAATTAAAGAAATCTTCTTATCGGCCTTATCAACTGAGCATAATCGAAGTTGGCAACTAAAGAGAATTGATTTCTCATCTATCGATACCGGTGAATTAGGTTTTCCATAATTTGCACTACTCACATCAGTGAACACTGTATCGGTAAGATTTTTATATCGCAGCTGATTTGGATTTGGAAATGAGATACCACTTGCGGTGAACCAACTAAAGTTTATGCCACGCTTACTATTAAATATTCCAACATCATAACCAGCAACCGCTACACCCTCAGCTGGTACATCTAATGTTTTATATACCCAATCCTCAACAAGTGCACTACCCCTACTGGCATAACGAATATCACCTCTAGTTACATTTCGATCAAGATCAAAGCCTCTAACTGAGTCATAAATTAAGTGAATCTTTTTTCCAACTGTGGTTGCTTTTAAATGAAAACCAACATCTCCAGTAGTGCGCTCCTCTGAGTCTTTATCTCCATCTACAATTTCATATCGCCATTCATTTTTATCTTTAACCGCTCCTAGTAAAATTCCCTGTGATTCATCACGGTAGAAAACCTGCACGCCATCAGTAGTTACTGCGCATGCATTAGATACAGATACATCTGAGCCACCTCGTACACGCGGGAACTCTTTGTAATCTTGAATAGCACCGCCATCACCATCAACAACCTCATAGAGCCAGTACTTACCGTTATAAACCGCGTATCGAAGATCTTTATCTACAAGATCTGCATAAAAAAGATGTAAATAATTTGTTTTACCAACAATTGAGGTGCACATAGATACATAACCTGAGACATTATTATTTGTCCGACCAATGCTCAATTGGTTTCCGTCAACTGTAGTAGTGCTCCACTTACTACCGCTATAAGTAGCAAGCTTTAAATCACCATTTTTACTATCACTGTAAGCAATTACCGGTTTGCCAGCATAAACTCCGCTAGCAAGGTATTTACTATCAGCATTTTTATCAATTATTGAACTTTTCCACACCGCCTGCGGGATAACCGTATTAGATATTGCGGTATTAGATGTACCTAAGGTATTTGTTGCAGAAACTGAAAAGGTGTACTTACTTCCATTTACTAACCCAGTAAATATTGCTGGGCTTTCAGTAACGATAACAGATTCCGCTGTTTGAATATTTTTTACCTCATATTTTGAAATTTGAGCAGACCTAAAATTAGTAGGTGGATCAAATTCAACAATCGCGCTCTTATCACTTATTAATGCTTTAACATTTTGAGGTGGCAGTGGAGAGCCGAAGGCAACACCGATAGGTGGCTTCTGTCGCATATCTTCGATCATTGCTAGCAGAAGTGATCCAGGCAAATGAAAGACTTCACCAGAATCTAAGTTTGGTGTCATAACCGCGTTATCACCTGATTGCGAAAATGTTTTTTCATCTAAATGACTTATTGAAGAACCTACCTCATAAATTGCTGGTGAATATAAAAGTGGCTTAACTCCCTTATTTGCCTTAACTGTATTTTCACCAGACCAAAATAATGGTGAGGTAAGCGCCTTACCAGTCTCCAATGCTGGAGATGGCATATCTGCTAACCGCCTACCATCAGGTAGTTGTACATAAGCATCAAATATGGTGGGTTGATCAATTCTGCCAAAGCCAGAAAAACTATCGTAATAATTTCCAGAGATAAAACCTAAGCCATGGCCCATTTCATGCAAGATTACTGATTCTAAATCATATGATTTTGGCGGGCACTTACCATCTATTCCGTAATACCAAGGAGCATCAGAGGTAATTGTTATTTCCATTTCTGGTTTTGTTGTGTCTAAATCTTTACCCGATAATGCGTTAGCAAGCGCGGCTGAGTAGTAAAGAGTTTTATCTGGAGCGTTGGGAAAATTTGCATAGTTACTTTTTGCACTAGCAGCAGCTAAGATCCCGTAATTTGCAGCCCTACCCCAAGTAATATTTATATTTACTGGAACTGTAGATGAAAAGTTCTCAGACCAAACATCAACCGCTGCTTGGATGGGGACTCTGGCAAAATCTGGTACAGAATTAAAGTTAATAATGAAATTGCTTTTTTTCTCAAGATTTGCTGAAGGCGCTCTAGGAGTAGATTGAACTGAAACTGTTTTTTCACTTGCGTAGATATATCCCCAGTTAGCTGGCGCCACCTTTATTCCTAAAGCATTAGATGGTGCAGTTGAGAATGGGGTAACTAGAAAGGCAGATAGTAGCCCGATCGAAAGTAATATTGATTTAAAGCGCACGGGCTAAAGGCTAACAGTCTGAGATGATAGGTCAGTGCCAGTTATGAAGCTATCAGCAACAATTCAGCAAAATAACATAACCCTTGGGTCAGGCAAACCTATGGCCTATATATTCGGCGGCCATTAATGAAAGAGGTAATGGTTTACTCACGTGTCGGCTGTCACTTATGCGAGATTGCGATAGACCAAATTAACTCCGTAAAAGATGAGCTGGGTTTTAATCTAGAGATTAAATTTATTGGTGATGATGCCGTTTTAGAGCAAGAGTATGGCGAGCAGGTACCGGTTATTTTAATAAATAATAAAATCCATGATTATTGGCGGGTAGATTTAGCAAGATTTACAAAAGCAATAAAAGCTTAGATTTTATTTATAACCTCATCCGCATCAATAATGCGATAGGCGTAACCTTGTTCAGCTAAAAACCGTTGACGATTTTGGGCAAAATCTTGATCAATAGTGTCACGGGCGACTAATGAATAAAAACGTGCGCCACGACCATCTGCCTTTGGGCGAAGAATTCGGCCAAGCCGTTGTGCTTCCTCTTGTCGAGAGCCAAAGGTGCCTGAAACCTGAATTGCAATAGTCGCCTCCGGTAAGTCGATAGAAAAGTTAGCAACCTTTGAAACTACTAAACACTTAATCTCACCGCTACGAAATAGCGCGTATAACCGCTCACGTTCTTTAATTGGTGTGTCACCTTTAATTACCGGTACTCCCAACGCCTCTGACAATTGATCTAATTGATCAATATATTGGCCAATTACTAAAACTTGATCATTTGCATGTTGTTTAGCTAATGCAATTGCAACTGTTTTTTTACTTTGTGAGGTGGAGCAAAATCGGTATCGATTTTCTTGTTCAGCAGTTGCATAATTAAGGCGCTCTTCATCGGTTAAGGTAATTCTTACTTCAACGCAATCAGCTGGTGCGATATAACCTTGTGCTTCAATCTCTTTCCACGGCACATCAAATCTCTTTGGCCCAATTAAGGAGAAGACCTCACCCTCCATGCCATCTTCACGCACTAAAGTTGCAGTCAGTCCTAATCTGCGGCGAGATTGGATATCTGCAGTAAATCTAAAGATTGGCGCAGGTAATAGGTGCACCTCATCATAAATAATTAATCCCCAATCGATTGCATCAAATAAGTCAAGGTGGGCGTAGAGACCATTTTTTCGGGTCGTCATAACTTGATAGGTTGCAATAGTTACTGGTCGAATCTCTTTCTTAGCACCACTGTACTCACCAATGTCATCCTCATTTAAATCAGTTCGCCGCAATAATTCATCTCGCCACTGACGAGCAGCCACAGTATTAGTTACTAAAATTAATGTGGTTGCTTTGGCATGAGCCATAGCTGCTGCGCCCACAATTGTTTTGCCAGCACCGCAAGGCAATACAACAACACCAGAGCCACCATGCCAGAAACCCTCAGCTGCTAACTCTTGATACTTACGAATCTTCCAACCATCTTGCTTTAATGCAATTTCATGATGCTCGCCATCAACATAACCTGCAAAATCCTCAGCTGGCCAGCCTAATTTAAGTAGTGCTTGTTTTAAGAAGCCGCGTTGGCCTGGGTGAACCACAATTGTTTCAGGATCTAATTGCAGTCCAAGCATTGGTGCAACCTTCTTGCCGCGAGTTACCTCTTTTAAAACTGCAGCATCATTTGATACCAAAATTAAACCGTGTACTGGATGAGCCTCTAGTCGCAATCTGCCGTAACGAGACATGGTCTCTGCGATATCAACTAATAAAGAGTGCGGAACTGCATATCTTGAGTACTTAAGTAATACATCAACTACCTGCTCAGCATCATGGCCCGCTGCCCTTGCATTCCAAAGCCCAAGCGGAGTTAAGCGGTAGGTATGAATATGCTCTGGTGATTTTTCTAATTCCGCAAAGGCAGCAATCGCCCTACGGCATTCATCAGAGAGAATATGGTCAATATCTAATAAAAGCGTCTTATCACTTTGAACAATTAGTGGACCATCACTCATTTAAGCAACTCATTAATAAAAGCATTAATTAATTTAATCCTTGGCTCAACCGTTGATATTTTTATTGATTCAGTTGGCGCATGGGCGCCAATTCCTACTGCACCTAATCCATCCAAAACCCTAGCCCCAGCTGCTGCTGCAAGATTTCCATCACTTGCACCACCTACGCTGGCATGGCCTACCGGAGCAACTCCTAAATCTTTAGCTACCTTTTCGAATTTTTCATAAAGCTCTTTTGTACTTGAAAGTTCTAGAGGTGGTCGATTAATTCCGCCACTTACCGAGACGGTTGCCACAGCACTACTTAATCCTCTAATTGACTTATCGATTCTATTAAGTTCAGCAGTAGTAAAAGATCTAACATCAATATCTAATTTAGCTAAGGCTGGTACGGTATTAGTAGTAGTTCCTGATTGCATAACTGTTGGTACTGCAGTTGTGCCAAACTTTGGATCTTCAAGTGAGGAAATCTGCATCACTAATTTAGCAAGTTCAGTTGTGGCATTAATTCCTTTTTCTGGTTCAAGGCCAGCATGTGATGCCCTACCGGTAACACTTACTTGGTACATCGCTGTTCCCTTACGACCAGTCTTAGCTTTACCATCTAAAGATGCCTCAAAAACTAATACCGCATCAGATCCCTTTGCTAATCGAACAATTAAATCTTTGGAGGTAGCGCTACCAGTTTCTTCATCAGTTGTAGCGATCAGCGCTACTTTTTCCTGTGCATTATTAATTTCCGCAAGAGCGTATAAAGCTTGTATAAAGCCGGCCTTCATATCAAATACGCCAGGTCCTGTTGCATTATCACCACTGACCTGCCAAGTTGGTTTAAAAGATCCTTTTGGCCAAACAGTATCTAAATGACAAAGTAGAACAATCTTCGGAGTTTTAGATCCCCACCAAAATACTGGCCGGCCATTTTCATTAATATTTTGCGCCGCAGTTTTTAATACTTTACCGGCAATTTCAACCGCTAGATCTATAACTTGGTTACATGCTGCTAAATCCTCAGTGGGGGACTCACATTCAACTAGGCGTTGGATATCAAATATTGCACTCACAGGTCTAAGTCTGCCTTATTTTCAGAAATGGTGAGTGATGGTGCTACGCCATTGATCCTAGGGATGCGAAATTGCACTTGTTCACCGGTGGTCTCATCGCGGGCGGTTAAGGTGCCCAGCGAAATAGAGATTGGCTCGATAATTCGATTGGATACCCCACCATTATTATCAGCATAACTAATTATTAGAGTCCGCTTTTGGGAAATATATTGATTGATTAAAGCTAAAGTTTCATTTGAAGATGTACCTGAAACTATTGGCTCAACCTTACGACTGCGCTCACCAGCTCTTATTGCTTTAACCGCGGATAAAATAACACCTTCCTTAGGAGAGGTAAGTTCAGAGATTATTCTTGGTGGCTTTGGCCTTGATTTTGCACGGCGTAGATTTGGTTGTGAAAGTAATACACCGCTGGCATTTTCAGCCGCTGGTAAGTATCCAAACTCTCTTAACTCATTAATAACTTCGGTAAGTTCAAGATCTGTAACTAAAACTTGGGTAGCAATCTTTCGCAGTCGCAGGTGCTCACAATTCTTATCATGCAGGATCTGTTGCACCAATCCTTCATCCTCGCATCTGATGTAGGTATGAGCGCTACCAACTCTTAACCTGCCATGTCGCTTTGCAACATCAGTAATTAAATAATCAAGTGGCTGTGGCATCGGAGTTTTAGATGTCTTAATTAAAAATGTCCTAATTTGATCACCAGTCTTACCATGATCTAAGCCTCGCCTGATTGACGCTTCACTAAAACGGTAAACTGTTGCACCACCCCTACTTTCAATATCTGCAATTGTTCCCATTTCAGCAGATAACTCTGCAGTTAGCGGACCAGGAGCAACAGCAGAGTTATCTGCTTGAATTAAAATATGATCAACTGGTTTTGGCAGAGAAGCCTCAACTCCAAGCACCGCCTCTTCAGTGAGAAGGTTGCTACCAAAGGTAGATAAGCCGCCTTGACCAGTAATGCCAAGCCACTCTGCCTCACGCAGATTCCACTCTACAAAATCATCATTTGCCCGTTGTGGGTTCCACCATCTAACTATTTTCTGCAAAGATGCTAACTGTGGCGCTGTATTTAAATTTTCTAACAATACTTTTAATGTAGTACGACGGATTAGTGAAGCACCAGCACGATCTAACTCAGGGCCTAGGGGTGCAATATTTTTATCAATTACCTTGCCAATTAAGCCGCTAACTCTTGAGGTATCTAGCCATAACACAACAAGTGAGTACCAACGCTCCTCTGCTGATTTAGTTAGCCAAATATCAAAAGCTGAGGTTGGCAGAATTTGATCATCTGGATCAATAACAACTAAACCGCCCAGATAGCAAAGCTCTGCCACAAAACCAGCACAAACTTCATCAATTCCTAGATGCTCAGCAATTCGCTTTAAGTCCCGCACTCCAATACCACCATTTCTTAGCGCAGTTGGGGGTTCATCAGAGAGGTTATGCAGTAACTCTTCACACCATCTTAAAATTGTGGAGATATTAGCAATTGCAGCTAAATCAATCTGTTTTTGTTCAATTTTTTTACCATCTAAATCACCAGCCTTAGTGATTAATTCTTTATGTATTTTACCGCCACGTAATTTGATACCAAACTCACGAGGTAAGGCTACGGTGTGAGAATCAAGTGCTACTAAAATATTATTTTCAAGCAGCCAACCAATAGCACTTCCAGGCTTTTTAATATTTGTTATTGCACCTCGTGGTGGCCCCCAAGTTAACTTAGTTAGCACATCAGATGAAGCCTTTGGAATATCTTTTAGTTTAGAAAAATCAACTTTGCCAACAGATACTGGTCCAAGTCCAGCTGGTTCATTACCAAACAATAATTTAAGATTTGTCAGTGTACGGAAGTTATTTCCTTCTTTATAAAGTAATCCCATCTGCCATAGATAATCCAAGGCAAATGCAGTTTCTTCACTAGTTATTAACATTAACTCTGATTTTTTAAATGGCTCAGGCAGCAGGCAAGCTGCTTCAATAATTTGGTAATGCCATAGATTCAAACAATCAAGAGCGCGAACAAGGGAGGGAGTAGAACTAGCCCGAGCAGCTAGTGATGAAAAATCATTAGGAACTGGGGAGAGTAAATCTGGGCGGTATTGAAATAGCGAAGCTAAGTCTTCATCTGAACGTGCACGCAACTCATCAGCAAAAGTGATCGCGAGAGTAGACATAACTGGCCTACTTTACTCGCTTTTTACTGGGCGAATTACCTTTTACGTTTTAGGTTACGAGGTGAGATAAGAGAGACAAAAGCTGCAATTCGGCCAGCGGTTGGTCCAAAGAATTTTTTAATCTTACGAGCCCGCCGAAAATCATAAACTGGCCAATTATCACGGTAGGCACGGATCTCAAGTAATGCATCTGGGTTAATTACTCTTGGATTTCCAACCGCCTCAAGAAGTGGAATATCGTGATGAGAGTCAGAGTATGCATAACAATTTCCTAAGTCAAAATTATTTATATTTGCTAACTCTTTAACTGCAACTGCTTTTTCTCGCCCGTGTAAGAGTGCACCAATTATCTTGCCGGTATAAATACCATTTTCAGCCTCAGCCCTTGTGCCAAGGGCACCAGTAAATCCTAAACGTTTTGCAATTAAGTTAGCCATATCAAGGGGTGTAGCGGTTACCAACCAAACCTCTTCGTTTTTTGCTAGATGCTCCTGCGCTATCTCAACTGTTCCCTGCCAAATAGCAGGAGATACGTACTCTTCATATATTTCTTGCCCAATTTTTTCAATCTCATTTACATTATGACCTTTAATAAAATCAGTAGCAGCATTTTGAAATCTACTAATTTCATCTTTATTTTCTTTACCGGTAAGGCGATAGCGTAAATTAGCTAGTACAAAAGCTGAGATATCCTTCTTTGTGAAAAAGCCTCTTTGGTACATCCCGCGCCCTAAAAAGAAGATAGTTGAACCTTTTAGCAGGGTGTTATCTACATCAAAAAAGGCAACTCTTTTTTCAGTGAGCGTCATATCACTACTTTAGCGAACAGGGTTGAATTTCTCTGCTTTATGCTTATCTCTATGACGCAAACAATCCACTTCGTCAGACATGGTGAAGTACATAACCCAGAGAAGATTCTCTATGGCCAGCAACCTGGTTGGCGTCTTAGCGATCGCGGCCAGGAGATGGCAAAAGTAATTGGGCAGTGGTCTAGTAATTTAAATCTTGGTGCAATTCACGCTTCACCGCTTCAAAGAGCACAAGAGACTGCCGCACCAATTATTGCTAAACATAATTTACCGCTAATAACTGATGATAATTTAATTGAAGCAGCTAATATATTTGAAGGAAAAAAGTTTGAATTAGGAAATGGAATACTGCGCCACCCAAAATCTTGGCCGTATCTATGGAACCCATGGCGACCATCATGGGGTGAGCCATATGACCAATTAATTAGTCGAATGCTGAAAGCTTTATTTACTGCTCGCGATAGCGCTGCTGGCAAAGATGCTATTTGCGTCTCTCATCAATTACCGATTTGGATCTTACGCTCAGCTGCTGAGGGGCGCAGGCTATTACACGACCCAAGAAAACGAGAGTGCACACTTGCATCTGTTACTTCATTTAAATTAGATAGCGAAGGCATGATCTCTACTGTTTCTTATTCAGAGCCAGCAAAACATCTATTACAAACAAAATAATGAAAATATTAGGTATTTTTTTTGTATCTGCCTTACTCACAAGTTGCACCGGTGGTGGCTTATCAACGCAAAGTGAAAATGCATATGTGGCAGGAAGTGGAGCTGCTGTTTATATTAAAAAGATAGATCGAAAAGATGCACCAGAGATAAGTGGTATGACCCTGACTACTGGCATGAAAACCCTCAACCGTAATCAAGTAACTGTGCTCAATGTTTGGGCATCGTGGTGTGCTCCTTGCAGGGCAGAGGCGCCAGTGCTTCAGGAATTTTCAATTCTGTATCCAGAGGTGCAATTTGCTGGCGTACTAACAAGAGATAATATTTCATCAGCAAAAGCGTTTTATGAGAACTTTAAACTAACTTACCCAACCTTTACCGACGATGCTTTATTAATTGGTTTTACGGGCTCCTTAATCCCAAATGCAATCCCAACCACCTTAATTATTGATAGAGATGGCAAAGTAGCAGTTCGTATTAGTGGTGAATTAACCGTAGGTAGTTTAAAGAAAATGTTAGATAAGGTAATAGCTGATGCGTGAATTTATAATAACCCAGGTATTTGATGGAAACCTGCTCATTGCAATGGTAGTTGCATTAGCAGCTGGTTTAGTTTCATTCTTCTCACCATGTGTTATTCCATTAGTACCTGGATATCTTTCCTATGCATCTGGAATGAGTGGTACGAAAAGTAGAAGCAGGGTATTACTTGGTTCACTTCTTTTCGTTTCAGGCTTTACTGCACTATTTATCTCTTATGGTCTGCTTTTTGGTGGGTTAGGCTCAAAGATTGCGCAAAACTCACGATTAATTTCAGTCGTGCTTGGTTTGCTAACTATCGCAATGGGATTTATTTTCTTGCTAAATGAAAAGTTTTATCGCAGCTTTAAGCCAAACTGGCGAATGAAAACTGGTTTAATCTCAGCACCATTTCTTGGATTTGCCTTTGGCATTGGTTGGACACCATGCATCGGTCCAACACTGGGCGCAGTTCAAGTTTTGGCTTTTGAAAGTGCAACAGCTCAGCGCGGTGCAATTCTCTCCGCTGCTTACTGTTTTGGCTTAGGTGCACCATTTATTTTAATGGGTCTATTTCTAGATAAAGCAGAGCCAATGCGAAAAATAATTGCTAAACGTGGCAACCTAATTACTAAAGTTGGCGGTTCACTTTTAATCATAATTGGCATCTTACAAGTTACTAATATTTGGGATTATCTTATGAATAGTACAAGAGATCTAATCTCTGGATTTATCCCAGTGATCTAGTGAGTACCGTATTAGATAGTAGATCTTTTCTGCGTTGGTGCTGGCGCCAAGTAACAAGTATGCGCACCGCTCTTATCCTGCTCTTATTACTAGGTATTGCTGCTATTCCAGGTTCCTTATTTCCACAGCGCACCCAAAATCCAATTCAAGTAAAGCAGTACTTTGTTAACAATCCTGACACCGCCCGATTCCTTGATCAACTCAGCCTCTTTGATGTATATGGTTCACCTTGGTTTAGTGCAATCTATCTACTTTTATTTATTTCGTTAATTGGCTGCGTATTGCCAAGAAGTATTGAGCACTTAAAAGCAATTGGTGCCAAGCCACCACTCACGCCTAAGTATTTAAATCAAATGGAGCACTTTACCGAGATAAAAAGTGTTGATTTAGATTTAATTGAGAAATATTTGCGTAAAAAGCATTTTAGAATAAGGCGTGATGCAGCATCTATTTCAGCAGAGAAAGGGTATATCAGGGAGAGTGGGAATCTGCTTTTTCACTTATCTCTTGTTTTAGTGTTGATAGCGATTGGAATTGGTTCGCTATTTGGTAGTAAAGGTGATGCAATTTTAAATGTGGGTGATCGCTTTATAAATACACCAACCTCTTATGACATCTTAGGCTTTGGTAAGTATCAGGCAGAGGACTCTTTAGCACCATTTTCAATAACAGTTAAAGAATTTAAAGCAGAATACGATCCGATTACAAATGCACCACTTGATTACACATTAACTGTTAAAACTGCAAATCCTGCTGGCTCAACTGAAAAGACTGAGATTATTAAAGTAAATAAGCCACTTACCTATGGAAGTACAAAGATCTATCTACAAGCTAACGGGTATTCACCAGTAGTTATAGTCAAAGATAAATTTGGCAAAGTTGTCTTTGATGGGCCAACCACATTTTTACCGCAGGATGGCAACCTTTCATCAATTGGAGCGATAAAGGTGCCTGACATGCAGCCCCAAATTGGTTTTGTTTCATCATTTCTACCGACTGCAGATCGCGACCCAATCCGTGGTGGTTTCTCCTCCTACCCAGAAGTTTTAGATCCCAGATTATTAATCTCAATTTGGAAAGGTGATTTAGGTCTTAATACTGGTATCCCACAATCTGTTTACCGAATAGATACCAGCAAGATGGAGCGCATTGGGCTTAAAGCTTTAGCACTTAATGAAACTTATAATTTTAATGAGGGCAGCATCACATTTACTGGATGGAAATCTTGGGTTAACTTACAGATCATTAACGATCCGGGAAAGGGATACGCTTTACTTGGTGCGATACTTGCTATCTCAGGTTTATTAATCTCACTATTTACTAGGCAGAGAAGAATCTGGGTTAAACAAGGTGAGAAAACTCAAATTGCCGGTCTTGCTAAAAATGGTATTCCAGGTCTTGAGGATGAGATTAAATCTTTAGTGAAGGAGATAGGTAATGAACGATAAGTCAGCTGCGCTGCTATCGAACTACTTTATTTACTCTGCCATGGCAGTTTACACACTTGCTTTTTTTGCTCATGCAGTTGAGGTTGCTTGGTCAGTAAAAACTCCTGCTGTATCAGTTAAGAAAACAACACTAGATTTCTCACGTACTGCGAGAGTAAGTCGTCTTGCTGCAGCTTTCATGATTTTAGGTTTTGCCTTATTACTAATCGCCGTAGTACTTCGAGGTATCTCAGCTAACCGCTTTCCATTGGGTAATATGTATGAATTTTCAATAACTGGCGCACTTACTTTTGCTGCCGCTTATTTATTTAGCCTGAAGAAATATAAAGTTGTTTGGTTGGGATTACCAGTATCAATTGCAATCTTACTTACACTTGGTAGTGCAATAACTTTACTTTACCGACCAAGTGCGCCATTAGTACCAGCTCTTAAATCTACCTGGCTGGTGATCCATGTTTCTGCGGCAATTATCTCTGGCGGTGTCTTTTTATTAGCAAACTTTATTGCCGCAACATATCTACTTATGGATCGATATGAACAAAAAGGAGTCAGGCCAGTATGGGCACAGAAAGTGCCATCTCTTGAAGCATTAGATAATCTTTCATACCGGTTGGTGGCTTTAGTGTTTCCACTTTGGAGCTTTGCAGTTATTGCAGGTGCAATTTGGGCAGAGGCTGCTTGGGGTCGTTATTGGGGTTGGGATCCAAAAGAGACTTGGGCATTTATTACTTGGGTGGCGTATGCCGCTTACCTACATGCGCGGATAACTATTGGGTGGCGAGGCAGAAAAGCTGCCTGGCTTTGTTTATTCGCCGGCTCAACATTTTTATTTAATTATGTCTATGTAAATGTTTGGGGAACAGGGCGGCATACCTACTCCGGCTTATAACTTCCTTAAGAAATCTGGGTCATCATCTGGTGGAATTATTCGCTTCCCACCACCACCACGATTAGTACCAGGCTTTTTTGGTCTACCCGCAATAAACCAGCCGATGGCGCCAAATATTTCAGTAAATAAAATAATTAATAGCCATCCCCATTTAGGAAACCTTCTTACACTCTCTTGGGGAGTCATAGCACAATCAATAAAGGCGTAGATATCAATAATTATTATCAAGATAATTATGTACTTAAGCATATGCTTACTTTATCCTAATTTTTCTACTCATATAAGCAAGCAAACCGCGAGCGTAACTGCAAGTAATAATTGCAACTTTGATGTTTTACCTAATACCGAAATTAATTCTTTACTATCGGCTCCCTTTAATACCTGCATAAGAGCGTTATAGGTAAGGGGCATCCAGATAAGAGTAAGAAGCAACTTATAATTTATGGCCCCTGCTAGGGCGGCAGTAATTTGAGCAAGGATAAGCAGTAGAGCATAAAAAATACGTGTTTTTTTATCACCAAGCCTCACTGCAAGGGTACGTTTGTTAACTAAAGCATCTTGTGGAAGATCGCGCAGATTATTTATTACTAAAATTGAACATGATAAACAACCCATTGGTATAGCAAGTAGCACAGCATTCCAACTTATTTGCTCAACCTGTACGTAGTAACTACCTACTGTTGCTACTAGACCAAAAAATATAAAAACCGAGAGTTCGCCAAATCCTAAATAACCGTATGGCCTCTTGCCACCGGTATAACCCCAAGCAGCCAGTATTGATACCGCGCCAACTGCGATCAGCCAAAGTGAGGTATTAAATGAAAGCAGTGTGCCAGCGATCGCGGCAACTAGAAAGGAGAGTAAAGAAGCTATCTTCACTGAGGCTGGTGTTGCTAACTCAGATGCAACTAATCTAGTTGGACCAACTCGGTTGGTATCAGTTCCCCGAACCCCATCGGAGTAATCATTTGCAAAGTTAACTGCGATTTGCAGAGCAAGGGCTACCACTAAAGCCAGTACGGCGTTTATCAATTTAATTTCACTCGCTAAAGATGTACCAACTAAGACAGGTGCAACTGCAGCTGGCAAGGTACGAACCCTTGCCCCCAATACCCACTTATTCAATTCGCACCCTTCATATTAACCGCCATTTGTGCCGCACGCCTGCGATCTGCTTTTCCAATTTCAGTAACTGGAAGGCTATCAAATATAAATATCTCTTTAGGTGTTAAGAGTGGTCCTAATTTTCCTTTTATCTCTTCAATTGAAATGTTGGTTGTAGCACCAATACAAAGTTTCTCACCCCAAACAGGATCTGGTATTGCAAAAGCAATCACTGAAAAGTTTGGAAAATTTTTAGTTATTAATTCTTCAACAAGTGTGAGCGAGATATTTTCACCACCAGAAATTATTACCTCATCTGTTCTACCGCTCACCTTAAGCATCCCCGCGGTTAATTCGCCAAGGTCATTACTCTCAAACCAACCATCAGCACTGATTGGATTTATTTTGCCATCATTTGATAAGTATCCGGTGGCAATCATTGGGCCAGATAATTTAATTAAGCCTTCTTGGGTAATTTTGATTTCAACGCCATCTAGAGGTTTTTGATTGTAAACACAACCCCCACTCATCTCCGTCATACCGTAGGTAGTAACTACTTTGACATGTTTACTCGCTGCCTCTTTTTTTAGTTGTTCACTAATTGGCCCACCACCAACTAATACCGCCTCTGCTGCAGTTAAGTGCTCTAATAATTTAGCGTCCCCTGTTAAAGCTTTATAAAGTTGAGTTGGCACAATTGAAATAAAATCAGCGTCGATATAGCTTGTGACATTTCGATTATCGATAACTCGGCTGCCCAGCGCAGTTGCTCTAATTAATACATTTAATCCAGCAATATGTGAAGTTGGAAGTAGTAGTGACCAACTATCTCCTGGTGTTGCACCTAGGTACTTATGACTTGCATTAGTTGATGCAATTAATGCGTCTGATGAGATCGCTACAGATTTAGCATCAGATGATGACCCCGATGTATTAACAACTAATGCAATACTCTGGTCAATTTCAGTTATCAAATTTGGCTTTGTTGAAAGTGCTGGCCCTGAGCCCTCAAGGGCTACTGCTAAATTTTCTTGTAACTGTGGGATTGACCACTCAGGCTGAATAGGGAGCAATCTACGCAGTTTTTTTTCTTCCATAATCCCCGTAGGCTATCTCTTATCTAAATCCTAATTAAACCTTTGGAGTATGCCGTGAGTAAGCCGATCAAACGCCAGATGGGCGATCGCACTATTCCTAAGTGGCAGACCGGTGTGGGCGGCGAAAACTTTAACGATATTACATACCAGGTTGGCGAAGGTATGGCAAAGATAACAATTAATCGACCTGAGGTTAGAAATGCTTTTCGCCCTCAAACACTTTTTGAATTATCTAATGCTTTTAATTTAGCCCGTGATGATGATCAGATTGGAATAATTATATTTACTGGCGCAGGTAGTGAAGCATTTTGTTCTGGCGGGGATATAAATGTTCGCGGTGATGATGGATATCTTGGTGATGATGCGCTTAGTAAAAAAGGTATCGGGCGATTAAATGTTTTAGATCTACAGGTACAAATTCGTAGAACCCCTAAGCCAGTAGTTGCAATGGTCGCTGGTTGGGCAATTGGTGGAGGTCATGTACTACATGTTGTTTGTGATTTAACAATTGCTGCAGATAATGCAAAGTTTGGACAGACTGGTCCAATGGTCGGCTCCTTTGATGGCGGTTATGGTGCTGGATTATTAGCTGCACATGTTGGACAAAAGAAAGCACGAGAGATTTGGTTTTTGTGCCGCCAATATGATGCCCAAGAGGCACTTGAAATGGGATTAGTTAACACAGTTGTTCCAGTAAATGAGTTAGAGGCAGAAACTGTTTCTTGGGCAAGAGAGATGCTTCGTCACTCACCTATGGCGCTTCGCCTATTGAAAGCAAGCCTTAATGCAGCAGATGATGGTTTAGCTGGAGTTCAGCAATTAGCAGGGGATGCCACGATGCTATTTTACTTAACAGAGGAAGGTCAAGAGGGGCGTAACGCATTTAAAGAAAAGCGTGAACCAAACTTCAGTAAATTTCCTAAACGTCCTTAATTAATGTTTCCATTTCAGCTGCAAGTTGTTTCAATTCCAGTAAAAGCTAATTTTCGTGGTCTTAAGTTTCGCGAGCTTGCGTTATTTGAAGGTCCAGCTGGTTGGAGTGAGTTCTCAGCATTTACTGAATATAACAACAAGGAATCCACACCCTGGTTATCGGCCAGTCTTGAGGCTGCTACTAAGCCGGCGCCTAAACCAATAAGAGACCAGATCCCAGTAAATGCCACGCTACCAAATGTGAAGGTTAGTGAGGTTAAGCAGTTGCTTGCAGCCTTTGCCGGCTGTACAACCGTTAAAATAAAAATAAATGATTTTATCTCTGATCAAGATCTATTAGTTGAAACTTTAAAACATATACCAAATGCAAAGTTTAGATTAGATGTAAATGGGGGGTGGAGTTTAGCTGAGGCGGTAGCAAACTTAAAAAATTATGAACAGGAGTTTGGCAGTCTAATCGAGTACGTCGAACAACCCTGTATTGATATTGCCGACTTAAGTATTTTACGTAGGTCAACTAGTATCAAGATTGCTGTGGATGAATCAATTCGTAAGTTTTTAGGATCAGATCTTACTAAGCTTAAAGAGGTTGCCGATATTGCAATTATTAAATGGGCCCCTTCTGGTGGAGTACGGTCTGCTCTTGAATTAATCGAAAAGATTGATCTACCAGTAGTTATTTCAAGTGCCCTAGATAGCAGTGTTGGTATTTCACATGGATTATCACTAGCTGCAGCCGTACCAAATCTTTATGGTGCATGTGGGTTAGGAACAGTTGCATTACTTGATGGCGATGTAACAAGTGAGCCATTACTTGCCGCATCTGGCTTTATGAGAAACCGTAAAATAATTGCCGATCGAGTATCAGAGTTTAAAGTTGCTCCAGATAGACAGAGCTGGTGGCAGGATAGGGCTGATGCAATCTATGAGGGAGGCTTACTTTGAATAGTTCAACAAAGCTAGCTCACTCTGTAATACGAGATCTAATTGAGGTTGGTGTTAGTAATTTTGTTATTTCACCAGGCTCACGAAATGCTCCCCTATTAATCGCGCTAAATGAGGCCAGTGAGAAGCAGTTAATTGATTTACATGTAAAGATTGATGAACGTGGTGCTGCTTTTTTTGCACTAGGAATTGCAAAAGCAAGTAATAATTATGTAGCAGTGATTTGTACTAGTGGAACAGCTGCTGCGAATTTTCATCCAGCCGCCCTTGAAGCCTTACACAGCAACAGTAAATTACTAATCATTACGGCAGATCGACCAGAGCGACTTCGTAAAACTGGCTCGAATCAAACAACAAATCAGGTAGGTATTTACTCATTAATTAAGACTCATGATTTAGCGACTACTATTCAAATTAAACCATTATTAAATGGCGGTCCAGTTCATTTAAATGTTCAATTTGATGAGCCTCTATTAAGTAATGTAAAAGATAGTTGGCTATCAGGTATAAAAGTAACTCCAGCCGAGTACAAAAATAATGTAACTGGCAAGTTAGAGGTAACAACAGGAGTATTAGTAATAGGCCATGACCGAGCTGGCTATGAAGTTAGTGAAGTAAATGAGTTTGCAAGTAAATTAAATTGGCCAGTAATTGCTGAGGATCCAATCTCATTCCCGCAAGCAATAGCACACACACCATTATTTTTAAGCGATGAAAAAATTAGGGAAAAGTTAGCCCCAGAAAGTATTATTGTGATTGGGCGAACAACACTTTCTCGTAGTACAAATAATTTCATACAACTTGCTAATAAAGTAATTGTAATTGACCCAAGAATTTCTAGTATTGATGATAAGCGGCAAGCGGATTTACTTCTTACTAATCTTCCTAGCGAGGTCACTAGTAGCAGTAGTGATACTAAGATTTGGCAAAAGATTTTAGAGTTAGCAGTAAGTCAGATAAAGGAAATAAAGTGGTCTGAGCAGTTAGCGGCGATAACAATTTGTAAATTGTTACCAAATGACTCTGCACTATTTGTTGGCTCCTCTAGGCCAGTACGAGATATTGAAGCATTTGCCGCCCCACGTAGTGGGGTAGATGTCTTTGCAAATCGTGGCTTAGCAGGAATTGATGGCAATATTTCAACCGCTTTTGGTATTGCCACTAAATATAAAAGCAGCAGTGCAATTATGGGCGATTTAACATTTTTGCATGACATTTCAGCACTTGCTAATAAAAGTGAGGAAAACCTTAGAATTTATGTAATTGATAATAATGGCGGTGGCATTTTTTCAACTCTGCCACAAGCAGAGGTAGAAAACTTTGATCAACTATTTGGGACACCACATAATCTGGATCTGACTAAAGTTGTAGCGGGCTTTGGGGTATCGGTAAGTAAGGTATCTGATTTAAAACAATTACAAGCTGCAATTAGTAAGCCAATTAAAGGGTTAGATGTAGTAGTTGTTGAAGTTCCAAGCAGAGAGAGCAATGCCGAAGGATTAAAAGAGATTACTCAAAGAGTTTCAAGAGCTGTGCGCATCGGCATTAATTTAGCCTGACTTTCCGCAAACTCATTATCTGGATCTGATCCTGCCACAATTCCACACCCAGCAAAGATCCTTATTGATTTATTATCACCTGCTAATTGACCACAACGAAGTGCAATTGCAATCTCACCATCACCATGGGCATCAATCCAACCAACTGGACCGGCATAGCGACCACGATTCATCTGCTCTAGTTCAGTGATTAGTTTCTTCGACACATTAGTAGGTGTTCCACATACTGCAGCTGATGGGTGTAGTTGTGCGATTAGTGTAAAGATATCTGCTTGCTTTGCACTGTCATTTAAAACCCCAGTTACATCTGTTGCCAAATGCATCACATTAGCAAGGTGTAGCACAAATGGTGACTCTGGAATATTTGTCGAAGAACAAAAAGTAGCTAGCACATCCGCAATAGACTTAACTGCATGCTCATGCTCCTCCAGATCCTTAGATGATTTAGCAAGGGACGCTGCAAGTGCCAAATCTCGATCCTCATTACCAGTCTTACGAATTGTTCCTGCCAAAACCCTTGAGGTAACAAGTGATTTACTAAGTCTTATTAGCAGTTCAGGCGTAGCGCCAATTAAGCCATCTATTAAAAAGAGCCAAGTGGATGGATAATCAATCTCTAGTCGTTGTAGCAAGTTACGTGGATTAATTTCAACATCACTAACCGCTGTTATATCTCTTGCTAAGACAATTTTTTCAATTTGTCCAGATTTGATTGCAGTAATTGCTAAACCAACCTGCTCACGCCACATCTGCTCACTTATTGATCCACCTTGCCACAAAATCTGACCACTCACAGCTGAGTTATTAACCTTTGATAAATCAGGTTGGCTAGAACTTCCTACCCAAGTAATCCAAGACTTACCATTTTTTTGTCCCAGAATAATCTCAGGGATAACCAGAATTGAAGGTTGATTTGGGTCAAAAGAAAAAGAGGTAAAAAGGATTGGTCCACTCCCACTGCCATGCACATTGTTTTTGATCATGAATTCAGATAATTGTTGATTCCACCAAGTGCGAGCATCATTAAATCGATTCTCACCTTTTACTTCAAATCTTTTATACTCACCAAAACCAATTAACCCATCACCGCTTCTAACCCAAGCGGTTGCTAAATCTAATTTAGTACTTACCGAGGTTAATACCGGGTGCTCTCCCAGTATCTCAGTAGTAATTAAAACCGACATGATTAAATGCGCCTGTCTATTTGTTGGATTTGTCTGTAAAGCCTACTCCTTAGAGAATAGGGGTGTGGTACGGGCCAATCTAAATAAAGATCCAGATGATGTAGCCAAGATGTTTGATGGTGTTGCCAACCGCTATGACTTTTTAAATGACCTACTTAGCTTTGGTCGAACTAAGTCTTGGCGACGCAATGTGACCTCGATCATTAAACCACAAAAAGGTATGAAGATTTTAGATATTGCAGCTGGCACTGGCTCCTCTACTCGCCCTCTAGTTGATAAAGGCGCAGATGCAATTGCATTGGACTTTTCAGAAGGCATGCTTGATCAAGGGCGCAAGAAAAATAGTGATATTAAGTTTGTTAAAGCAGATGCATTAAATTTACCATTTGCAGAAAATACATTTGATGTAACAACAATTTCATTTGGTCTTCGTAATACTTCAGATACAAGTGCTGCACTTAAAGATGCGCTACGAGTAACAAAATCTGGTGGACGAATTGTGGTAGCAGAATTTTCTCATCCTGCTAATTTAATCTTCAAAAAAATCTATCTAAATTATTTAATGGCCGCACTTCCTGCAATTGCAAAGAAATTGAGTAGAAATCCAGAGGCTTATATCTATTTAGCGGAATCGATCAAAGCATGGCCAGATCAAACAAGCCTAGCTGCCATAATGGGCGATGTTGGCTGGAAATCTGTAGTTTGGCAGGACTTAACCTTCGGAATAGTCGCAGTTCACATTGGCTATAAGGGGTAAGTGGCAAATGTGCATGCCACCTGAGAATAAGATTTGACCGTATGAATACCTCAATTAACCCATATGTACCAATCCTGGCGATTGGGGCAATTGGCTTTGGGTTTGCTCTTATTTCAATTGTGGCTGCAGCACTTACTGGACCTAAAAGATATAACCGCGCAAAGTCAGATGCTTACGAGTGTGGAATTGAGCCATCACCACAAGCTGCTGGCGGCGGCAGGTTTCCTGTAAAGTACTTTTTAACGGCAATGTTATTTATTGTTTTTGATATTGAGATTGTCTTTTTATACCCATGGGCGGTCTCCTTTGATCGACTTGGCTTATTTGGTTTAGTTGAGATGGGTTTATTTATTGGCACTGTATTTATTGCATACGCCTATGTTTGGCGCCGTGGTGGATTGGAATGGGATTAATTGTGGGCTTAGAAGAAAAATTACCAAGTGGGTTTTTACTTACGACGGTTGAAAAACTTGCTGGCTATATGCGCAAGAACTCACTATGGCCTGCCACATTTGGTTTAGCGTGTTGCGCGATTGAAATGATGGCCGCCGGTGCTGGGCGATATGACTTAGCAAGATTTGGTATGGAGGTATTTCGTGCTTCACCTCGCCAGGCAGATTTAATGATTGTTGCTGGCAGAGTTAGCAACAAGATGGCACCAGTTGTGCGCCAGATTTATGATCAAATGGCAGCTCCTAAATGGACCATTGCAATGGGAGCGTGTGCATCATCTGGTGGCATGTTTAACAATTATGCAATTGTGCAGGGCGTTGACCACATAATCCCAGTAGATATTTACTTACCGGGTTGTCCACCGCGCCCTGAGATGTTGATGGATGCAATTCTAAAATTACATGAGCAAATTGGTAATGAGAAGCTAGGGCCAAATAGAGAGAAGATAATTAAAGAGGTAGAGGCGGCTGCGCTCGCTGCAAAACCAACCCATCAATTAAAAGGATTGCTTGCATGAGTGAAAAAGGAATGTTTGGCGTGCAAGGCAGTGGCGATACCTCAGGCTTTGGGGGTTTAGTAAATGCCAACATAAATATTGGCTCAACCCAGCGCCCATTTGGTGGTTATTTTGATCAAGTAGCAGATGATTTAGAGCGGGCATATCCATTATTTAGTGATGCAATTGAAAAGGTAGTCGTTGATCGAGGGGAATTAACATTATTTATTAAGCGTGATCGGTTATTTGATGTTGCAAAGATTTTACGCGATCAACTTAAGTTTGAGATGTGTATGGGAGTAAGTGGTGTGCATTATCCAGAAGAGAGTGGCCGTGAGTTACACGCAGTTTACTCCTTACTATCTATTACTAGGAATCAAAAAATTAGATTAGAGGTTTGTGTATCTGATAAAGATTCACACCTGCCTTCATTAGTTGAGGTGTGGGCTGGACTTAATTGGCATGAGCGTGAAACCTTTGACATGTTTGGAATTATCTTTGACAACCATCCAGGACTTACACGAATTTTAATGCCAGATGATTGGCCAGGACATCCGCAACGAAAAGATTATCCACTTGGTGGCATTGAGATTGAATACAAAGGTGCAACTGTGCCGGCGCCATCACAACGGCGGAGTTATTAATGTCAACCTTTACCGATCCATACGCCTCATCACAGGAGACTACTGAGGGACGGGTTTACTCTGTAACAGGTGGTGACTGGGATTCATTAGTTACTGAGATAGGTGCAACTAAAGAGGAGCGAGTAGTTTTAAATATGGGTCCACAACACCCATCAACTCATGGTGTGCTTCGCTTAGTCTTAGAGCTTGAGGGTGAAACAGTTACTGAAACTAGATGTGGAATTGGTTATTTACATACTGGAATCGAAAAAAATACGGAGTACCGCAACTGGACGCAAGGCGTAACTTTTGTAACCAGAATGGATTATCTATCCCCATTATTTAATGAGACCGCCTACTGTTTAGGAGTAGAGAAGTTATTAGGAATTACTAATGATGTAACCGAGCGAGCAACAGTTATTCGGGTAATGATGATGGAGTTCAATCGCATCTCATCTCACATGGTTGCACTGGGAACTGGCGCTCTTGAGTTAGGCGCTCTTTCACCAATGATCTTCGCATTTCGGGAGCGAGAGAAGGTATTGGATATATTTGAAATGATCTCAGGTCTTCGGATGAATATGGCTTATGTTCGCCCAGGTGGTCTTGCGCAAGATCTACCAAAAGAAGCGCTCGGTAAAATTCGCGAAACGATTAAAGATTTGCGCCATAACTTTAAAGATAATGAAAAGTTATTAATTGGTAATTCGATTTGGATTAAACGTACGCAAGGAATTGGTTATTTAGATTTAGCAGGATGTACAACCTTAGGTATTACCGGTCCAGTACTTCGGGCAACTGGTTTGCCATGGGATCTACGCAAAGCCCAACCATATTGTGGCTATGAGAATTACCAATTTGATATCCCAACCACTGATACCTGTGATGTTTATGGTCGGTTCTTAATCAGAATGCAAGAGCTTGAGCAATCACTAAGAATTATTGAACAATGTGTGGTTAAGTTAGAAAAATTAGAAGGTGAGCCAGTAATGGTTGCCGACAAGAAAATAGCTTGGCCATCCCAATTATCTGTTGGTGGTGATGGAATGGGTAACTCACTAAATCACATTAGAGAGATTATGGGCGAGTCAATGGAGGCGTTGATTCACCACTTTAAATTAGTTACTGAAGGTTTTAAAGTTCCAGTTGGTCAGGTTTATACATCAGTTGAATCACCACGTGGTGAGATGGGTGTGCACTTAGTTTCAGATGGTGGTACTCGTCCTTACCGAGTTCATTTCCGTGATCCATCATTTAATAACTTACAAGCAACCGCAGCAATGTGTGAAGGTGGACAGATTGCAGATGTAATTGCTGCAGTTGCCTCGATTGACCCAGTTATGGGCGGAGTTGATCGTTAATGGCATTTACATCAGAGCAAATTAAAGTCATGGATTCAATTATCACTCGCTATCCACGCAAGCGATCAGCAATTATGCCGCTACTGCATTATGTGCAATCTATTGACGGGTATGTAACTAATGAAGGAATTGAATTAATTGGTAAAAAACTAGAGCTTGCAACTGCCGAGGTAACTGCAGTTTCAACCTTCTATACCCAATATAAATCAAAGCCAGTTGGTCAATACCATGTTGGTATATGTACTAATACCTTATGTGCAGTAATGGGTGGCGATATGATATTTGATGCAGTTAAAGAGCATCTTGGAATTGAAAATGATGGCGTAACTAATGACGGCAAGGTTTCAGTAGAACATATCGAGTGCAACGCAGCATGTGATTACGCACCAGTTGTTATGGTTAATTGGGAGTTTTATGACAACCAAACTGTGCAATCAGTTAAGGATTTAGTAGATGGAGCAAGAAATGGCAATCCACCAGCACCAACTCGTGGACCTAAAACTCTGCGCAGTTGGAAAGAAAACTCTGCAGTTCTTGCTGGTATCTCAGATGGTTTAGCAAATGAAGGTGTGCAAGCTGGTGAGCCAACACTGCTTGGACTTAAGAAAGCAAAGGGTGGGGCATGAGTAAATTAACTCCAGTACTTTCTGCTAATTGGGATGAGGCGGATTCATTTACGATTGCAGGTTATAAACGCAATGGTGGTTACACCGCACTTACTAAAGCTCTGGCTATGGCACCGGATGAGGTAATTCAGTTAGTAAAAGATTCAGGTCTGCGTGGCCGCGGTGGCGCAGGTTTTCCAACCGGCAGTAAGTGGGGCTTCATTCCGCAGGGCGACAATAAAGAACATTACTTTGTTGTTAATGCAGATGAGTCAGAGCCGGGAACTTGTAAAGACACACCAATGATGATGGCTAATCCACATGTATTAATTGAGGGTGTAATTATTGGTTCATATGCAATTCGTGCAAATTATGCTTTTATTTATATTCGCGGTGAAGTGACACATGTAGTACGTAGAGTTCAACAAGCAATCGAAGATGCATATGCAGCAGGTTTGCTAGGTAAAAATATTTTAGGAAAAGGTTTTGATCTAGAGTTGGTATTACATGTTGGCGCTGGCGCTTATATTTGTGGCGAAGAGACTGCGTTACTTGATTCGTTGGAAGGATTTCGCGGTCAACCACGTCTTCGCCCGCCATTTCCAGCAATTGCTGGCTTATATGCAAAACCAACTGTGGTTAATAATGTTGAATCTGTTGCATCAGTACCGGCGATTGTAAACAAGGGCGTTGCTTGGTTTACTGCAATGGGAACTGAAAAGAGCAAGGGCTTCACCCTTTACTCACTCTCAGGCCATGTAAATAACCCTGGTCAGTTTGAGGCACCACTTGGAATTACCTTACGGGAGTTACTGGAAATATCTGGTGGGGTAAGAAGTGGGCATAAATTAAAATTTTGGACACCAGGCGGATCTTCAACGCCAATATTTACTGATGAACATCTAGATGTACCACTTGATTATGAGAGTGTAGCTGCGGCTGGTTCCATGCTCGGTACAAAAGCGCTGCAAATATTTGATGAGACCACCTGTGTGGTACGGGCAGTACTTCGCTGGACTGAGTTTTATAAACATGAATCTTGTGGCAAGTGCACACCATGTCGTGAGGGAACTTGGTGGTTAGTACAGGTACTTAAAGATTTAGAAGCTGGCCGAGGAAGTGAAGCAGATTTAGATAAGTTATTAGATCTTTGCGACAATATTATGGGTAGATCATTTTGTGCGTTAGCAGATGGCGCCGCAAGTCCAATTATCTCCTCACTTAAATACTTCCGCCAGGAGTATTTAGATCACTTAACCGCCGGAGAGTGTCCATTTGATCCAATGGCTGCAACATTATTTTCTTCAGCAGGTGTTAAGTGAGTATTCAAGAGTTAGGAACTGAGCAGGAAGTAGCAGTTGAGATGATCACCTGTGTAATTGATGGCTTTGAAATAACTGTCCCAAAAGGCACATTAGTTATCCGAGCTGCTGAAAAGCTAGGGATTCAAATTCCAAGATTTTGTGATCACCCACTACTTGAACCAGCAGGTGCTTGTCGTCAATGTTTAGTTGATATCGAAATTAATGGGCGAGCATTTCCAAAGCCACAAGCCTCCTGCACTATTCCAGTTGAAAAAGGCATGATTGTTAAGACCCAATTAACCTCACCAGTTGCTGATAAAGCCCAAAAAGGCATTATGGAGTTGTTATTAATTAATCACCCACTTGATTGCCCAGTTTGCGATAAGGGTGGTGAGTGTCCATTACAAAATCAAGCAATGTCAGCAGGACATAGTGAATCTAGATTTGAGGGTGTAAAGCGCACCTTTGAAAAACCAATTGCAATCTCCTCTCAAGTTTTATTAGATAGAGAAAGGTGCGTGCTTTGTGCACGTTGCACCCGCTTCTCTGAACAAATTGCGGGAGATCCATTTATTACATTAAATGAGCGAGGCGCTCTGCAACAGGTTAGCATTTATGAGGATGAACCATTTGATTCCTATTACTCTGGAAACACTGTGCAGATCTGCCCAGTTGGTGCATTAACCGGCACCTCATATCGCTTTCGAGCCCGACCATTTGATTTAGTTTCAACTAACTCTGCTTGTGAGCATTGTGCATCAGGTTGTTCAATGCGTACCGATGTGCGTCGCGGTAAAACACTGCGCAGGCTTGCTGGTGATGATGCAGATGTTAATGAGGAGTGGAATTGCGATAAGGGTAGATGGGCGTTTAAGTATGAGGTAGCAAAGAATCGAATAACCGTACCAATGATTAGAGATGCAGCTGGACAATTACAAGAGGCATCTTGGCCAGAGGCACTTGCAGCTGCAGCCACCGGTTTAAAAAATACATCAGCAGGAGTTTTAGTTGGTGGGCGGGTAACGGTTGAAGATGCCTATGGTTACAGTAAATTTGCCCGAGTAGCACTTGGTACAAATAATATCGATTTCCGTGCTCGCAGACATAGCGGTGAAGAGTTAGATTTTTTTGCTGCAGCTGCACTTACTGCAACCTATAAAGATATTGATAAAGCAGATCAGGTTGTCTTAATCAATTTTGAACCAGAGGATGAGTCACCAATTATCTTCCTCCGTATCTACAAGCAGGTTTATAAGCGGGCTATTAAAGTTATAAGTATCGCCCCGTATGCAAGCCGTGGTAGTGAAAAATTAAAAGCGAAGCTAATTAAGAGTGCTGCTGGTAATGAAATAGCCGCGATCTCATCTTTGTCTGGCCTAAGTAGTAAATCAGTAGTTTTAGTGGGCGAGCGTTTGGTTGAAACCGAAGGTGGTCTATCTGCTGTTGCTAAATTAGTTGAACAAAGTGGTGCAAAACTAGGTTGGGTACCACGTAGAGCGGGTGAGTGTGGCGCAATCGCAGCCGGTGCTACTCCTAATTTATTACCGGGAAATCGTTTAGTAACTGATGCACCTGCCAGGGTTGATATAGCCACCGCTTGGGGTACACCATCGCTACCAACTGAGGTTGGTATGAGCACAGATGAAATGATTAACTCTGATCTACAAGCTTTATTAATAGGTGGCATCGACCCAATGGATATTGCACCTGATGCAAAGATAAAACTTGCTAAAAAGTTTGTGGTTTCACTTGAAATACGTCAAAGTGATATTACTGATATTGCAGCTGTCGTTTTACCTGTAGCAGCTGTTGTTGAAAAGAGTGGTTCATTTATTGATTGGCAAGGTAATACACGTAGTTTTGAGTCAGCAGTTAGCCAATCTTTAAATCGCAGTGATGTCAGAATTCTTTCTATGCTTGCTGATGAAATTGGTAGATCAATTAAACTTACAACTGTTAAGGCAGCAAGAGCTGAGTTTGATTCAATTGGGAATTGGGATGGCCCAAAGATTGCAATGAAATCATCACCTGCTAAGGCGGTTAATGCAGCAGCAGATGGGGAAGGGATTCTCTCATCTTGGCGCAACCTACTTGATAAGGGATCATTACAAGATGGCGAAGACAATCTTGCTGGTACCGCTCGCAAATCTGTTGTAGTTATTAGTGGTAGCAGGGCAAAAAAACTTGGGGTTAAAGAGAGTGATTTAGTTAGAGTTTCAAATAATTATGGCGCAATAACTTTGCCATGTGTGATTGCAGATATTGAAGATTCTTCTATATGGCTACCTCGTAACTCACTTAGTAGCCAGCTAATAAGAAATTTAGGAGTAGTTAGTAACTCAGTAGTTAAGGTGGCTAAGGCATGAGTAATGCAGAGTTAATTGGCCAAGATCCAGGATGGATCATTGCTCTTAAAGGATTAATTATTTTTGCTACCTGCGTAGTTTTAACCATTATGTCAGTTTGGGGAGAGCGAAAAATTGTAGCCAGAATGCAGCAACGCATTGGCCCTAACCGCGTTGGTAAATTTGGCCTGCTACAAGCACTAGTAGATGGTATAAAACTTGCCCTAAAAGAGGATTTGATTCCAAAGGCAGCAGATCGAATTGTTTTCGTATTAGCTCCAATTATTAGCACCACTACCTGCTTCATGGCTTTTGCAGTCATTCCACTAACTGGAGAGGTTAATTTCTTTGGGCGCAAAACAGCGATGCAACTTACTGATCTATCAGTAGGTGTGCTTTATGTGCTTGCAATTGCTTCAGTTGGTGTTTACGGAATTGTATTAGCTGGTTGGTCATCTGGATCTACCTACCCATTACTTGGTGGACTTAGATCATCAGCACAAGTTATCTCATATGAGGTAGCGATGGGATTATCTTTAGTAGCAGTTTTTATTTACTCTGGATCGATGTCAACATCTGAAATTGTCGCTGCCCAGCAACAATGGTGGTATGCGGTAATACTTTTCCCATCATTTGCTATTTACTCAATATCAATGGTTGGTGAAACAAACCGAGCACCTTTTGATTTAGCAGAGGCTGAGGGTGAATTAGTCGGTGGATTCCATACTGAATACTCATCACTAAAGTTTGCACTCTTTTTCTTATCTGAGTATGTAAATATTATTGCAGTCTCCGCTCTTGCAACCACTCTATTCCTAGGTGGCTACCACGCATTTCCTGGCCTTGGTTTTACCGAGCAGTGGTTAGGTGGCTGGTTCACCTTAATTTGGTTCTTCATAAAGGTCTTAATGTTTTTCTTTATCTTTGTTTGGCTGCGCGGCACCTTACCTCGTCTGCGCTATGACCAATTTATGAAGTTTGGCTGGAAGGTATTAATTCCATTTTCACTCGCTTGGATTATGGTAGTTTCAACTCTTCGCGTCATGTCACAACAAGAGGCACCAAGAATTTTAATTGTTGCCTTTATATTTTCAATGGTCTTGCTTTATCTAGCAGTTACAACTTTAGTAGACCGAGAAAAAGCTAAGGTAATTAAAGCAGCTAAGGTGACAAATTCAATAGAGCCAGATTTCCCAGTACCAACAATTGAAAACTCAAGAGTGGAGCAAATAAATGGCTGATGAATTAATCCCACGATCTGATGAGTTTGGCTTGGCAAAAGCGAATGAGGCAAAAGTCCCAATCACTAACCATGAGAGCGCTAGTTTTAGTAAGCAGATGCTTGGATTTTGGGTGACTTTTAAAACAATGTTTAAAAAAGTTAATACTGTGCAGTATCCAGAGGTTAAAGAGGAAACAGCACCAAGATTTCATGGTCGCCATCAATTAAACCGCCACCCAGATGGACTTGAGAAATGTATTGGCTGCGAACTTTGTGCTTGGGCATGCCCAGCAGATGCAATTTATGTTGAAGGAGCTGACAATAAAGAGGGTGAGCAATTTTCACCAGGTGAGAGGTATGGCAAGGTTTATCAGATCAATTACTTACGATGTATTTTTTGTGGACTTTGTATTGAGGCCTGTCCAACCAGAGCACTAACCATGACAAATGAGTATGAGTTAGCAGATGACACCCGTGCAAAATTAATTTTTGAAAAAGATGATCTGCTTGGTCCACTACGTGCTGGCATGGTGCCACCACCACATCCGATGTATCCAAATACAGATGATGGTAATTACTACCGTGGCGAGGTAACTACCTCGCACCCATCTCAAGGTGTGGCAGAGAATGATTAATCTTGCATTAGATATTGGTAAAACTGCTACACCTGAATCATTTTTATTTTACTTTCTTGCCCCACTTTCAGTGTTAGCAGCAGTAGGTATGCTGCTAGTGAAAAAAGCTGTTCATTCTGCGCTACTACTAGCTTGGGTGATGATCTCGCTAGCCATTTTTTATATTGCGCAAGATGCGCTTTTCTTAGGAATTGTGCAGATAGTGGTTTATACCGGAGCAGTTATGATGTTATTCCTTTTTATTTTAATGCTAGTGGGTGTTGATTCATCTGATTCATTAGAAGAAAATATTAAAGGCCTACGCCTTGTTGCAATTCTGTCAGCAGTTGGTTTTGGTGGCCTACTTATCTCTTTAATTTCTAGAGCAACTTTTGGCCGGCAAATATATGGTTTAGCAGCAGCAAACTCTGGTGGTAATGCCAATGGATTGGCTGAACAATTATTTACTAAGTATGTATTTGCCTTTGAGGTTGTATCCGCACTTTTGATTACTGCCGCACTTGGTGCAATGGTTTTGGCACATAGTCAAAAATCAAAATCTCAATTTACGCAGCGTGATCTATCGATCTCTAGATTTAGAAAAGGCTCATTAAAAGATGCCGCCGGTCTTCCAGGCTCTGGCGTCTACGCACTGCATAACGCAGTTGATGTGCCAGCACTATTGCCAACTGGCAAAGCCGCACCTACCTCAATATCAGCAGTACTTGAGGCACGCGGTGACATGATTGAAAGTTCTAATTTTCAATTGCGCGAAGAAGAGGAGGATAAATAATGGCTATTGCTAATTATCTTTATCTTTCTGCAATTTTATTTACAATTGGTGCGGTTGGTGTAGTTGTTCGTCGTAATGCAATTGTGGTTTTTATGTGTATTGAATTGATGTTAAATGCGGCAAATCTTGCTTTTGTTACTTTTGCTCGGGTTAATAGCAATCTAGATGGTCAGGTAGTCGCCTTCTTTACCATGGTGGTTGCAGCATGTGAGGTAGTTGTAGGTCTTGCAATTATTGTGACAATTTATCGTTCTCGCCGCTCTGTATCTGTCGACGATGCAAGTTTGTTGAAGCAATGACAACTTCTAGTAATTTACTTTGGCTAATTGCGCTGCCATTATTTAGCTCTGCAATTTTGATCCTATCTGGTAAGCGTGCTAACTCTTGGGGTCATGTGCTGGCCACAATTGTCTCTGCCTCCTCCTTCACAATTGGCGTAGTTGAGTTTTTTGCCATGCATGGCAGGTCAGATGCGAATCGAGCGGTAACGCAAAAGATCTTCACCTGGATTTCAGTTGGCTCACTTAATGTTGATGCTTCACTGATGCTTGATCAGTTATCTATTTGTTTTGTGCTTTTGATTACCGGAGTTGGCACATTAATTCACGTTTATTCAATCTCTTATATGTCTCACGATCATGATCGCCGAAGATTTTTTGCTTATTTAAACTTTTTTATTGCCTCCATGCTATTGCTGGTATTAGGCGATTCATATCTAAATCTTTATGTTGGATGGGAGGGAGTTGGTCTTGCCTCCTATTTATTAATTGGATTCTGGAATCAAAAACCAGCTTATGCAACTGCAGCCAAGAAAGCATTTATTGCAAATCGAATTGGTGATGTTGGCTTATCAATTGCCATCATGATCGCCTTCGCAACATTTGGTGATGTTTCATTTGCTGGAATTAAGGAGCATGCTGACGAGGCATCTTCAACACAACTAACTGCGATTGGCTTAATGCTATTACTTGCAGCTTGTGGTAAATCTGCACAATTTCCATTGCAATCATGGCTTGGGGATGCAATGGCAGGTCCCACCCCAGTTTCTGCATTAATTCACGCTGCAACCATGGTAACCGCTGGTGTCTATTTAATTACTCGCTCTAACTTTATTTTTGATGAAGCACCAATCGCGCAACTAATGGTCTTAGTTGTTGGGGGAATTACTCTGTTGTTCGGCGCAGTTATTGGTATGGCAAAAGATGATATTAAGAAAGCACTTGCCGCATCTACCATGTCTCAAATTGGCTACATGATCTTGGCAACTGGCTTAGGGCCAATTGGATACGCCTTTGCAATTATGCACTTACTAACTCATGGGTTTTTTAAAGCAAGTATGTTCTTAGGTGCAGGATCTGTTATGCACGGCATGAAGGATGAAGTAAACATGCGAAAGTTTGGTGGAATTGGAAAATTCATGCCATTTACTGCGCTCACCTTTGGTCTTGGTTACTTAGCAATTATTGGTGTGCCACCATTTTCTGGTTTTTACTCCAAAGATAAAATTATTGAGACTGCATTTAATGCTGGTGGCATAAAAGGCATTGCGCTAGGTATGGCTACATTATTAGGCGCGGTGATTACTGCTTTTTATATGACCCGTGTTGTGATATTGACCTTTTTTGGAAATGAACGATGGGGTCATAAAGATGAACCAGCCGAGAGTCCAGCATTGATGTTAATTCCAATTGGATTACTTTCAATAGGGTCTATTGCAGCTGGCTTTATCTTTTCAAAGGGTGATGGCTTAGTTAATTGGCTACAACCAGTTGTTAATCCACTTAAAGAGCACCATGCTGAAGAGTTTTTACCACCGATAATTGTTTCATTGATGACTTTAGTTGCCGTAATGATTGGATTAACAGTTGCGATTTTAAAATATCGTGGTGACCAAGTAGCCCAAGCACCTGAGAAGGTTTCAGTATTAGTATCAGCAGCAAGGCGAGATCTATTTCAAGATGAGTTTAATGAAGCTGCATTTATGCGCCCAGGCCAATCTCTTATTAAGATTTTATTGAATTTAGATTACATATTAATTGATGGTTTAGTTAGATCAGTTGCGGCTACCTCACTAAGTGCTGGTGTGCGGCTTCGCACCTTGCAAACTGGCTATGTAAGAAGCTACGCCTTAATGATGGTAATTGGCGCCCTGGCTTTAGTTACTACAATTTGGGTGGTTACAGCATGAGTTTATTAACAGTTATTGGGTTACTCCCATTAATTAGTGCATTATTAATTGCCGCTATTCCAAGCAAGAATACTGGATTAATTAAGCGTGCTACTTTTATTGCCACCTCACTTATAGCAATTATCTCAATCTCACTTGCCACTGGTTTTGATAAAACCAGCACCGGTATGCAATATGTACAGAGTAATCCATGGATTTCATCTTTTAACATTAACTATGCAGTCGGTATTGATGGCATCTCATTAGTTTTAATCTTGCTCTCAACAATTTTAGTTCCAATTGTTGTTCTTGCTACTTGGCCAGAGGCAGATGGCGGTAGATGGGGAGCTAAGGTATTTTATATTCTAATTTTAATTTTAGAGACAATGATGATTGGCGTCTTTGCTGCCACTGACTTATTTCTATTCTATGTTTTCTTTGAGGCGATGCTAATTCCAGTTTACTTTTTAATCGGTGGCTTTGGTAGTGGAAATAAATCTGCTGCTGCGATGAAGTTTCTGCTTTATAGCTTATTTGGTGGCCTATTAATGCTTGCTTCAATTATTGGCGTCTATGTGATAGCTGGCAATCAAATTGGTGCAACCTTTGATTTGGCTAAACTTGCTACGCTACAAATTGATAATAAAACAGAGAATCTTTTATTTCTTGGTTTCTTTATTGCATTTGCCATCAAAGCACCGCTATGGCCATTTCATACTTGGTTACCAGATGCTGCTAAGGCCGCATCACCCGGTACATCCGTCTTACTTTTAGGTGTGCTGGATAAGGTCGGAACCTATGGAATGATCCGCTTTTGTATTGAATTATTTCCTGACGCCAGTAAGACATTTACACCATTAATAATTACCTTAGCGGTTATTTCAATTGTTTACGGCGCTTTTATGGCAATTGGTCAGCGAGATATAAAAGGATTGATTGCATTTACCTCCATATCCCACTTTGGTTTTATCACAATGGGAATTTTTGCAATGACTACTCAAGGTATGTCAGGTGCTAATTTGTATATGGTAAATCATGGATTTTCTACAGCGGCCCTGTTTTTAATTGCTGGTTGGATGATGATGCGCAGAGGATCCTCTGTGATTGCAGATTTCGGTGGCTTGCAAAGAGTCACGCCAATAATGGCGTGGACATTTTTTATTGCTGGCATGTCTAGCCTGGCACTTCCGGGTCTATCTAGTTTTGTTAGCGAGTTCCTAGTATTAGTTGGCACATATACTCGTTATCCAGTAGCAGCAGTTATTGGAACATTAGGAATAGTGCTTGCTGCACTTTATATATTAATTCCAATTCAAAAAACTCTACATGGCCCCATTATTGATGGAAATGAGAAATTAACTGACTTGAGTTTACGTGAGAAGATTGCAATCGCACCAGTAATTTTAGTGATTGTTGTAATGGGTTTTTACCCAAAGCCGGTATTAGATCTAATTAATCCAACTGCTGAAAAAGTTGTTACAAAAGCTGGTTTTACAGATCCAGCTGCAAAGGTAGGTAAGTAATGCTAATTGCACCATCACTTACTTACTCACTCCTTGCCCCAATTCTTATTGTGTTAGCAGGAGCATTGATTGGCGTGCTAGTTGAAGCATTCTTAGGTAAGACCCACCGTCCCGCTATTCAGTTAACAATTAGTATTGGCTCGCTCTTATTAGCCTTACAACAGCTGTGGCAGATTAGAGATTCATCATCACTAACGGCTGCGGTTAACTCAGTAACTATTGATAAAGCAGGCATATTCCTACAAGCAACTATTGTTTTACTATCTTTGGCTGCCGTTTTATTAATCGCTGATCAGGAGAATTTTGTCGCTCAAGCCTCCGCTATTCCAGGCTCTATTGAGGAACGCAGTGCATTAGAACAAAAAAACCAACAAACAGAGATATTTCCTCTTTTCTTATTTGCAGTAGCCGGCATGATGTTATTTACAATTGCATCTGACTTAATCACATTATTTGTTGCGCTAGAGGTATTTTCACTGCCACTTTATTTACTTGCCGGTCTATCGCGCAGGCGACGATTACTTTCTCAAGAGGCGGCTCTTAAATACTTTTTACTAGGCGCCTACTCCTCTGCATTTTTCTTATTTGGATCAGCCTTCCTATATGGATACTCCGGAACTATCTCCTTATCTGGAATTAGCGCAGCGGCAGGCAATGGGAATGATATTTTCCTACTTATTGGAATTATCTTTGTATCAGTTGGTTTACTATTCAAAATTAGTGCAGTGCCATTTCACTCCTGGACACCTGATGTCTATCAAGGTGCACCAACTCCAATAACTGGCTTTATGGCTGCCTGTACAAAGGTAGCTGCATTTGGTGCGATCTTACGTATTTTCTATGTTGGATTTGCTCAGTCACAAACACAGTGGCGGCCAATAATCACTGTAATTGCAATTATTACTATGTTGTTTGGTTCATTAGTTGCGATAGCTCAGCGTGATGTTAAACGAATGCTTGCGTATTCATCGATTGCTCATGCTGGATTTTTACTATCTGGCGTAGTTGCCTTAAATAAAGATGGCTTAGCTGCCTCACTATTTTATTTATTTGCATATGGATTTGCCACACTTGCAGCTTTTGGCATTATTACTTTAATTAGGGATTCAACTGGTGAGGTAACAGATTTAAATCGCTGGGTTGGCTTGGGTAGAAAATCGCCATTAGTTTCTGCAGCCTTTGCATTCTTGCTATTGAGTTTCGCTGGAATTCCATTAACCGCAGGCTTTGTTGGTAAATTTGCAATATTTTCAGCCGCTTATAAAAGTGGCAATATTTCATTGGTTGTAGTTGGTGTACTAGCAAGTGCGATTGCTGCCTTCTTTTATATCAGAGTCATTATTATGATTTTCTTTACAGATCCAGTTAATAATTCAGTATCTGTAATTATTCCATCAATTAAAAGCAAGGTTTCAATAGTTGCCTCAATGATAATTTCAATTGCTTTAGGTATTGCACCTTCATTAGTCCTTACCACAGCCAGTAATTTTGCCAATTTTGTTAAATAATGAATAAATTAGGAATACCTAATCTTGATAAGCAGCTTGAGCTATCACTTATTTCTGATATGGAAAAAGTAGAGAAACTTCTTCGCACCCATATAGAGGGTGAGTACCCATTAGTTGTTGAGACCTCACGCCACTTAATCAATGCTGGTGGTAAGCGACTTCGCCCTTTACTCAGCATATTAGCTGGTAAGTTCGGCATAGAAGAAACTGATGAGATTATTAAAGCTGCTGTAGTTTGTGAACTAACCCACCTTGCAACTTTGTATCACGATGATGTTATGGATGATGCAGTACTGCGTCGTGGTGTTACTAGTGCCAATAAAAAATGGAGTAACGCAGTTGCAATTCTCACCGGAGATTACTTGTTTTCAAAAGCTTCAGATTTATTGGCAGATTTAAAACCAGAATTCGTGCAAGAAGCGGTGCACTTACAAGCTAAGACCTTTGAAAGATTAGTAATCGGTCAGATTAATGAAACTCAAGGGGCAAGCGGTGGGCTAAAACAGATTGATCATTACTTAAAAGTAGTTAGCGATAAGACAGGATCATTGATCGGAACTAGCGCCAGACTTGGCGCAATTCTTGCTCGTGCAAAGCCTGAGATTGTAGATATTTTAACTAAATATGGCGAGAAAGTTGGCTTACTTTTTCAGGTATCAGATGATCTAATTGATATTGCAAGTAGTGAAATGGATTCTGGGAAAACTCCTGGTACAGATTTAAGAGAAGGCATACCAACCCTAGTTACTCTTTATGTCATTGAAGCAAATAACCCAGAAGATAAAGAGTTAATCTCTAAATTAAACTCAAAAATTAGTGATGAAGAGTTACCGGCTATTATTAAGCAACTGCGGAGTCATAAAGTTTTACAACAGGTAAAAAACTATTTGCAACAAGTTGCAGATGAATCAATTGATTTACTTGCAGATCTACCAGACTGTCCAGCAAAAGAGGCGCTTAAAAATCTGACTTACTCCTTAGTCAGTCGCTCTGCTTGATTTAACTAAGTCAGTTCCAAGAAAAGCTAGTGCTGCCCAGATAAAGATAAATCCCACTACCTTTGAGATTGGTAGCGGCTCATGAAAAACAATGATCCCGACCAAAAACATAATACTTGGCGTGATGTATTGGAGTAGACCAGTAGTTGTTAACGGCAATCTAGTAGCTGCAGCATTAAACATTAGCAGTGGTATTACGGTAAATAAGCCAGCGGATGCTAAGGCTAATGAGAAGGGTAAATCTTGACCAAACTGTGCCTCATTTTTATTAAGTAAGTAGAACAGGAAAATGATGTTCGGAAAAAATGCGACCAAAGTTTCAATCGATAAAGTTTCAAGTGCTCCAGCATTAAGACGTTTCTTAAATAATGTATAGGAGCCCCAACTAAGTGCTAATCCCAGTGCTACGACTGGCACATGCCCGTAGGTGGCGGTCAAAATAATCACACCAACTGTGGCAAGTATTACCGAGATAATTTGTGACTTGCGTAGTTTCTCTTTTAATATCAACACTCCAAAGCTAACTGCAACTAATGGTGTTATGTAATAACCCAGTGCCGCTTCAACAACTCGATCTACTGATACTGCCCAAATATAAATTCCCCAGTTAAGTGATAAAAGTAAAGAGGTAAGGGCAAGAAGAGCGAAGGATCTTCCATTACGAATTAAGTTGAAAGTAGCTCTTAATTGTTTTTGGTAGGCAAGAAGTACAGCACATGCAAGTAATGACCAAATAGCTCTGTGCGCAACAACTTCAAAGGCAGATGCTCTATCTAATGCTCGCCAGTAAAGCGGGAGTAATCCCCAAATAACATACGCCCCAGCGCCATAAGCAATACCTGATCCGTTACGGTTCAATTACACCTTTTCTAAATGTATTAATTAGCGGTAATTTGTAAACTGAACTGCGAAATCCCAAACCTCTTTTTTAACTTGAGCTATTGCAGTTTGCAGATCATCTCTACTCTTACTGGAAACTCGTAGTTCATCACCTTGGATCTGAGCTTTAATAGATTTAGGGCCACTATCTTTAAGAAATTTAGCAATTTTCTTTGCATTCTCAGTAGTAATTCCCTCTTTGAACTCACAATTAATTCGGTAAGTTTTGCCACTTAGCTGTGGTTCACCAGCATCAAGGTGTTTAAGTGAAACATTTCGTTTAATTAACTTATCCTTAAATACATCAAGAGCTGCCTTTGCCCGCTCCTCAGTATCGGATTCAATTAATACCTTGATTCCAGTCTTCTCAACCTTGGTGCCAGTGTTTTTAAAGTCAAAGCGAGTTGCTATCTCTCGGTCGCACTGATTAAAGGCGTTATCTAACTCCATTTGATCAATCTTTGAGACTATGTCAAAACTACTGTCAGCCATGTCTATACTTTACCCAATAAATCCACTGAGGATTTCTCATAAAGTTTGAACTTGGAAGGGGACATGTGAGCCAGATAAAGGTTAAGCGCCGCATTCCCAGCCCAAAAGATCTTGCTCAATTACTTAAGTTTAGAAAAGTAATCTTCAGCCCTCGTAAGCGCAGATTATCGCGGGCATTAACAATTTATGATTTACGAGATATTGCAAAGAAGCGAACACCTCAAGCTCCTTTTGATTACACCGATGGTGGTGCTGATACTGAGTCAAGTCTTACTAGAGCACGTGATGCGTATGAAAAATTAGAGTTTCAACCAAAGATTTTGCTTAATGTTAAAGATGTTGATCTTTCAGTGAATATGTTAGGTAAGAAAATGAGTATGCCACTAGGAATTGCACCAACTGGCTTCACCAGAATGATGCAAACCGAGGGTGAGTATGCCGGTGCGTGTGCGGCGCAAGATGCTGGAATTCCTTTCACACTCTCCACTATGGGAACAAGGTCAATTGAGGATGTTGCAAAAGCAGCACCTAATGGGAGAAATTGGTTTCAGTTATATATGTGGAAGGACCGCGATCGCAGTATGGCGCTAGTTGATAGAGCCAGAGCTGCTGGTTTCGATACCTTAGTTTTAACAGTTGATGTTCCAGTTGCAGGTGCAAGGTTGCGTGATGTTAGAAATGGTATGACTATTCCACCCTCACTAACAGTTAAGACAATTTTAAATGCGATTCCGCGTCCTGCCTGGTGGATTAACTTCCTAACAACAGATCCACTTAAGTTTGCATCCCTAGATTCTTGGAACGGCACAGTGGCAGAGCTACTAGATTCAATGTTTGATCCAACTGTTACATATGAAGATTTAAAGTGGATTCGTAGCCAATGGCAGGGCAATCTAGTTGTTAAAGGTATCCAAAATGTTGATGATGCGCTGATGTCGGCTGAGGCAGGTGCGGATGCAATAATTTTATCTAACCACGGCGGTCGCCAACTAGATCGTGCGCCTGTACCACTTCACTTACTACCTGAGGTAGTTAAAGCTGTAGGTAATAAGGCTGAGATTCATGTTGATACGGCAATTATGCATGGCTCCGATGTTGTCGCTGCTCTAGCAACGGGTGCGAATTTCACATGGATTGGTCGGGCTTATCTGTATGGCTTAATGGCAGGTGGAAAACCTGGTGTTGATAAAACATTAGAGATTATGCGCACACAAATTACTAGAACAATGAAATTACTTGGTGCGCGAACCGTTGCTGAGTTAAATCCTGATCATGTGCGCTTTATTGCGCGCTACGCTGATAAATAATTGATCTTTTGGCATAACAACTGTCTAGGCTTTAGACTTCACCACGCTTAACAATCCCTGGCGGGTTGCCCGAGCGGCCAATGGGAGGGGACTGTAAATCCCCCGGCTCTGCCTTCGAAGGTTCAAATCCTTCACCCGCCACCAGTTAAATTAAAGTGAGTATTTACTTAGCAAAGATTTTAAATTTGGATCATTTCGATCCTTATTTCCTGTGTTCCACAACCCATTCTCTTGAGTTCCATCAATAAACTCTAATTTGCTATAACCAGCCATGCGCTTAGTAATTACTCCAGCTCGCTTACTATGCACAAACCACCATAGGTCATCAGTATGCAGTGATAAGGCTTTATAGCTCTCTTCATCCATTACATCTGGGTGGAAAAACTCTTTTTTATAAAGTGTGCCGGCACCTGATGTTGGGAAAAAATCTGAAGCTGGACCATTTGATAAAGAGTAGTTTTTAATCCACTTGCTATATGAGGCGATACTGCCGTTGGCCTCAAAGATAATTTTATGAACTCTATTGGCAACAACATTTTTTGGTGAAAGATGGTGCTGAACCATTAATTTCATAGTTAAATCAGTTTCAAAGAATAGGTCATCATCAACTACGATAATAGGAAGGTTCTCTTCTAATTTTAAAGTTGGAATTAGCTTTTTGCCTGGCCCCAAATCAGAGCATGAATTAATCTTTAATACTCCACCAGACTCTAATTCTTTAATTCTAGTAGGCAACTTTGATATATCTGATTGGGCAATATTTAGGTAGATTTTTTTAGGAATCAATTGCTGATTTAGAAGTTGATCTAAAGAAATGTGGAGCGTGGCAAACCTTGCTGGGTGGCTGGTGAGTGAGATTACATGATCCCAACTTATATTTCTAAACTCTTTAGTATTTGGAACTGCAAGATGATTAAGAATATTACTTCCATCGCTAGCTCTTAGCATATTTATATTTTCCATCAACTCTTTGTGGTAGCGCGTTGATTTAGAGCCAAGATTTCGAGCGGTTCTAATCAAGTAATAAATAGCAAATATCTGCAGAGCTAGAATCACAAGTAATAGTGCGGTATTCATCAGGTCTGCCTAACTTAGTTGTAGTTATACTTATTTCATGGAAAAGCCAACCATTATTCTAGCGACAAGTAATGGAATCGGCATGGGGCATCTAACGCGGGCAAGTGCGGTGGCTGCTGAATTAAAGAGTTTTGCAAATCCAATAATCATTTCAATGGCATCTGGCGTGGTTGAGGTACCAAAAATTGCCGATGTTGGTTTTGAATATGTGCCTGGAAGAGATCGAAAGTGGATGGGTAGATTTGAGTGGGATAGATATTTACGAGATCGGATCGTTGCATTAATAGATGAAACCAATGCAAAGATTATTAGCTTTGATGGCGTGGTGCCATACCCAGGAATTATTGGAGTAAAAAGCATTAGGCCAAAAGTAAAACTAGTCTGGGTACGAAGAGGCTTCTGGCAAAAAACATCACAGCGGTATTTATTAAATCTGCAATCAAAGATGATGGATTTAATTATTACACCAGGTGATTATGGTCAAAGTTATGACAAAGGACCAACATCAGGCAGATCAGATGCAGTTTTAGTTAAGCCAATCTCAATTTATAATCCACAAACTGCCTTAAGCAAAGACGCAGCAAGAGATTTAATTGGCTTAGATAAAAACCGGCCGGCAGTCCTGGTGCAACTAGGTATTGGTGAGGCAGATTTAAATGCCAAAATGACTGCAGCTTTAAAGGGGTTAATCTCTTGGCCACAGTTGCAGGTGGTTTTAACTAAAGAACCGGTTACGACAACTGGTGAAAATCTCGCCCCTATCGGCCTTGACCTAAAAGTAATCCGACATTTTCCACTAGCAAATGTCTTAAATGCATTTGATGCCGCCATCTGCGCTGCTGGATATAACAGTGTGCATGAAGAGTTAGCAGCAAAAATACCAACATTATTTATCCCCAACACTAGGGGAACAGATAATCAGACAGCAAGGGCGGCTTGGGCAGGTGATAATAAAATGGCACTAACTGTTGATCAATCTAATTTAAATCAGATCACTCTTAATGTTTCTAAATTAATTGATGCAAATCTACGAGAAGAGCTATCTATAAACTGTGCAACCCTTCCTGCCGCGGTTGGCGCAGGTGAGGTTGCAAATATTTTTAAAGAGTTGATAAGTAAGCCTGATAAGGATGAAAGCGGGATGGTTGGGATCAAATTTAGATTAAAGATCCAAGATATTTTTGGTAGAGGCTGGCGTGGAACTGTCTATTCAGCACTTCAATTAATAACTGTTGCCTACCGCATGGTTAAACCCCATAAAGATGTGAAAATTTCTAAAGCTGGTGCGATAAGAATTATTGAAGGCAATGATGGTGAGCAATTAGGTAAATTAATAAAAATTGGTGATCCATTTGAACATCTTGTTATTGGAGCATCATCGGCTTATAAAAATAGGCGTATTGAGATTGCAAGTAAGGCTTACTTAAAGTAATTAAGCCTTCAATTCGTATTTAATAAAGGTGGGTTGTATCCTTAGCCAGCACTTCGCCCCCTTAGCTCAGTTGGTAGAGTGTTTCCATGGTAAGGAAGAGGTCAACGGTTCGATTCCGTTAGGGGGCTCGAATAAAAATAAATATTGAATGCAAAAAAAGTTTGGCGGGGTAGCTCAGCTTGGTAGAGCAAGCGGCTCATAATCGCTGTGTCGTGGGTTCAAATCCCGCCTCCGCTACAAGTAATAAAG
>Ga0209550_10000116_pt1 | contig 62521 bp, 56 predicted proteins | sample LauGreSuBDMM15SN_2_FD_187567 | JGI IMG/M metagenome (GOLD analysis project Ga0209550, IMG submission 187567) | Freshwater lake microbial communities from Lake Michigan, USA - Su13.BD.MM15.SN (SPAdes) (version 5) | ecosystem: Environmental > Aquatic > Freshwater > Lake | place: Lake Michigan... | reverse complement strand
ATTTTTTGAGTTTAAAAGACGAATTTGGAACGCTTTATCACTTAAAATCGAAAAAGGAATTTTTTGATACAGAATCTACAGATATGTGTTTGCTTTTTGTTAAACGATTAAATACCATTATAGCGGCAATAAAAACTCTTAATTTGCAAGAAATATACGACAGAAGTAAAGACAAAAAGCCATTGACAGACGAAATTTATCTTTTGAATACAGATGTTGTTAGTGTGGACAGATTTTTAGACGAGTACAATGATCGAACCAGTTCTTACACTTCAAAACATACAATACATTACCCACCCGTTGTTTCGGAAGATTACATGGGTGGTAGTCGTAGCAAACGTTCAAAATCTAAAGTGTCAAGATCATCGTCAAGATCAACGTCAAGATCAACGTCTACTACCAAATCAACAGCTGAATCAAAAAAACTGAAAAAATTAAAACGTATTGTTTTTGGACCCCCTCAAAACTGGTCCTTTCAAAAAAAAATGGATGCCGATTTACTTACTACAACTGCATCCGTTCTAAGAATTAAACGAATCGCTGAGAATGGTCGTTATTTTGAACAAGAAGCAAAAGGTTATTATATAAAACCGAAAATAGATTATAGACGTTTTGATAAAATCGATAAAGTCGACAACAGTATTACTCGACGTCGTACTGTAAAAATGACAGCTGGTAAAAGATTAGTGTAGATCATATTTTGTTTTAAGGTCGTATGTGATTCTTGTTCCAACGGGTAAAGCAATAAACTCTCTCCCTCCACCGATTGTCGCTTTATTTGTAATATGTAATGTATACTCATTTCCAGAAACGAGTGTCGAAGCATTTTGAATCCATCCATATGAACCATAAATATCAGATTGAAAGTTCTTTTGTCTCAATGATTCTGCTGTATGAGTTTTCATGATTTTGTTTTGTTTTGTTTTATTGTTGTTTTGAAATATAAAATTTATACTTTTTTTATTCCAATTAATTCCATGAAAATATCTTGCTGAGACAAACCAATGTTTTTGTAATCCCAATAAGTAAGACAATTGACTAAATTAGTATCGTCAAAAATGTATCTTTTGAAATCATAAATTGTTGTAATTTTTTTCATTGTGGTGTCAATAATGTAGTCCGGATGTTTGCATCGCTTCAAAGATTCCATAATGATTGATTTTACTTTTTTTACAACGGTGTCTATATACACTTTTTCTTCGTATGCAGTAGTAGTTGTACTAGTCCACGTCATAAATATTAAAAAGAGTAAAAAATGGCACATCATATCTTTTGCTTTTTTTGCTTTGTTTTCTGAATTTAAAAATGATTTAATAGTATATATAGCCGCCGATATAAAAGAGCCATAATGATTCCTAATATACCACCAACAAAAACTTGATGTGGGAAATGATGTTGGAAATGTATTCTCTGCCAAAAAGTGACACAACAAAATAATGATGATATTATAAATAATCGAAAATTATAAAAATGTATTAATGTTGTCACAAACGTTGCCATTTGGGAATGTCCACTTGGCATTCCATAGTCCAAATGTAATTTCGGTATAGGTCGTTTTTGTTTGATTATTATTTTTAACATTATTATTACTAGCATATTAAATACAACACCAAGTAAAAGAAAAACATGAGGTACCCAGATTAATGCAACGAAAACCAAAATGAATGGGAAGTATTCACCTATATGTTTAGCGATTAATTTCATTATGAAATTTTTTTGTTTTATACGCACATAAAAATAAAACTGGGCATTTAAAATAAATGGATGACGAAATTTTTTACGCTATTGCTTTTATTATAATATGTTTGATAGTTGGGTTGATTGTATACTTTCTTCTTACCCTTTCACAGAGTAAACAAACAGCAGCAGATAACGTCATAAAACAATTGTCAGAAAAAAATAAATATATTGTCACCCTTCAATTATCGGACACTTTTATTGAGCAACCTTTGTGTAAGTTTTATGTATTAAGCGCTTTCAACTGTTGCAATGTTGGTAACATTGATGACGGGTATTGTTCAACATCAGTCTTACAATCGATACTTGGTCAAGGTCCACGTTTATTAGATTTCCAAATATTCTCAGTTGATAATCAACCAGCCGTCTCTTCATCCACCCAAAAAAATTTTAGTATTAAAGAATCTGTTAATTCATGCCCTTTTTCAAACGTTATGAAAATTATCGACACATTTGCCTTTTCATGTAATAATGTCCCTAATTGTAATGACCCATTATTTCTAAATTTCCGTTTTTTTTCTTCCAACCCGATCATGTATTCTAATTTTGCAAAATTGCTTAAACCATATGCATCATTATTTTTAGGTCCTTCATATAGTTTTAAAAACAATAGTCAAAATGTAGCTGTTACACCTTTAAGCAAATTATTAAACAAAGTTATTATCATTGTAGATGGAACTAATGCTTCATTTATGGATTGCCCAGAATTTTGTGAATATGTTAATATGACGAGTAGTTCAATGAATTTACGATGTTTAGAATATAATCAAGTACTTAATACACCTGACTTATATGAATTGCAACGATTTAATTGTTTGAGCAACATGACCGTTGTAATACCAAATATAGTAGGCGGTACCGGCGAAAATCCGAATAGTAATATTTGCCAAGAAGCTGGAGTCAATTTTACATGCATGATGTTTAATCTTAATGACGCCAATTTTCAAAACAATATGCAATATTTTAATGGTAAGGGCAAAGCGTTTGTATTAAAACCTACATGTACAAGTAACTCTTCTACATCTTCTGCTACAACAGTAACAATTCCTGCAGCTATACCACAAACCCCAGATGTATCTACTGCGCCACGAACTATTGAAACATCTAATCAAGTAACGTTTCAAATATAATATTTATTTTTTCCTTTTAGCAGTTTGGTTTTTCTTTTTACGATATCGACGACGTTTATAACCACCGTCTGTTATATATTCTTGTAAGTCTGGTTTAGTGCCGACTTTCTGGTCAGCTTGGGCATCAGCAACATCTTGTTTAACATTTTGTTTTATTTTTTGAAATCTATTAACTAAATCAATAGCCTCTTTTTCCATATATTCCAATTCGGGATTTGAAATTTTTTTATTTTTGTTAACGTCTTTAATTACTTCAATTATCAGTTTAATTATATTATTAAGCTTTTCAGTAACGTCTACTGGTCCTTCTTCCGTAGTCGGTTCTCCTTCTACTTCTCCTTCTTTTGTACTCTTATTTCCCATATTTTTTAATTCTTTTTTAAAGAATGAAATATATTAAAAAAAAAAGAAAGAAATGAAAAACAGCTTAGTTGTTATTATAATTGCAATAGGTTTTATGACAATATCAATTGTATATACCTTTCAAAAAGCGTACAAAAATATTGAGAATTTTTCCAATAGCTCTTTAAATAGAATGAGATATAAAACAGAAAAAGAAAATAATTTTTTGCTTTTAGGCGATAGCTTTCCAATAACTAATAATCCGAACAAACTAACAAATGCGCAGTATAGCACAACATGGAAACAATACCCAACATTAAATGTTAGTTCACTTAAACAAATTACTAACAATATTCGTTACAATAAAAGTCCAGAAAACGGATCAACGACTCCTTCTGATTTTTCAGGCGCGTTTTATACACCCATTAAAAACAAATCGAATTATATACATACATTGCCTCCAACAAGCATTTATAATGCACGACGAGTAAATTATTTTTTATCTCATTAACCACCCACACAAGGTTTCCACACAAGGTTTATAATTGTTTTATAAATTCCGTTAATGTTTCTTCCGAAGGTTTCGCATCATAATCTGTGATGTCACCATTATGCTGTGCCTTAATGGTTGGATAGCCTTCAACAGAATATTGCTTTAAAAGTTCATTTATTTCAGGAGTTTCTTGAGTACAGTTCACATCAACAAATTTAAGCATTTTGCCATTTACTTCTTTCCCATTGTATTCAGTTTTCACCTTTTCCCATTCTGGTTTTGCAGTCTTGCAATGTGGACACCAATCTGTGAAAAAGAATAGTAATTCTACTATGTTTTCAGAAGAAGAACTACTCGAACTTGATTCATTTGATGACGATGAAGTTAATCCTTCTCTTTGATTCATGTTTGTATAATAGAAAATTCCAACTAGAATAACAATTAATAAAATGGATAAAGATATTCCAATAGCTATATAATTTGAAAAAAAATCATTCAAGTCAATATTGATATCTGTAAGGTCTAGATTAAAATTAAACATATTATTTCGGTTTTTTATTACCTCTAATTTTTTTTTAGAAAATGAAACGAAAAAACCTAAAAGATATATATGCAGCAACCAATTAAAATAAATAAAAAAATCGTATTCATAAAACAATCCATTTTAGAGTATTCTTGTAGGGTTGCGTCATGTTTTGGAGACTGTAACGTTTTTATAGATACATATATATGATAAAGTAATGATATACACAATAGAGATATTGAAATTATTGCTAAATACTTAAAAAGCATATATACTTGATAGGAAACATTTGGTGGATGAATAATAACAAACGCCAACCCTATAAATGATGATAATAATAAAAAAGGTCTTAATCGATCAGTCTGATTTTTAAAATCTTTCATGTTAATGATAATTTATTTGTCAACTTTTTTTTTTGGATTCTACAATATATATTATGAAACGCAATAAAAATACATCAACCAAAAAAAGAATATTCAAGAGAAGAGATTTCTTGCATCATGATGGAATGTTGACAAAAATATGGGGACCGAGTTTATGGCATACAATTCATACCATCAGTTTTAATTACCCTACAAATCCTACTTCTCACGACAAAAAGAACTATCGTGATTTTATTTTATCCTTACAACATGTCTTACCTTGCAAATATTGTCGTTTGAATTTAATACAAAATTTTAAAAAACTACCATTAGGTCTTAAAGAAATGAGTTCGAGAGAAACGTTTTCGCGTTATATTTATGATCTGCATGAATTAGTGAATAAAATGTTAGGTAAAACATCAGGTTTAAGTTATTGTGACGTCAGAGAAAGATATGAACATTTTAGAGCACGTTGTACCAATAATCCAAATGAAAAATTAGACGAAAATGAAATGTCTAAACATCATTCCAAAGGTTGCACAGAGCCATTATTCGGCGAAAAGGCTAAATGTTTATTACGGATTGTACCCGATAATTTAAAAACAAAAACGTTACAAATTCATCATAAATGTTTAAAAAAACGATTATCAATTTCCAAAAGTAGAAAAATCCGTCATTCCGACTAAAGGCAATAGTTGAGGTTCATTTAAACGGATTGCATCGTAATTAGGTACTTTTCTGCACTCAAAATTAGGTTCTGGACAACGTCCACATGGTTTACACGGTCGACATTCTTTGCATGGACCCTTGTGTCTATATTTGTTGTAATTTTTATTATTGTAATAAGTATTGTTATTGTTACTATTGTCATCATCATCATTATTATTATTACTATTTATTGAAGTCGTTGTTGTTTCAGATCCTGATCCTGATCCTGATCCAGAACTAGTATCATTGTTAAACAAATTTAAATCAATTGCTATTGGGTTGTTATTGTTACTACTACTATTATTACTGCTACTATTATTTTTATACATTTCCATATCTAGAGCCAATGCAGCATTTACATTTGGGCAACGAGGACAAACAGGTGGTACAATTTCCGATTTTAGCATAAAGAGACTATTCGTCGTATCAGGATAAGGTGTATTAAATAATGCATATGGATTAGGTGGTGGATTATGTGGATAACTTGTAGGTGGATTAAAATATATATTATTTGACGTTTGTGGATTGTTTGAAGTTAAGAAATACATTGTTCCATTGGCTGGTTGAACCTCAATAAAGTAACTTGAACCATCAGTAAATACTTTACAAAATCCACCATTTTTACCATAATATGTATTTTTTGTTATATCACTACTCACATTATTTGATGTATATGTTTCATATGTACCTTGCGATGTATAGATATTTATTGTCGTATCGTTTAAATACGTGACGGAACCGTCTATATGATAATATATAGTTGGTACTGTAGAAGATGATGAACACGATGATGAAGTAGAAGATGAAGTTGAAGATGAAGTTGAAGATGAAGTAGAAGATGAAGTTGAAGATGAAGTAGAGTTATCCTCAATATATACTGTATTTCCAGAAACCGTATTCCCACAAGAATCAATTGTAATCGTATTACCAGACATTTCCATCGTATATGTCATTCCTTCTTTCACATAATGTTCATGTGAAACAAAAAAAATTAAAAAAACTCCCAACACTGCTAAAATCATCAATACCAGTTTTTTGTTTTCACTCATTTTCGGATTTTAATATTATTATAGAATTTAAAAGTTTTTTTTTTGTTTTTTTTGTTTGTTTTTGTTATTTCTTTTACCATATCATAAATTAATTATTATCTTATGAACCCTACAACAATTTTTGTTTTTGATTTTGAAACAACTGGTTTGCCTCCTAAAAATATTCAATTAAATAAACAAAACTTTGAAAGGTTTCCAAGAGCAGTACAAGCATGTTGCTTACTATATAATACTAAAACACAACTAGTCGAAGATCAAATCAATGAAATAATTTTACTTGACGACACCGTCATTATTTCTGAAGGAGCATTCAATGTTCATAACATATCCATGGAATTATCAAAAGAGAAAGGTGTTGATATGGAAAACATTTTGAAAAAGTTTTTTACACTTTTGAAAAAAGCAGATTGCGTCATTGGTCATAATATAGAATTTGATAGTATGATTTTGAAAACAGAAATATTTCATCACTTTGGAAACAAACCAAAATTTTTGAAAAGATTTTTTAGCCTTATCCAAGAAAAAATGATCAACCATGGTTTTTGTACAATGCGTAATACTATTGATCTTTGTGCACTTGAAAGACCATCTTTTAATGGAGGTACTTTTTTTAAATTTCCAAAATTGATGGAATTACATGAAAAACTATTTGGAACGATTCCAGAAAATTTGCATGATGCTAATACAGACTGTCATGTTTGTTTGAAATGCTATTTGGAGATTAAAAAAACGGATTGGGAGAATCAAACACATGAACAAGAAGAAAGTTTAACATGACATAAATATTACCAAAGCATAATTAATATAAACAGATTTGACTAATTAACATTAATAGTTTTTTTTTATAATTTTTTAAATTAGATGTTGTCATTTTCAACTGAACAACAAGAAGCTATATCGCTTTCCAAAACAAACAATATAATTATCAACAGTGTTGCTGGAAGTGGTAAAACAACAACTCTTCTAGAAATATGTTCACAAAATAGTAATGATAGAACATGCATTTTAACTTATAACAAAAGTCTACAAGTTGAAACAGAACAAAAACTAAATTCAAGAAATCAAAGTAGTTATTGTCAAGTTTATACCGTTCATGGATTTTGTTCAACGTTTTTTAAAGTAGATTGTCAAAACGATGATGGTATCGCCAAAATATTAAAAGAACAACTAAAACCAAAGGTTGCGATTTCGTTTGATCGCTTTATTGGTGATGAATTCCAAGATCAAAGACCACTATTGTTTCATATATTTTGTTATATTTTAAAATTTAATACTGTACGTCATCCGAAATTGTGTATGGTTGGAGATACTAAACAATGTATATATCAACATGATGGTGCAGATTCACGATTTTTGTCACTTGCAGAACAATTACTTTGTAAAGCAAATGAGTTTGAATGGAAAGAAGTCAATTTATCTCAAAGCTTTCGAATTCCTCACGATGTTGCAAAATTTGTAAATAGTTTATATCAAGAAGATTTTATTTTTTCAAGCAAATATGCAGACAAAAATAGAAAACCATTATATATTATTGCAGATGGATATAATGTTAATAAAGATATCAACAATAACAAAACATCCTTTTTTCACAGATTAATAGTAGAATACATGACAACAAAATCACTTAAACCATCAGAAGTGTATATTTTAGGTAAAAAAATTAGAGAAGGCGACGGTAAAAAGAAAAACGATCAAAAAAATATTGAACGCGACAATCAGTCACCCATATGTAAATTAGAGAATTTCATAAAAATTGATGCAAGCATACCTGTTTTTGTGACGAATTTAGATGATGTAAAAAAAGATGAAAGTGTCAATCAAAAATTAGTGTTTTCAAGTTACCATCAAACAAAAGGACTCGAAAGGAAATTGGTTTTGGTTTATAATTTTGATTCTTCTTATTTTTGTTATTTCGCGAAAGATCAAGATCCAAGTATTTGTCCGAACGATATATATGTTGCGATCACACGTGCACAAGACTATTTATGTCTCATTCATCACTATCAAAACGATTTATTTCAATTTATAGATATTGAAAAAATGGTGGACTTGTGTCGATTTGAATTCGTTGATCGAAATAAATTATTATACAAAAGATTTAATGGGTCAGTCAAGCGGTTTATGTGCAATCTCAAATTTGATTACAGGTACGAAAAGATAAATGAAAAAGAAAAGAAAATATCACAATATAGATTTATCTCTGTTTTAGAAAAGCACCTTTGTGCCTGTATGAAAAAAGATAAGACTCGTGTAAAGTTATATGGAAAAAAGAAGTACGAACTGATGTGGTATTTGTGGAGATTTAAAGAAAACATTAATTGGACATTATTTAACTATTACGGTCGTGATTTTCAAAACTTCAAAGAAAAGAACCCACCTTCATTAACATCGAAAGAATTTGTTACAGATTCAGAAACCTTTATCAAATTTAAATCATTTGTGGACCAAAAACGCGATTTTTTTAAAAGTTTAAATAAAAATCATTTATACTTTCACTTACCTCATTATCAACAAAGAGTGAAAAATAAAATTGTTAAAGATTATTTTTTCATTGAAAATAACTCAAGTGTTACGTCGTTGATAAGAAATTTCATTTTTCCTTCATCATTTAAAGATTTAATTGCTTCAATCGAGACCAAACAAAAAGATTTAGATATTGAATTATTAATTCAATCGAATGTATGCGGTGAAGATGTTTCTACTCTGAATGGTTTATTTATTCCAACACTGTACGAAGTGAGTTTACAATTATACAAAAGTTTTGATTGTCGTATACGAGAGATGGTCGACCATTTTGAAAATGAAAAACTTCTTAAAAAGGAGTTTATACCAACAATTGAAACAATAATAGAAAAAGAAAAGTCCGAATGGACAAACAGTGACTTTATGTTTATAACTTGTTGTTATTCGACATATAAAGAAAAATACCATTATTTGATCAAACAATTGAAAAAGTCTGGTTTCGATTGGATACCAAATGAAATTATTGACATATGTTTTTCAAGAATTAAATGTTTAATTCTTTCCCCAAATCTAATATTTGAGTTAGAAGTTTATTGCGAAGACGAGCACAACAACAAAGATCAAAATTCAAGATTAAGTGGAAGAATAGATTGTTATGACGTGGAGAATGATGTAATATGGGAATTTAAATGCGTAGCTGGAGCTTTAACATTTGCTCATAGAGTACAGTTAATAGTTTATATGTATTTATTTTATTTTGGAAGCACAACATCATCTGATGTCGATTATGATACACAAATTGAAAAAACAATCGATAAAAATAAACAAAAGCTAGAGACAGATATTGTCACAGGGAAACTGTTTAACATTCGCACAAACGAATTGATTGAAATTAACGTCTCAATTTCCAAGTTAAAAGAAATTGTTATTTTATTGTGTAATATTAAAAGAAACGGTATACATAATGATTTAAGTGATGATGACTTTATACAAACATTTTCTTTGTAAGTTTTAGGTTTTCATTTAAAAACATTTTTATAATTGATTTTTAAGAGTTTTAAAGAGTTTTTCATTGTTAAATTATATTTTATAAAATGGATTCAGATTATACCATGCATGACGCATGGAAAGATTTTGATGAAGCATGTGATATTAAACAACACGATGAATTGGAAGAAAAAGATGATGATACAACTGACTTTTGTAATGCATGTCAATATAGTTTATATTTTTCAGATGAAGGCTTTCTTACATGTTCAAATCCCTTTTGTGGTATCACAAATACAAATGTCGTAGACCATTCTGCTGAATGGAGATACTATGGTGCAGATGATTCGCATACAAATGATCCAACACGTTGCGGAATGCCAATTAATCCTTTGTTAAAAGAATCATCTTTTGGGTGCAGAATTATAAGTAATGGAAATATATCATATGAATTGAGAAAAATGAAACGTTATACAGAATGGCAAGCGATGCCATATAAAGAAAAAGCACAATACGAAGAATTTCAGAGAATTACAATCATGAGTCAAAATGCAGGAATTCCCAAAATGATTATTGACAGTGCAATTCAATTTCATAAACAAATATCTGAATATGAATTAACGTTTCGAGGTGAAAATAGAGACGGAATACTTGCTGCATCAATTTATATGTCATGCAAAGTCAATAATTATCCACGAACTTCGAAAGAAATTTCTCAAATATTTAATCTTGATGTTGCCAGTGCTACAAAGGGTTGTAAAAATATACAACTTATTATCAATCGTCTTGAAAAGGATATATCTAGTGCGGAAAAAACTGTATTACACAAAACAAAACCAGAAAATTTTGTGGATCGTTTTTGTAGTAAATTGAATATGAATCAAGAACATAAACAATTATGTTTTTTCATGTGTATGAAAATTGAAGTCAATGAACTCATGCCTGAAAACACGCCTCACTCTATTGCAACAGGAGTCATTTTTTATGTATCCCAATTATATCAATTGAATATTAGTAAAAGAGATGTTAAACTCGTCAGCAACATAAGCGAAGTGACAATCAATAAATGTTTCAAAAAAATCGATAAACAAAAAACCCTTTTAATACCACCTGTAATTCTGAAAAAATTCACATCTGCGTCGTAATTAAAAAGAATTTTCTCGTGTTTAAAAAAAAACAAATTATGAAAACTGTATTTATAGTTCCATATCGTAATCGTCATCAACACAAGTTTTTTTTTATTAAACACATGTCGTTTTTGTTAGAAAATTATGATAAATCCGATTATGAAATTTTATTTATTCATCAGTGTGATAAACGAAATTTTAATCGAGGTGCTATGAAAAACATTGGATTTCTTATTTGTAAAGAAAAATATCCTGAAAGTTATCAAGATATTACTCTTATTTTTCATGACGTTGATACTCTTCCTTTCCATAAATTGTTTGATTATAATACAACGGAAAATACAATTCAACATTATTATGGGTTTAATACAGCATTAGGAGGTATTTTTGCTATAAAGGCAGGTGATTTCGAGAAAACAAAAGGATTCCCAAATTATTGGGGGTGGGGTATGGAAGATGCATGCTTCCAAAAACGTTGTCTAGCAGCTGGATTAAACATTGACAGATCAAATTTCTATGAAATTGGAAACCCAAATATTTTGCAGTTTTTTGATGGAGTTAATAGAATCGTTAGTCAGCGCGATTATAAACGAATGATAACTGATAATCGAATGGATGGATTTAAAAATATACATAGACTATCATATGAAATCGTTAAAGATGGACAATCACTTAATAGTGACGATAACAAGTTTTTGTTTCAAGATTCTTCCGATCAAAACAATATTAACATAGTTAATGTAACGTCTTTTATAACAATCAACAATGGTGATAAAGATGAATATTATGCTTACGATTTAAGAGATTCGATAAATAAAATATTTGATTCCAATACTGTGGTAGAAAAAGGCGTCGATGTAGAATGGACAAATATACCAAGTCATGAAAGAACGAATTTTTTACATAACGTTACGGTGAAAAAACAATTTCAGCAACAACAACAGCAACAACAACAACAACAACAGCAACAACAACAACAACATCAACAGCAACAGCAATTACAATTGAAACAACAACAGCAGCTTCAACAACAATCGCAACATCACAATAGACCCTCGATTCAACCTCGAAAGTATCATAAACGAAAACTATTGTATTAAATAAAACTGGTACCGAAACTTCCGCCCATAAACTCATTGGCAGCCATTATAGGTGGCTGATTATTATCTTCTTGAAAAAACATATCAGGTGAATTATTAGGTGTTGATTGCTGCATATTCGATCCTCCTCCTCCTATCGGTAAATTATTGATTGATGTAGTGCCTAACATATTAGTAGAAGACGGAGAATTATCCGATAATGGCTGAGAAACTTTAATTGATGACGAGGAATTCTTTTTCTTTTTCTTATCATTGGTTTTACCTTCCCATAAATCATACAGCCGCTCTACTAGAATAGTAATTTTTTCACCCAATTTGGTCTGAAGAGCTAGTGTAATTACTAAAATTGGAATAATAAATGTTATTGTGTTTAATTCTGGATAATTACTTTCACTATATGTAGGAATAAAAACAAGAATCCGAGTCATATAAAAGATTCCCACAAACATTACCGTTATTTGAATCAATACTTCAGCAACAATTTCTAAACTTGACTTTTCTTCATCCGCTTCGGGAACAAATTTTTGGATACTTTTATTTATTATAACAATGGGTATAATAGCTAAAAATGAAAACTGTAGGATGTTGAGGAGTGATGACTTTGTATCTTCATCAAAGTTAAATACATAATTCAAAAATCCATCTTTTTTTGCATTATCTTCCTTGGAATCTTTATCCATTGTTCTAAATAATTTTATATATATTTTTTGATTGATTCTTTAAAACGGGTATTATAAAATAAAATATTCCTTAATGTTATTTTTTTTAAATCACGATTTAACAAATCACAGGTACCCAGCGCTTTTTTGTTTCATTTAGATGACATTTAATTTGCACAAATCCGTCTTTTTCATCCTTAAACTGCTCATTCATAAACATGCTTGTCTTGTAGTCTGGTATCCACAATAAAGCTTCATGTGTATCGTCCGTTTCTTTCATATACATATAATACATATCCGGTAATGCTTTATCACTTCTTATAAACATTGTTTTGTCTTTATCATTCTTATCATTCTCCATGAATTTGCGGTATCCGACCAAATATAATTTACTGTTTTGAATTTCAATGTATTTGGTTTTGTATGGAATTAAATGCTTAGATAATAAATGATAGGCGTTTGAATCTGAATTCTCAAAATAAGGACAGGAAAAATATATTGAGTTTTTACATCCAATCGAAGAAACAATCGCTAAATTTGTTTTTAATAGTAATAATCGCTTTTCAACAGAAGGAAATGAATTTTCTCCCATTGTTAAGACGTGTTCACAACAAAACATTTGCTTTTTTTTGAATTGACATTTCGTTCCATAAAAAATGATTGGGCTTTTGAGTGTTAACAATGACGTTTTTAGTTGAAATCCAAAGACAAGTTGTTTCTTTTTACTACTCAAAAAAATGCAATATTGAGAACCATTGAATCTTAAAAATATCGAATAAAATCTTGAACCTTCAGGAATAAAGCCGTAAATCAATGGATCATTACTTGGTTTTATAGAGGGTATTTCGTTAAAACGATATGGTATTGTATACAATTTTGTAAACATACTTTCCAATTCTGATTTTTCAATCGATGAAAACATATATTTTTCCATGATATTCTTCAAACTTCAAATTATTAGTTATGATTTTTCTACGTTCTTAATTTTTTTTCAATAAACTCTTTTAATTCATTTTTCATTGTTTCTTTATCATCAACACAAGAAATGGATGAATTATCCTGCTGATTGTCACGTTGTTTAATTATTTCATACATTTTATTATATTTTTTTATGGGTGCATAAAACATATCTTTTTGTTTCGGAATTGTTAAATTGGCTTGAAAATATAAAAGCAAGTAATGAATTGAAAGAATAAATACAATTGACAAAACAATTTTTTCTAGTAACCAAAACATTATTTATATATTATCTTAGATATTCAAAACTCAAAAGATAAACTCAAAAGATAAACTCATTGTTTTTTGTTAAATATCGCCTTTAACAAAATCTTGAATTTTGACTTTAACTGTATCAATTACCGTTTCAGAAGTTCTAATTATCATTTGTAGTACTTGAGAGAAATATTCGCTCGCAACATAATCGGTAATACCTTTATAAAAAGCATACACTCGTAGGCTATTTCTTGCAGCTTTTTGATATTGTGCTGATTTTTTTCGTGCTATTTCACGACTATTAGCGTTTTCAGAGCTTTTAATATCGTCTGAAGATGTAGCTTTAGTTAACTCGTTTCTTAATATTTCGTGATCATACTCTTCATCATCAAAGTCTAGTTCAGCACCACTAATCCCATATTCCAATTTTAAATGTAGTTTTGCTCTCTTTGTAACTAACTCCCATAACGATCTAATCACGACATCTAAATCAGGTTTAGGTGAACCAGAGGTTAATATAGCTCGTCTCCCTTGGCATGTCGCTTTAAACGCATTATAAGATACATGTAAGACGCGAGGATTTTGAAGTAGGTTGGATATTTGTTTCTCAATTTCTAATTTTGTATTCTTCTTGTGTTTTTTCGTTGCATTTAAAACTTTATGATAAGTTTTTAGTAATGTTTTTCTTTTTTTATGAAGTTTATCGCTTGCAGCAGGATTTACATGTTTTTCACTGAATCTTAAATAGTTTTTATTTGGATGTGTGTGAAGCCCTAATAAAAGGGTTGTGCTATTATTTATCTTACTTGATAAACCGAAGGCTGAGTTAAGGTTTTTTAGTAATCTTGGCAAATTTTCATCCGGCCGATATCTCAAAATAGTGTTAAGTGGTGGTGCAGCACGAACTCTTCGTAATATCATTCCTGCCGCTACGCCTTCTCCAAATACAGGTATACCATTCACATCAAAATATTCTTGACGAAATTCTAGTGGTTTCATTAAATTCAAAGGATTTTCAAAATTAAAAAATCTAATAATCATTTTAAATACGTCTTGGATTGAAATTTTTGTTAACGCTTCAACATCTTGATGCATGTGTAAGAGATTGTTTATTATAATTGTTGACAATTGAAACCAGTTGTGCATATTCGTTTCTCTATCTCTCCTACTAAAAATGTCATTAGTAAATATACTTGAAAAGCGTAAACTTTTCCATGAACTAAATGATGCAGGAGCTCTATCATAGATATCGATCGGAGACATGGCATTAGTTGACGATACTTCAATAAAATACGAAATGAGATAGATTTCAATAATAGACAATCGTAATGCACCAAAAAATGTGTTAAGTTGTTCAACATTGTAATCGTATGGAAATTTGTTTAAATGTCGATGATGTTTTCCCAATACTTCTAATACATCGTTATTTGCATTGAAAAAGTCAACCTTGATTTTTTCAGGTGTGTCACTTCCAAACTTTTCACTGTCGTTTATAATTTCGTTTGGGATAATTTGAACAACATCATCATCCGCAACATCGATTTCAACATTTCTAGCTTCTTTTTCCCTCGCTTCTCTTTCTTTTCTTTCTTTTTCTTTTTTAGCCTTTTCCTCGCCTCTCAGTTTTTTTAGTAATTCCTTATCTCTATCCATAATTTTGATTCTTTATTTGAATATAAACAATAAAATTTAATATAAAGTTATTTTTATCGTTTTGTTAAGATAGTCATTGTTTAATTTTTTTTTAAAAAATGATTGTGAACAATGAACACTTATTTAGAAAATCTATTTGCGAATCGATAAGGAGTTTAGGATTTGATGAAAACGAAAGTAATATACTGGAAGAAAACATTTATAAATTTTCGTTGGAAGAATCAAAGACGAAAAATGTCTACGTTCAATGGTCAAATAGTTACTATGTTCAAATTTATGTCGACAAGTTGCGAAGTTTTTTCCTAAATATAAAAAATAACGAAACGTTTTATAATAATATTAAAAACGGAAGTGTCAGTATTCCAACTGCAATATGGATGACGCATCAAGAAATTAACCCCGACCGTTGGAAACCACTTATTGACAAAAAGATTGCGAAAGATAAATGCTTGTATGAAACGAGTATGGAAGCATCAACCGATACATTTACTTGCAAATCATGTAAAAGCAACCGTTGCCGATATTTTTTAATGCAAACTCGATCTGCTGATGAACCAATGACTACATTTGTGAATTGTTTAAATTGCGGTCAACGATGGAAATGTTAAAACAAAAAAATAATAATAATAAAAACTTTGTTAAAAAACGTTGTTAAAACACTTTGTTAAAACACTTTGTTAAAAAAGAATTCATGCATCAACATCAGTAGAAGCTTTAAAGCAACTTTGGCAAATTGAAACGTAACAGTCTTTATTGTCGCAGCTATAGTAATAGAGTGGGACTGAAAAGCGTTTTGGAGTACCATCTTTACGAATACATCCTTGCCCATAACACCACCCTTTTTCGAAAACTGGAACAAGGTTTAATGTACGCATACATAAACAGGCTTGAGCATTTTCCATTTCCTTCTTCGTCTGACTCCGCGTTTTCTTCATTATAGTAGTTTTAGTGTTTGAAATTTCATATTCAAGCTCTTCAATTCTTTCTCGAATCCTTTTCTTTTGGCGCTTAATTTGTTTCGATTGTTTGATCAAGCATAACATTTGTTGTTCCAACATTTCCAACTCTTGATTCGACATTTTTGAAAACAAAATTTAGTTTGTATTAATTTATGTTTTTAATTCACTTATGAAATAATTTCTTTTTATTCAGAAAGTTTCATAAATCATTATTTTTTTTCTTCAAAACAATGAGCCCCTGTCTTTTGATTAGATGCCCTTTCAAAATAAAACACCGAAACAACTACGTCACAAAAGATTTTTTGATTGATTCAAAATGGACGTGTCAAACGTTTATTGAAAAAATGCAAGAAAAAATTCAAACGGAATTAGAAACTACCAAAGATTATATATTTTTATTTGATAGAAATGAAAGTTTAATGGAGGCAGAAATTGTTCCGTTGAGAAATACAAATATCATGGATTTTTTAAATATTGGCTCTGTTCACACTTTATGGCAACGTCATAGAATACAAATTTTACCAATTAATTTCCATGTAGGCACTGCGATGCCTTGCTTTTATGTTAAGGAATTACTTCAAGTTGATCCAATTGTTGCTGAAGAACATCCTGTTGACGAGGAACCTATTGTTGACGAACATCCTGTTGTAGATCAAGTTGTTGTTGAAGAAGATCCTGTTGCTGAACAAGTTGCTGATCAAGTTGTTGAACAAGATGTTGAAGAACAAACCACATTATGTTCTGTATGTTTTTCAAATAAAAAAAATGTAGTATTTATGCCATGCCGACATATGGCATGCTGTGAAATGTGTGCATCAAATCAAAATGTAACAAATTGTGTATTATGTAGAACTCCTATCGAACAAACAATAGTTGTATTTATTTGAACAAATGTTTGTAATTCATAATTTTCAAAACTCCATAATTTAATCGAACAAAAATATGAAGCGTTCGCAAAGCTTTTCACAAAGTTCTTCACAAAGTTCTTCACAAAGTTCTTCACAAAGTTCTTCACAAAGTTCTTCACAAAGTCCTTCACAAAGTTCTTTACAAAACTTTTCTAAAAAGGGCAAACTATGTGTAGATAAAAAAAGAGTGCAGCATCTGTTTCAATCTGTCATTGCATTAATTAACTTTTTCAATTTTGATATTGAAGATCAGAGTATGCATTCTTATTGGCTTCGTTGTATGGACATAATGCAAGCATCGCTGAACGCAACAACAGAAGATCAAAACAAAATCATTCGTTTACTAGGACTCGTCAAAACAAAATTTGAAGACGATGATGCAGTTTTACCAGAACCAACGGAATTGTCAACTCTTCAAGAAAAATTGGAATTTTATCGTATTGCAATTCACTACGTGTGCTTTCATTGTTTTAGTGAGGATGAAGCTTACGACGATTATGATTTTGATTTTCCAAGATTGCTGTCAACATTGACAGATTTGGCAAAGGAAGACGATTATGCTACAAAATTGGATGAATTTGTCGCAAAGGCACTTACATATGAATTTGGTTCTGCATATCCAAATATTACATCTCATTTTTGGAAACACATGGACCCTGCTTTTTATTAAGCCACCGATGATAAAGATTGTGTATATGGATTTTGACGAAATGCATTCAGTAAGTCTGGTTGGTTTCTATCGGGTGATTCGTAACACATAGGACGTCTTGTTTCCGTTAACATATCCTTTGTAACAAATTTCGAAGGCAGATTTGTAGGAACAACTGTTCGATTGTTGATAATATCACAGTCATTTTTCATACTGAAATTAATTTCCGGTTCATTGTATATACTCATATTTCCATGATTAATTCTACTAACAAGAGTTGGTTCTTTTAAATCGTTATTATGTTGACTATAAGCAGATGCATAACACTGAGTACCCCAACGAGTTACACCTCCGCCAGCATCTCCATAATAACTTGTTTCTTTAGATGTTGTACGTTGATTCGCTATCGGAACTTGTTCATTTACAATATATCCACCAATGGAATTGTTTGAAGATGAAGGAATTCCTAATGGTGGCGTAAATAGGGTCGTCTCTCTGATTGTTACATTAGGTTTATCTGATGGATTCATTAAATAATTCTCTGGTACAGTTGTTCCAGCATCACCGTATATTCTTACATTTTTAGACATTTCCTGACGTCTAGTTGGATTTAAAATATCCATTAAAGGTGCAACGACAGCACCAATAGCCGTTGTAAATCCTGAACCAAACGTTTCAGGATCATTTGTAGTACTACGATTGTTTGCATAATTTTTAAAACTAGCCAGTTTGTTTTGATTTTCTGGTCCACGATTAACTGCACACGAAGGGGTAATTCCAATTGTCTCCGAAGCTTGCTTTGTAGGATCTTTGTAATTTCGAGAAGCATAAAAACCAACACTATCTGCACGGCCTGCTACACCAATATATTCTCCAGTTTGTTGATTTCTTGCTGTATCAAACATCTCAATTTGAGACCGTAATGTTGGCCCTTTTTCTTGTCCAGTTGTAGTTAACCATCTATCTTGTGATTGAATATAAAACGTATCTGGACGATTTTTTTCTACCCTTCCTATTGTTCCAAGATTATGTACACGAGATGCAGATGGTCCTTGATATTGTTCAATATTTGTTTCTAATTTTGGATTTGTTGAAACACGTAATTCATCCACTGACTTTGGCATATACAATTCTCGTGCTTCCAAAGAAGAATTAAACCCACCACTTCCTGAGTTACTATATCCTTGATTTAAACCCGGACCAACCATTTCAGGTTTAAACGGGGTAGTATTATTTGATATTAAAGAGGTATTCATCCGTGATTTAATAAATTCAGATGTACTAGGCATACCATTTGACCACTGTACATTGTCTTCTGGATTAAACAATGGTGCTTGTTCTACTTTATGTGTTATTTGCGAACCACTACCCACCATATTATCAAGTATACTCTCGGATGTATTCATTCCATACTGCTGTCCTTTTAATTTACCACCATAAAAGGGGACCATATTTTTATGTTTAAAATCATTTGGGTCAATATATTTTCCTGTCAATGAATAAATTTCACGAATTGTACCGCCTTTTCCATTTTGATCTTCGAATGCATTTTGATTCAAATAATCTCCTGTTGCAACATTGTTTGTTTCCATGTGCTGATCATTAAAACCTTCTTTTAAAGGATTTTTTCTTCTGTTTTTTCTGACATCATTTTTATCCGATGAAATAAGAAATGCTGCACCTAAAGCAAGAATTGGAACTATAAACGTTATCGACATTTTTTTTAAATTAATATATTTAGTTTTTTATTTTATTTATTTTATTTTGTTGCGTTACGTATTTAACTGCTGCTATTTCTCAAGAATCATTAAAAATTCTTTTGAACTATAAGGTTGTGAAATAAATCCACATTTTTCATAACACCTAATTGCTGCTAAATTTGTTTTATCAACATGTAATTCATATTTTTCAAGTATTGTTTTTTTAATTAAAAGTAATATGGTTTTTTGACACCACCCTTTTCCCCTAAACGCATGGTTTACATGAACCATATTAATGTATCCTGTATTCTTTGATTTATAAATTAAACGAATTGTTGATATAATTGTCAAATTTGAAAAAATTAACATGAATGCATTTGGGTGTGTTTTATGTTTTTCTTCATTATCCAAATCTTGAGTTGAAAAGTAATGTCCACGATGTGTTGTCATCAATTTTTCAAATGAAGACTGCAATTTTATATTTTTTTCGAACAGACTTTTCATTTCCTGTAAATTACCATAAAATCCCTTGAATTTATGATTATTGTGTTGTACATTAAAAAGCATATGTTTTTTTTTAAATTTCTATACTCTATAATATATTTTTTACACACTTATGAAGACAGAACCATTTATGAAGATACACTATTTCAGCCCCTAAGTGTAATAAAAATCCTATACAAAAATATATTGCAAGTTTGCTTGCAGGTTTACTTTTAAAAATTATAATCAATAAGTTACCAACTATTAAAAAAGCAATAGCTTCTAAAACCGATTCACCGAAAAGATTATCGCTTATAGATTCCCATTCCCATTTATTTCCTTTAATTGTTGGTCTACATGCATAACCTTTATTACAGTAGTAGGTATGTAATCCTAAGAAAAACGCCAACATATGCTTTAAAAATCCTGTTAAACACAACTCAATATTATTTGATGTTTTGTTAAAGTTCAAATGTTTTCCCAAAAGGTTTACTAGCATAAACACTAGACAAGTATAAACACCAACAAATACCGCTTCCAATATAATTTGAAACATTTTCTGCTGTTTTGGTTTTTGTGGTAAAATATTATTAAAACGACGTAAATAATATTATAAACTAAATAAAAAAATTATGTATAATATTTTGTTTTCTAGACGAGTTCAAGTTGAAAACTTTTTAAGAAACGAGGAGATCTTTAACATTTCTTTGCAAAATCCAACAGAAAACTTAGAACTAAATGACTATTATAAACACGTTGGTAAAGTACTCTATAGAAATACAACTGGATACATTGCAACGTTTAGAAGTCAATTATATTTTAATATTAGATTATATTTAGATGACAACGGAAATTTATTTGATGAAACTAATACATTTCCCATTCTTTTAGAACCTGTGCAACATGAATATAAAGATAAGGAATCTTTATTAACATTACCAGACGCATTACCAGACGCATTACCAGACGCATTACCAAAAACATTACCAAAAACATTACCAAAATCATTACCAGAACCATTACCGGAACCATTACAATTAGATTCAGCAGCCGATTCAAAAGATGTTCACAAAGCAGAAGCAAAACATACAGCAGGTGTAAAGGATGATGATATAGATCGTACATTAGGCGGGAAAAGGACAAAAAAACGACGACGTTTTTTAAAAACGAAACGTAGGAAGATTAAGAAATAACGTGTTCTTTTCACTTTTCTTTTTCTTGCTTTTTTAGCTTAAAAACTTTATCCTTCATTTGTTTTAGCATGATTTCATCTTTTTGAATTTTTTCTTCTAATATTAAAGCGTTTAACCTTTCCTTTAATATCTTCATTCTGGCTTCATTTGCTTTCTCCTCTTTAAGTTTGTTTTCTTCCTCCTGTTTTAATCGATTTTCTTCTGCTTTCTGTTCCTTTCTCATTTTTTCAAATGTTTGTCTCATTTCGTTATATTTATATAATGTATCGTTTTCAAGATGCGTAGAAAGTTTACTTTGTAGACTTTTCTTTAGCTCTTCTTCTTTTCTCGCTTCAACTTCCTTCAATTTCATTTTTTCTAATAAAGTTCTTATCGTTTCTCCTTCCTGTTTTATTCGATTTTCGTCTTCTTCCAAGCTTTTCCCCATCGATTTGCTATTTTCCAGCATCTCTCTCATTTTTTTTAATCTGCGCTCACTGCGGTCATGGATTGTAGCTAATCTAAAGTCATCTTCTTCCTTTTTTTCTTGTTCTATTAACTTCTCAAGCTTTTTCTTGTTTTCTTTTATTTCATCTGTCATTAACATTTCAAGCGTTGGGTTACATTCTACGTCGTCTATTTCGCAATCAAATACAGATAGGGTTCCTTTTTTCGAACGTTTCGCTAGCAGTTGTTTTTGTTTATCTAAAATAGAAGAAGTATCACTAGAAATATCGTCAGTATTATTAAATGCATAGTATACAAAATCCTGTAAAGTTTCACCATACCTACAACGAGACTGAACATGCCTTTGTAAAATCAAGTCATCTGGTGGTAGTTGCGGGAAAAAACTTAAAATGGTTTGCCGTTCTATGTCTATAGCTCTATTATCACATCCTTCAACAAATCGTTGTTTCATGGGTAACAATCCATTGGGATTCTTTCCCAAAACACTGTCCATATTATTGTATCTGAAACGTGGATAATATTGTGCGATCGGTTCTTGCCTATAAAAAAGCATATTTTGAAAAAAATTGATTTCGTCCCGTAAATAATCCATAATATGTGTTGTAAGTTGAGGACTTTTTGTAAATGAACCTAATAATTCTTTATTAAATCCAATAAAACTTTCATAATTATAGCTATTGTCAAACACGGTATCGCTATATACTACATTAATTTTATTTGAAAAAGTATCGGCATAGAAATTTTCTTGCATAATCCAATCTTCTAATGTTTTAAACTGTTCTGTGCTATCATTGCTATCTAAGATTTCTAAGCTATATATTTTTGCATCTGTTTTAGTAGCAAAACATGTTACTGCGTGTCCGGATTCTCTTTCATTTCGTTTATACCAGATTGAGATTACAAACGTACTTGTGGATCCAATGATAATATTTTGTTGATTTGTTAAAACTTTTGCAACTTCTCTTGTGATAATGGCAATCAATTCTTTTTTATTTAAACTTATTTTATTTATCCGCCCCCACGATTTCATATTAAGTGTGACATTTTGAAGTTTAGCCCACTCAACTTGCCGAAATTCATAATGTGTATATTCTTCTGAGACTTTGTGTTGTATTTGTTGATTTGTTCTTTGCATAAACATTTGCTTATTCTCAAAACCTGCTATATAAGCAGCGATAGCGTTACACGTACCTCCTATTATTTGTATATATGGGTTACTGTTATATAAGTATGATAATTCACCACCATGATTGCTTTTGAAATCAGCTTTAAAATCTTCATATTCTGCCAAAGTTGTTAGAAATGGCTGTGAACGTTTTTCTACTACTATGTCACGATCACCACTTTCTGGGGTTGAGTGGGATGATATAAATGTCATGAATATAAAAAGCAATGCTAACATAAATAAATGTTGTTTGAACCCCCCTTTTATCTTTCGTTTTCGAGTTCGTTTACATTTTCCAAGTCGTTTTTTTGTCTTCTTCGTTTTTCTTTTTTGTTTTGCTCCTCCCGCTTTAATTTCTTTAACTCTCTCAAGTAAATCCATTCTAATTTTTAAATACATTGGTAAATACATCAAAGAGCATTGGAACAATCGAAAATATATTTCTAGTACATCAACTTGAAAAGTTGCAATATGTTCAGTAACTACTACATCTTCATCCGACATTGTAAAAAAAACAACTTTTATAATATTCTAATAATAATAAAAAAAAAAGGAATATGAAAGATGTATTTATATTTGGTTTAATTTTGTTGACAATCATGTTAATGATTTTGCTGTTAACGAATACAAACAAAGAATGTCTTACGAATATGAAAAAAGGAGACATTGTTGACGGAAATGTGATTTATTTAGCATTAACAAATGGTGAAATACAAGATGACATCCGATCCAAAAAATTAGTTGCCGCGGGAGATAAATGGCTTTTTAGTCCAAATGTCGGAACAGAAGGGTATAATCAAGTATCGGATTTATATGCTCCAACAATAACTCAATCTACAAAAAAGGCATATTCAGCAGATACAAAGTGGGAAACAATATCAAATGATGCAGCAGCTGCTGCTGCAGATAAATCAATTGAATTTATTGGCCCAGAAGATGATCATACACCTGAAGGTTTTGTTCCTAATTTCGCATCCACTGCTGCTATAACATCAACATCAAGTGTACAAAATTACTTTTCAACAACCCCATCGTTTTTACCTCCTTTATCTTTCTTATCAACATCGTCATCGAATTCATCGAATTCATCAATAATACCTTTAGATTCATCTCCATCATCCTCTTTATCCAACACAGCTATGCAAACTAATGACAAAACATCTTTACCAGTACGTTCGACACCATCAGATACAAATACAATTTCCAGTGATGTCGAACCAATTATAATGTCTTCGCTAAATTCTGGATCATTTTGATAATGAAAAAAAACATCTATAAAAGCCGTTTAAATTTGAAAAAATAATCTATTAAAAAAACAATGAACAATTTACTACCCTCTATTGATGATCCAGAAATATCTTTAGAATTATCAAACATACCTGATTTCAAAAAAACAGAATTTGATGAAAAAATATTTTTTGAAAAATCAAAATCAAAATCAAAATCTTACTCAAAAACAAATAAAAAAAACAAACTTACTCCTCATCAAGAGTTTGTCCGACAGTTTTTAAACTTGGAAACTGAATACAAGAGTTTATTACTTTATCATGGTTTAGGAACTGGTAAAACATGTTCTGCCATGGCATGTAGCGAAGTTTTTTTTTTAGAACATTGCAATATTTTTGTTGTTTGTCCTGATGCTTTAAAACATAATTTTCGCAAACAACTTTTTGATGATTCTATTCAAGAAGATAAATTAACAGGCGAATGGAAAGTTTCAACGAAATGTCCAATGAAATATATTCATAAACTTGTTGAAGAATGTGATAGAAAAACCACCTCAAAAACTCAAATGATAAAGTTAATCAATACCTACATTAACAAATACTATTCTTTTTTCAATTATGATGAATTTGCACATTTTCTAGATTCATTAGTTGAAAACAATTATGGTTTAGAAAATATACGAAAATTACATTTTGAGTTAGATCATTCCTTAATTATTATAGACGAATGTCATCATTTATTCGGTAACTCAAAACTAAAAAAAGTTCTAGAGTCTGAAATGTTACACCGTACAGATTATAAGTTATTATTAATGTCGGCAACACCAATATATGATTCCGTTGAAGAAATAATTTGGCTAATAAATTTATTAAATCAACGGAATCCAACACGTCAAAAAATCCATTCTATCGGCGAAAATTTTATAAAAGAGATTAATGGTATTATTTCATATGTCAAAGGCGATAATCCTTTTACATTTCCAATCAAAATATTTTCGACGTTATTAATGAATGAATCAGAAGAAAAAATAAACTTTGATTTTGCTAAAACTCTACATATTACTGAAAATGGAAATGATAAGTTATCTAGTATCGCTACAATTATAAATGACACACCAGAGGGAATAGTGCTTGTATACATCGAAAGAAACCATGATATTCAAGATTTCATTGATTTACTTGAAAAACAAAATGGAATGTTGCGTTTTCATAAAAAGAAACCCAATATATCTACTCGAAAATATTATATTGTTTTAGATTCGTTATCCGATCTTGAAATAATTAATTGTGACGACAACAAAAATGGTGCTATTATTTCATGTGTTATTATCGACAAAAGATATAGTGAAGGGGCTGACTTTAAATGCATTAGACAAATTCATGTTTTTGAACCTTGTAAAACGTATACACACTTACAACAAATTATAGGAAGAGGTTGTCGCAGCTATAGTCATACTAATCTTGAGCCTTCTAAACAAAATGTTCAAATATTTTTACATTCACTACGAAATGAAATTACAGACTATGAAGATTTATTTGATTCATATCAATCGATTAATGATGTTTTAGATATACTACGAACTCATGCAGTTGATGCAGTTCTTAACAGTAAACAAATGGAACCCTATGATTTATATCCAGAAACTATAGAAGTAGCTTGGAGAAAAAATAAATTAAACATCAATTTCGATAACTATTTCAAATTACTGGATTTTTTTCATTTGTAAAATATTTTCATTAACAAATTCATATAATAATTCCATCTAACAAATTCATAATAAATGAATTCAGGAACATGTATGATTCCAATTAAATGTTTTACTTGCGGCAAGGTAATTGCGAGTCTATATCGTCGATATGTTACTACGGTGAATGCAAGAAAATGTGCCAGTAACAAAGATATTGACCGAATCCAGTATTTAACAAAGGATAATTGTGAGAAAACGATTGAAGCTAATGTAATGGATGAATTGGGTGTGGATAAAGTATGTTGTAGACGTATTTTAATGACTCATCGTGATATTTAACATCAAAAAAAATTAAAAAATCAAAATTATCTTTACACTAAGTATAAACCCAAATTTTACTTTTATGCAAAATTACAAAATACCCAATAAGTCAATGTTACAAAAACCAAATTTAAATTGGGGTCGTGAATTTTCAAAGTACATCAAACAGTTACAAAAAACACCAAAATATAAAGGATTCTCCTATCCATGTCTTGCAACTCAAAAAAACATTTTGACTGATTTTAAAAAGAAAAAAGAAAGATATTTAAGTGAGCAAAAACGACGTGAACAAGTTTTTAGGACTAAACTACAAAGCTATAATTATAAAAAAACACGTAGTCACCAAGGTGGGAGAAGACATAATTCAAAAACTAAAAAAAAACGAGGTGGATTTACAACATCGATTCAAAATTATTACAATTCTGTTGTTGGAAACCCATTAGTTCCATCAGACATTCCCTATAAAGGACAACTTAGTTCTTCATATTAAAATAAATACTTTAATAAAGTATATCATAATTAATATAAATAAAACTTCAAAATGAAACATTTAATGTATAGTATGTGTTCCCCATCTTTATTATTTTTAATTACTTCCATATTAACTATTATCGTGTCATATTGTCACACTTTTTCGTTTGAATCAGCTTTAACTTTAGGTGAAAAAAAAGCTGAAATACCTATGACAGCAATTGTTTATATAAGCGCAGGAATTGGCATAGTACTATGGACACTTTCGATCAATAAGATATGCAAATTAGGGTATTCTCAAATATCATGGGCTATGTTTATTATTCCATCCTTCATAATTGTATTGTGTATGGGGTGTTTAATTGCAATGAAAGGTGTTTCTATGAGTTTCGAAGTAAAAGATATTGCAAGTTTTTTTTTTAAAATAAAAAATATATAAACAATCAACGATGACTATACTCGATAAACAATGGGCTGAAAAAATATACAAGTTTCAGTTTTACACATACCTTATCGGAATTTATTCGCTTATTACGTTATATATAATTTCTGCGGCAATAAATATTCTTAAAATACCAAATACCTTTTTTATACAAGATGTTGTTAGTACATTGAATTTTGTAATTGGAATTTATTGCTCTTTATATCTATTATGGAGATACAATACTGTTGCGGATTGGCTAGGAATAAAAACAGCTCCTGTAGAATTTACTAGATTGGATAGAATGATATCACTGCATGCTGGTGTATTGCTTTTTGGGATAGTTATTTTAGCCAGTGTACAACATAAAATAATCACAGATATGAAGAAAAAAAGCATTAACTTAACACAGCAAACGGAGTCTCATAATAGCCAATAAATGTGGAAAGTATGTAATGTTTGGTTGCTTTATATTCCTTAAAAGTAAACATCTTTAATTTGTAATACAAAAATTTTAAAACAATCATCAAGCATAAAGCATAATAAGGTAACGCTGTCTTTTTTAAATGTTCTTTTAATACAAGATTTTTATATTTGTTCGAATATAACGATATTTCACATTTCAGTTTTAATGAATCGTTACGGTATGTAAATTTGTATCCGGTTATAAATAAACCTTCTAGATACATAATAACACGTTTAATTTTATTTGGATTTAATTTTAAAAATGTTTTAAGTTTACAAAGGGTACTTGTTGTATTGTCAGAAAATATATCAATGTCAATGTCACTATCGTCCGGGAAATAATCGAATCTTTGAACACTTCCATAAAAATAAAGTTTACAACCGATATACGATGATAGCTCATTAAAAAACCTTTGCGTTTCTAAAGGTAACTCATTATTCGTTGTTTCCATTTATTATTTTGTTTTGTAATGTTTATTAAATATATGCAAAAAACTTTATTTTATTACTATTTTTTTTATTTGTTTTCTTTAATCATCTAACGTCACAAATGATTCTAATAATGAATTAAAGTTTATATTATATATATCTCCAGTTAATCGTGCATTCTTAAACATTTCCATAATCAAATTTGTTGGAGCATCACTGCCTTTTTTCAAAAGCTTCCTTTCAATTAAATACTGTTTTGCAGAATTCAGTTTCGTTCGACGTAATTCTTCTTTTGCATTTAATATTTCATTCTTACGTTCCGCATTCTTTATTAAGACATTGACTATTCTTTTATCCGCAACTTTGCCAAGTGTATAAGTTTTGACTACTGTCTTATGAACTAAAGTTGTCTTTTTATGATCGCTTATTTTTAACTCATCAATTACGGCGGTTTCCCTTTTAAGCTTTGTATTCAGTTCTAAATCTTCTTTTACTGCTGCATCAATATCAATTTCTAGTATTGGATCTTGTATTAGTAATTGTTGCTGTTGTTGGTTTTGTTTTTGTTTTTGTTGATTTGATTGTTGCTTTAAATGTTGCAATCTTTTATCACGCACATTTTCCAAAGATTCAATTAAAGTATGATTGTTTTTACGTGTTTCATTCAAAATATGTTTCTGATAATTTCGATATGTTGGTTTTTTTCCATTTTTTAAACATCCATAAGGAATATCATTTGCTTTTAAAGTTGTTTTATTTTCTGCTTTTAGTTGTAATGGTTTATTATCATCCGGCATTATTTCAGAACCAAACAAATCACTAGGGTTATCTAGATTCACATCGACCCAAGATTTTTTTTTCTTTGTATTCATTGTACTCAAAAAATTCATAGAATCTTTTAATACACTACTTGATTCAGATACTACATTTGTCTGTTGATTTGGTTTTTGAACACTTTTTATAAGATGTTTTTTCAATTCGTCTAAATTTTTTTTGGTTACATTTTTAGCAGTTTTATCTTTTTTTTCCTTTTTGGGTTTTACCAAAAGTAAATTTGGATTGATTTTGATTGTTTTATTCATAATGTTTTTGTTATAAATATTTCAATATTTCAATGTCGTTTTTTAGAACGAGTTCGATATAAGCCTAAAATGTGTAAAATAATAATCCCATGTAAACTTTTATAGTTTCAGCTCATCATTTAACGCCTTTGATATGGATGATAAGTTAGATTTTAAAATACATTGATCCATAGCCATTTTTTCTGCAGGAGACATTTTTTCTTTTGATAAAAGTTTCATATAACGGATGCGTTTCCAGCCAATATCTGTCAGTTCTAAGTTCAAATGGTCGTCTTTTTGTATTCGAATACGGCAGTTTCGATCTGATGAATCAAAATATGCCATGATATACGGCAATGCATTGATTTTTCTTATTCCGACAATGTCATAACTGAACGTAGCAATAAATGTTTCTTGCTCTTCATTCGCCGCGGTGACTCTGATTGTCATCAGAAAATCGTGTCCCAAGCACTCAATCTCAACAACGCATTTATCAACAGGGATTTCCATTTTGTTTTTTTGTTTTAAATTGTGAAATCTAATGGTGAAAAAGTAAAAAGTACTTTCATACAATTTGTTTGTTGTTTTCTTTTTTTTTTTATTATTTGATTACAATATATTAAAGAAATAAACAAAATGGTTGATGAACCAGATATTAAAAAAATAAAATGCAAAAAAACAGAATGCCAAGGTAAAGACACTATAAGTGGTGAATGTGCTAGTCTCAAGTATAACTTTTCTTCTAATCAATTGGATCCTGATGGAGAGCCGATTTGTAACATTCGAACACAAAAAGATAAACGATCACAAGAAGACATACAATTTTGTCGATTAGATACAAAAAAATACTTTCAAGACAAAACCAATGACTGCAAACTTACTAAAAAAACAAAGGATAAAAGAGGAAGACGTAACAAAAAAAAAACTGAAAAACCTCTTGAAAATCCAGCTGAAAAACGTGATGAAAAATTAACGAATCCACCTAAATTAGCAAATACACGTAAACGTTCTCGTAACCGTTCCGAGTTCAAAATCGGAGATTTGATATTATTACCTGAAACAGACGGTAACCTCAAATACAGATGTGTTTATAGAAAAGGTGAAATAACTGATGAAGAAATAGATCCAATTCCTCGAGAAGACATTCAAGCGTGTGTATACATGGGCAAAGATGAAAATAAAAACAAATACGTTCTTTTACATTACAGCAAAGGTGCAGATCTAAGCTATATGATAGTTTCATTTCCTTCCGAAATCGATATTCTTAATGTTGTTGATAAGCAAAATCGCCGTAAAACTGAAATAAGACATTTTATTTTTGATAGGAAAAGAAAGTTCTATGGAGTCAAAATTTCATCAAAACCGAATGCGTTAAGATTCTATAATATTGAAACAGATAATGATTTGATTTTTTATGATCCAGAAAAAATACGTTTAGAGGAACTTGTCAAAAAATATAAAACAAGGCAACGCAAACCGAGAGAAACTAAAAAAAATAAACAAACGACATCACCAAAAATCAAAAGAGCGTATAAACGAAAGGAAAAAAAAGTTATTGCAGAACCAGCGCCAGTTGAAGAACATGGCGACGAAATTATAAACCATGGCGACGAAATTGCTGTAGAAGCAGCAGCAGACACAGCAGAAATATCATCAGAAAAAGCAGAAAAAACAGTGGTAGTAGAAGCAGCAGCAGACACAGCAGAAAAGGCAGTGGAAGTAGAGGCAGCAGAAAAAGCAGACAGAGAAGTAGAACAAGCAGTGGTAGTAGAAGCAGCAGCAGAAGAAGCGGAAAAGGCAAAAGAAATGAAAGGAAAAGCAGCGAAACAGAAACCCAAAAAAACAGATACACAAACAAAACGTCCCAAAAAGAAGGCAACAACGAAAAAACGCAATAACAAAAGCGAAGAAATTGTTGAAGATAATGTTGAAGATAAGGTTGGAGATAATGTTGAAGATAATGTTGGTATTATTTCGCCAGAAAATAAAGTTGAAACTGTAGAAGACAATATGCCAAAAGAAAAACTAATGAAGTTGAAAATAATGATAAAAATGAAGTTCAAAGTGATTCAAATCAAAATACAAAAGACTGAATACAATATGTACTCTTTTATTATTGAATGTCTGGCGAATATGAAAGCAATATCATATGATGATGAGTTATTTTCCCGGTTGTCTAAATTAAAAGATATGAACGATCGAGATAATTTGAAATTTCATGAGGATGTTTTTGAAAAGTATTTAGATTATAAAGACGATTTTTCTTCTAATCAACATGAACGAATAGAAATAATGTACCAAGAACTGCAAGAACTTGAGAACGAAAAAAAACATTTAAACAAACAAACAAAGAAGTTATTGGAAAATGAAGAACCAAAACAACACCCCCCCGACAAATTTCAACCACCGAAAAAACTAGATGAAAATGAAGAACCAAAACAACAAACCCCCGACGAATTTCAACCACCGAAAAAGATTTATATGGGTCAAAGAATAGACGTAAATAATAAAAAATACAAATTAGATGATATAATTGTTTATATGGGTTCGATTAAAAATGACAATGGAAAGATGGATCAAATTATTTATGTCAAAGAAAACTCTGGTTGGAAACAACATGTTTTCAAAGGTGCATGGAGATTTAACAAAACCCCTTTCAAGGGTGACCTTTTTAAACTTTGTTATATAGTATTAACTGACTCAGTACCAAAGGTTTTGGGTATCATTATGCGCGAAACAAGTGAAACATATGAATGTTATAAAATATCAAATATAGAGAAGAAAATTTTTAATGAAGATAATATAATAACGATTGAAAAAGAAGATGTACAAGAAATTATTCCAGTTACTGCTAAACAAATAATAAAGGAGAATGAAAAATTAACAGAACAACCTCCTCAACAAATTCAAGGTCAACAAATTCAAGGTCAACAAATTCAAGGTCAACAAATTCAAGGTCAACAAATTCAAGGTCAACAAATTCAAGGTCAAAAAATTCAAGGTCAACCGATTCAAAAAGTACAAGAAGAAGCAGCTCGACTTCAACAAGTAGCAGTACCAGAAGAAAAATCCATATTACAACAACGCAAAGATGAAATAGAAATGGCAGATAATGAAAAAGTTAGAATAATCGAATTCATTCGCCGAATCGAGGCGGATAAGACAAATTATGCTAAAGACATGGATAAAGAAGTAGCGAAATATGATGCCATCTACAAAAAATTTGGGGAAATGAATACTTTTAATGCAATAAATAGAAAAAGTGCAGTTTATAAAGGAACTTTCAAATTTCAAGATGCAGGCTTTCAGCATTTTAAACATCTTATTAATAGAAATGTTGAGACTCATAAACATATTAATAATACCTCAGAAACATTACTAGGAACATTAATACTTTTCGCTATTATTGATATTGCATGCAACGCATACAATGGTGTAGGAAACAAATTAAAACTATATCAATCCGGATTTTTCATGAATAGCTTGATATTTGAACCTGCTCCGCGAGAAAAATTTATATATTCAGATATAAACGTGTATAAAACGAATCAACCAATTGTAGTTCTTAGATATAAACAAGAGGTGTACAACCATCATAACACTTTATTGAATTTAATTTATCATCGTCTAAAGCATTTTTACAACAATCATCAACATAAATTTTGTTCAACTAAAAATCAAAAATGTTCATCTTTAACCTTTTTTCCATGTATGCATGTCGACATATTCAATGCAGAGATTCGTAAATATATTGAGAAAGCATTCACAAGCAACAACATTTTGACTGATTTACCATTTGAACAATTTGCATTTTATTTTCGTATGTATCAAAAATATAATAAATCTCATCCCTATACATGGCAATCTTTATTCCCTTTGAAATTCCAAATAACATTATTACATAGACAAATAATTAATGGGAATATAGAAGGACATGTGGAATCATTAATGGATGAATTTGAAGCAGAGTATCCAGATATAAGTTTGGATGAAATTTTCCCAGACTATAAGAATAATGAAAACGAATTCTACAATTTGTGGTGTTTGTTATGTATGGGAAAAACCAAAGCTGCAAATGAAAAATCATTACAAAACTTTATAGAAGAATTTAAAAACGCAGAAGAATAATTAATTTTTGATTCTATTTTTTGACAGCACGTTTTTTTTTAATTGTGGAAGATTCGTCCTCTTTAACTTTGCTAACCCTTTTATACTCATTTTCAAAGTCGGCCAATTCTTCTATCCAAATGTCTTCAATACTTTTTGCCATTAGTGCTTCATGTTTTTGACGTAATTTAAAGGTATTTTCAATTAATGATTCCACATGTTCATGACTTACACTTTCCATCGTCATTTGCAACAAATATTTATACCCTTCAGATTCATCAAAAACTTTGAATTCCATGTCACCCAACATTTGCACAATTTCGTGTTTTTTTCTATTTCGAAAATCAATGGTACCACTTAATGTTTCTTGGATATATCGTAATTTGTTTTCGGAAATTTCCATCGTTTTAGTCAATACTTCCAATTGCTTTGCTTTCCGTTGATTATACAATTCCAATCTTGTAACCATAAAATCATCAATTATGTCTTTTACGTTGTCATACTTGGTCAATTTTTCTTGCGCATTAAACAAATGCATGTTTGTAGTAGACACAACGGAATATAATTTTAATAACTTTTCAATTCCGTTGACATCATTTGCACATATTTCTTGTTCCAAAGCTAATTTTTTACCACGATGAAATATTACTTCAAAATTCACCACCACATCTGTACTCATATCCATATAATCCTTGACAAACGTCTTCTTGTCGATTAATGATTCAAGCAATTCTTTGAAATCATATGTCCAAAATCCGATTGGCAATTCTGTGACTCTTATTTTGTCGTCATTAATGTCTTCATATTTTCCCTTGATGACAACTTTATTATTTTCCGATCCACTCATGCATATCATTCCTTTAAATCCTTCATAATATGGAACAAACATTTGTTGTGTCTCTTCACCTTTTAAACTGCTTTTAATATACTTGGAAAGTTCAATCGGATCATACGCTAGAATTTCTGTACTAAATCCTGTCCCAATTCCCTTTGAACCATTCACCAAAATCATCGGTAATATTGGTGCGTAAAAAACAGGTTCAATCATAAGCCCATCATCTTCCAAATAATGTAAAATACGATCATCTTCTTCGCGAAATAACATTCTAGTCAAAGGATTTAATTGAGTAAAAATATATCTTTCAGAAGCACTATCTTGACCACCACGCAACCGAGTACCCATTTGACCATTCGGCATTAAAAGATTTAGATTATTCGAACCAACAAACGTTTGTGCCATCCCTACAATTGTACCATTCAATGATGCTTCACCATGATGGTACCCAGAATGTTCAGAAACATACCCACTAAATTGAGCCACTTTGATTTCTGTATCCAATTTCTTTTTAAACGCAGAATACAATATTTTACGCTGACTTGTCTTTAAACCATCCATAATATTTGGAATGTTTCGTTCGCAATCATATTTCGAAAAATGAATTAATTCATAGTCAATAAATCTTTCATAACTAATTTGTTTTTCCCTTGTATCCAAATGCAATTCCCTTGAATAGTTTTCTAGCCAGCTTTTTCTTAAATTCGGTGTCTTTTTGTTAAAAATCTTATCAATCGATTCATCAGATTCAGGTGTATGTGTAAAATTGACGATTCGCTTCTCTCGAAAATATTCTTGAAATTCTTTTGAAGTACTCGTTCCTAACCCTTTGTAATATTTTGTTTTCCAACCTTGCAAAGAATTCATTGTTTTCCATTCCAAAAATTCTTGTTCACTATAGAATTGTATTTCGTGACCTCCCTTTTTGCACTTCAAAATGGGTGTATTCATAAACGACAAAAAATCAGGAATTTGAACTAAGGACGGCCATTCTGAATGAAACAAGTTTATACATAATCCTTTGATATGTGACCCATCCAAATCTTGATCCGTCATGAAAACTATTTTTGAATAACGTAATTGTTTATACACATCTTGAATTGTTTCATACGTTTTACCGGTTTCTAGCCCAATGATTTTTTTGATTTCAGATATTTCTTTATTTTCCGAAATTGTCACCATACTTGCTCCTCGTACATTCAGCAATTTTCCTTTTAATGGATACACTCCAATAAAATTACGATCACTTGAACTCAATCCACTCACAATACCAGCCTTTGCAGAATCTCCCTCACAAAAGATTAATATACATTCTTTTGATCGTTCAGTACCCGCCCAATTTGCATCCAACAATTTCGGGATTCCACGGATACAACGCGTTTTACTACCATCCGTTTTTTTCACTTGTTTGGAATCTTTGATTTCGGACAACTTGCAAGCTTTTTCAATAATTCCCATTTTGCTTAACTTGTTGATGAATTCATCACTCACATCGCATTTCGTACCAAATTTACTAACAATGGTTGTTAAACATTCCTTCGATTGGCTATCAAAAGATGGATTGACAATATCACAACGTAGAAATAAAAACAATTGCTCTTTGATTGCAGAAGAAGGTACCACAGTTTTTTTCTTTTTTTCAATAAGTGTACCAAGTTTTTTAACAATTTGAGATAAAATATATTCCACATGTTTCCCTCCTTTCATTGTACAAATTCCATTGACAAAAGAAATTTGTTGAAATTCATCCTTTGGGGAAAGCGCAACAGCATATTCCCAGCGTTCACCACATGATTCATATACACGTTTTGATTTCCCAATATATAAATCAATATAATTTGCAAACGTTTTTACAGGTACAGCTTTTGAATTGTATTTGACAACACATTTAGCATCTGTCATTGCTGCAATATCCATGATTCGTTTCTCCATTAATGAAATAATATCATCCGTTAATCCTTCACTCATTCCCAAACGATGGTAATCAGGCTTAAAACTAACACGAGTATATGGAGCCTTGTTGCAAGTGGTAATAACTGGTTTGGATATTGTTTCCAAATTATCTGAAAATGTTTGTGTATATTTCAATTGTCGAAAACTATCCACTGTCTCAATACTTCCAAATGTTGACCAAATCAAAACTAATTTAAATCCAAATCCATTTTTTCCACCTACAATTTTTTCCTCATTTTGATTATAATTTGTTGATGTACGCAAATGACCAAACATTAATTCCGGGATCCATATTTTGTATTCCGGGTGTTCAAAAACATCAATTCCGTTTCCATTATTTTCCATTGTAATTGTTCCGGTAGATTTGTCGATAGTGATATGAATATATGTAACCTTGTTTAAGGTATCAGGGTTATTATTCATGCGAATATAATGATCCCGACAATTCACAATACCCTCATCAAAAAGTTTCAACAATGCCATATTTACATTCACTGTTTTTTCTTCAATCATTGTTACAGACTTATCATAGCACCATACTTCCAAATTTTCGTGGTTTTCAATACTACCAATATAAGTATCCGGATTATGAAGTATATGTTCTTTATCCGTACGTTGCTGGTAAATAACACTTAGATCTGATGTTTGATTCATTGTTTTTTAAAAAATGTTAACAAAACTTGTTATAATTAATTTATGATTTTTGTTATTAAATGGGTAATGGGGAATCAATTAATTTAATTTTCACTATTTGGAGGAAGAAATCCAAAGAATCTTTTTAATTCTTCACTTTTTAGATTATCTTTACTAAATATTGCAGATGGAATCGGCGAACTTATTTCTGCCCACTGATGCTTATTATCTTCATGTTTACAAAACAAACATTTATATGAAAATCTCGATCCAAATTGGTGATATGTACAATCTGCGTGGGTTATTCGGTTAAAACCAAAACATTGTGGATTAGGACATATAAGTTTTTGGTCTGTGTCGTCCATGGCTCCTAAACATAAACCACACTCAGCGTACTCCTGTCCATCTTGTCCATTTAATTCTTCAAGTCCCTCTTGTCCATTTATTTCTTTAATAACCTTCGTTAATAATACAATTTCTCCATTAAAAGGAGTAGGCAATAAACATTTCATGGCATCACGACCCAGAGAAATTTTTTCTTCGCCTGATAAAGATTCAAAGCGACTCAAATCAATATCTGATAACTCCTCTTGTATTTCCGCTAGTCGATTGAAAAACGCTTGGTCAGGTGTATGATATAAAACTATGTCATCAGATTGTCCAGAACGGTATTTTAGTACATTATACACAAATATGTTTCGATATCGGTTTTCTTGCGATTGAGCTTGTTGTTGTACAAACTGTTGTTCTAGTTCTCTGTTGTCTTCAACTCGAAGTCTTCGACGTATTTCTGGTGCTACTGTAATCTCAAATATAACAATACCTATACATATCAATGCGGCAACTAAATTAACGAAATTTTCCATATTTAAATCATGAGGATCTCCACCAGTATATCGCATCGATTTTTTCATTTTTCTTTTTCTTTTGCGTTTCTTACAAGTTTTGGTCCTTGTCTTTTTACCTCCTTTCTGACCTAAATTTTTAATGAATATTTCATAATCTTTCATAATAGATTCCCTTTTTTTGATATCTAAATAATTAAAAAATAAATACGTTGCGACAAACTCTTTTGGATAACGCGGAAACCATTCTTTGAATAATGTTGATGGGTCTTCATTCAGCATTTGACGAAGATTTTTTCTTTGATCTGCGTTTAGTGATTTGTTTGTGATATCTTTTAAAGTTTTCCAATCATTTTTATATAATAATTCGAGTACTCTTCTTAATTCTTGCATTTTTTATTATATCTATTATTTTTTTTTAAAAAGTCTTTTAATTTGTTTGAAAACAAATGGATTTGCTAGTTCGGCAAATGATTGATAAATTTCAAGAAATGCAATACATTGCATCTTTTGTATCTGTTACAGCACCAGTTGATCATGATACAACAACCTCATTAGACGTTGCTGAAACAATGATTGATTTCAAAACGATTGCGAAACCGTTTATAAGACTACAAACTCAATCCTTTTACAACTGCAGTGTTTTCATCGTTTTCTTACCAGAAGTTTGGACACTTGAAGATTCAGCAAAACTAGTTGATGAAATATTTGCTGCTTTCGATTCAAAATTATACAATATCGGATCTAAAAATATTAAATTCCAAGTTGTTCAAGAAAACATGAACCATTCTTTCCGTTGCATTGTACCCAAAAGAATTGGATGGATTATGTGTAACGATTATCCGATAGCAATTTACGGTCATTTGACAATTCTTTTAAAAGTGCACTTTATCGATGAAACTGGTTCGAAATTCCATGAAACCAACAAATACATTGAAGCAGAAACAAACATGAGAATTAAAGACTTGAAACGTATCCTGAATACGCAACAATTTTTGCAAACTACTGAAGAGGCTGGAAATATGTTCCGTTATACCTTGTGTCTTGATGATGAAGTAAGACTAGAAGATCTAAATATCTCAATTGATGAACTAGATTATTTTAAAATGTCATGCCATGTAACTAAAAGAACGATGACATGATTTTTTTAAAAAATTTTATTTTCGTCTACAGGATTTGATACATTTACGTTTTTTTAAACATCTACTTTTTCTTTTTTTTCTTTTTTTACGGGTTAATCTACTATTCTTTTTCTTTCCTCTTCCTCTCATAATAACTGCACCATTTCCAGTCAACTCGTCAAGCTTCCTACGTTTCATAACTAATTCATCGTTTAATTTTTTCAAATCTTGGGTTGCCTTTCGTAAATCTTGTAAATCTTTGGGAGTACCGGTACTTCTGAATAACCTAATCTCATCTTCTAACGATTGTTTTCTTTCTGTTAATTCTTCAGTCTTTAAACGTAACCTTTCAATATGTGCTTGTTTGCGTTTATTCCGTCCTTGTTCGTGAAAAGGTTGCGTGCGTACTGAGGTTATAAGCGCGTTTATGTTTTCTAATGTAATATCATTATCCAAATATTTTTCATGCTCGCCAAAATTTTCATTTTCTACGAGATTTATTAGAAAGGAAACTCTTATTAATTCCTTTTGTTCATCACTTATTTCGCTCGATTTTAGTGGATTTTCTCCGTCAAAATTATGCATATAATAATACGTAAATAAATCATCAATTTGGTTTCGTATGGCATTATTTGCTTTTAAGAATGCATACATTTCATCTACATTTCTAGGTAAACCATCAGCATCCCAGTTATAGTCGGAGTTTAGACGATCGAAAAGTGTTTCTTCATCTTTTCTAATTTTTTTAGCATACCCTTCAATATCCATTTTCAACTCCGCTGCCGATGATTGAGGAGTACTTCCAAAAACTTGAAATATTGAAGTAGGTTCTGTTGGTCGAGGATGATATATATTTATTGGTTCTTTACTTTGTAATTGTTCTTCTTGTTGTTCTTCTTGCTGTTCTTCTTCTTGTTGTTCTACTACCCAACGCTGTTGTTCCGGGTCGAATATCCATTTTGGGGGTTTTGGTTTTTTTACCCATCGCCGTTGTTGTGCGTCGAATATTGATCCTTGAGTTTTCGGTTCTAATATCTGTAATCGACGTTGTATCTGTCTTCGTTTTTCTTTTTCTTCTTGAGTCAATGCCTGTCGTCGGATTTCTAATTGTTCTTTTAATTGTTCTTCTTCTATCCGTCGTCTTTGTTCTTCTTCTTCTATCCGTCGTCTTTGTTGGGGGGGTTCCATATTTAAAATCGTTTAATATAACGTAATAAAAAAATCTTTTTGAAGATTGTTACATTTTATTTATTCGTCTTGAACATTTCATACGATTTTTATTTTTCGTTTTATTACTTTTTTTCGTTTTGTTATATTTTATTTTTTTACATTTTCGTTTTTCAACACGTCGTTTTCGTCCTGCCTTCATTTCAGATTCAGAATCAGACACATCCAAAAGTCCAACATTCGCAACATATATTTTGATTTCACCTGTAAATAAATCAGTTATACCAATAAATTTAAATTTAAATATTTCATCATAATTTTCTCCTTTAAACACATTGAAAAATCCGATTTCTAATAAATGTGTGCAGTTATAATCTGAATCGACACAAAATATCCCATATGTTGCTTTGTCGGTTTGTAGTAGAGTCCATGTTGTAGGGTGTGTAGAAAAATATGTAAATAAATAATTTGGAGTTATACTCGAAGTAAAATATTCCAAGATTAGCGTTTTCTGTAAAGCAGATCTTTCAGATCTTTCTATCATAGTAAAAGGTTTTTGAAGTATCGGCGACAAAAATGGATTGCATATTTTTGTGTCTTCTGATCTTCCATAACAAGGAAAACTTAGACAATTCATGCTTAAAGGTGCTCGAAAAATATCATCCATACTTTCGATTTCTAGATTTGTAAAGTATGTCAGAGCAGTTTTTCTTTTTGTATTATTTGTTAAATCCATTAATGTTGGTAATGGCGATTTACTACTATAATACAACCAATGATGCTTTGAATGCACAAATAAATTAAATTCTTGATTTGTTTCATTTAATGCTTTAGGATTTTGAATATGAAGTATTCTGTCTGCATTTTTACATATTAAAACATTTAATGCAGCATCTTTCATTTTGTGAAATTCTCCACCTATTTTGGCTATAACATTCGAAGAATCATCAAAATCGTCAAAATCATCAAAAGCGTTAAAAACCACATCTTTAATAGATTTATCATCTTTAACTGCATCCTCTACATAGCTTGAGGGTAGCTTGAAAGGTTCTATATTTTTTTTATCTTGAGGATATGGTTTATGAATTGAACGACTAAAACGTTGTAATGTACCAGAAATGTTTTCTAAAATATTTGTATACAGTTCTTCTTCTCCAATTGATGCGATAGAAATACTACCATTAAATTTACCCTTTTGTTCTTGAAGATCTTGAAGGGCTTTGTAAGTATTTTCAAAAAAATCGTTTTTGTTAAATGATTTTTCACCTTTTTTTTTCTGTTTAAAAATCCTTTTCAGCATTTTTTAATTTATTTTAAAGCCTTCATAAAAAAATACAAGTTTTCAAAGTATGAGTATTCCAATTGACGATGTTAAAAAAATCAAAATTCTATCTGAATTGTTTCTTGATGTCGCAATACATCTCAAGAAAGGTAAAACAGAAAGTGTTTATAAAAAGGCAATTTTGATCGAGCTACAAAAGTTAAATATACGCGTTTCTGAGGAAGAAGTTTCTCCTATCTTTTATAAAGAAGAATACATTGTTGGCTCTGGAAGGATTGATTTGATGTTGTATTCTTGGTTTCCAAGTATAATTGAACTCAAAGCTGTCACATATGGCATTAAAACGGAACATATTTGGCAACTTCTGACTTATATGGAAACAAAAAACGTTCCGTACGGATTTGTGGTAAATTTTAACACAACACCTTCAAAACCATTAAATATTCAACCTGTGGTGTTAATTCAAAAAAAAGCATATTTGTATTCAATAGATACAAATACAATACAAGAAGTTTGTGATTCAGAATTTTTGAAATGATACGCGTTTAAAAACATCATTAAAAAATTGCTTTAAAAATTATAAAAAAAAAAGCTTCAAAAACCAAAGATGTCAAACAAAAACGAACTTTATGAAGCAAATGCAAAACTAGGAATTAAGGAAGATATGGATAACCCGAAAAATCGAACTTTAGTATTTGTTTATACATATGCAAAAACAGGGTCTACAGCACTTGTGTCATCTATTCGATTAAGTTGTTTTGAAAATATTACGGTTATACATATACATAATGACAATATGCTTAGACACATGTATAACATTGATAATTGTACTCTTTCTGATATTATTGAATTCAATCGATCATTAAAAAAAAACGTATATGTTTTTGATATTTTTCGACATCCAGTTGAACACAAGATGTCGTTATTCTTTGACATTTTAGATACGTTTCATTTTAACGTAAATACATCTGATATTCATACTCTTACGGTTGAAAAAATTATCAAACGGTTTAATAATATATATCCACATATAATCATTCCTGATTATTTTGAATCCGTTTACAATTTTGAAGATAAAAGCTTATCCGAAGAACCATTCGATCACGAAAAGGGATATCTTCATCTTGTCGATTCAAATGGAATAAACTATATCAAATTACGTTTAATGGATGCTGAAACAACATGGTCATCTATTTTATCTGAAATTTTTGCACATCCATCATGGATTGTAAAAGATAATGTTACAGGAATATCAAAACCGCCTATGCATATTTTATACCAACAATTCAAGGATACATATAGATTGCCTAACAATTATTTTGAAGATCTTGAAAATAATAACATGAAATTAAATAAATATCTTACTTTGGTGGAAAAAGAATCATATCTGAATAAATGGAAAATGCTTACAGATACTGATAAAATTGTAAAGCCTTTTACTAGTGAAGAATATAAACTGTATATTGAAATTTCAAAAGAAAACAAACACTTAAGTCAATTCAAAGAAAATCACTATATTGACAATGGATGCGATTGTAACGAATGCAAGACAAAAAGAAATCACACGCGTAAACAGTTATATGATAAAGTTGTTAATAAAGTGGTAAAACAACGTTCTTTTTCACTCATGTTTATTTAAACCTTATTCATCATAAATTTGTTCTTCACTTTTTTGTAATAATAATGTATTAAATAACAAAAAGGAATAGAACAATAAATATGTGTCCCAATTCGGAAAACGTAATCCATATATCTGAAATCCAACATAAGTTAAGTAAAATGATGATGAAATAATTCCAATCAATAAAACAGTTTGAAAATCTATCATAATATTATTTTTGTTTTCCTGCTTTTTGGCTTTTTAATCATTAGTTCTTTATTTTTTTTAGAATTATACTTTTTCCTTTTTAAAGGAGGAGTTCCAGCAGTAAAATAATTAGTTACTTTTGGTATTACTATTGCACCATTAGTAATTTGCATGGCTGTGCTTATAGTGTGTTTTATGGTTTGAGTTTGTGTTTTTATCTCCAGCTGTTTTAATAGTAACAATTGTAATTTGTTTTCAAGCGAAATATTATCAGGGTCATCTTGTTGTTTTTTTGTTAATAATTCTTCTTTACCTCTCAAAGTTAATGGTTTTAATCGCTTTAATTTATTTTCTGCTTCACCTAAATTATCTGATAATTGATTCTTGTGGGTTAATAAATCTTTGTTTTCTTTTTGTAATTGTTCAAGCTGTTGTCTAAGAATTGCGGCATCTTTTTCTTGTTGTGCTTTTGTTACTTCCTTTTGTGCTTCTTCTAATCGACGATCAAATTCTTTCTTTTCTGCTTCTGCTGATGCTAATGCTGATGCTAATTTAGCGTCAAAACTTGATTTTGCATCTTTTTCCGCTTTTATTGCTTCTTGCTGTTTTTTCGTTGCATCATCTAGCTGTTGTTTTAGTGTTTCTAGTTCTTTTTCTAATTCTAAAGTTTTGGTTGATGTTGTTGTGGTTGTCTCTGACTTTGCTTCTGCCTTTGCTTCTGCCTTTGCTTCTGCCTTTGCTTCTGCCTTTGCTTTTTTCTCTTCATCTAATTGCGCTTGTAGAACGCCGATTCTTTGTTCGAGAAGATGTATTTCTTGGGTTTTATCTAATGCATCCCTTGTTGCAGCATCTAATTCTTGTTTTGCTGTTTCAGCGTCTCTTAATAATGTTTGATTTAATGTTTGTAATTGTTGTTGCAAGTTATCAGATACGTTTCTTAAACGTTGTTGCTCAGCCAGTGATACTTCTAATTGAGATCTTGCTTCTTCTGATGCAGTTGTTGCCGATGTCAATTTTTGTTGCGCTTCTTGTAATTGTTGTTCGGAAAGTTGTTGTTCTTGTTGTAATTGTTGTCGGAATTGGTCTTGCAATTGTTGAGCTTGTTGTTGAGCTTCTTGTAATTGACGTACATTTTCCTCTTGTTGTGCTTGTAATTGTTGTTGCAATTGTTGTTGCGCTTCTTGTGCAGCTGCCTGTTGTGCTTGTAATTGTTGTAATGCAGCTGCCTGTTGTGCTTGTAAATCTTGTTGTGCAGCTGCCTGTTGTGCTTGTAATTGTTGTTGCAATTGTTGTCGTACTTGTTCTAATTGTTGTTGTGCAGCTGCCTGTTGTGATTGTATTTGTTGTCGCAATTGTTGCATTTGAATTTGCGCTTGTTGTGCTTCCGCATGTTGTTGTTGTAATTCAATTACCCTTTGTCGCAATTGTTCTTGTAGTTGAAAAGCTTCGAATCTTATTCTATCTCGTTCTTCGTTTGATGTTTGTAATTGTTGTTGTATTGTATGTTGTTGGTTCATGTGTGTTTGTAATGATGCTTGTAATTGTTGTTTTTCTGCTTCTGCTTTTGTTAACGCTGCTTGTTGTTCTGCTTGTTGTGTAAGTAATCTATCTTCAAGTTGTCGATTGTCTGTGCCTGCTTGCAATAATTGCCCTCGCAGCTCTTGCACTTGTTGACGTATAGTATTTAATTCTGTTTGTGCTTGTTGTAAGTCAATTGTGTTTTGTCTTGCTGCCTGCTGTAATTGTGTATTTTCACTTAGAATTGTTTGATGTCTTTGTAATGTTTGGTGTAATTGATGTTGTAGTTGTTGTGTTGTATCTTGTGAATCACGTTGTAGTTGATCACGCGACGATTGTGCCTCTTGTAAATCTGTCTGTGCTTTTTGTAATGCTGTAATTGCTGTTTGTAATGCTGTCTGTGATTCGGTTTGTTGTTGTCGTACAGCTAATAAATCTCGTTGTATTATAGCGTTATCTGAACCTGCTTGATTTATCTGTTGTTGCAGGTGGTGCTCTCTCTGGTTTGCATTTTGTAATGCTGTCAGTGCCAATTGTGCTTTTAGTTGCTGTGTTTGTAATTCTTGTTCTATACTTTGTAAACGCTGTTGACCTTCTGCGTTTATTCTTTTTAAGTCATTCTGTTTTTGTTGTTCATCATGTAACGCTTGCGCATATCGTTCTTCCGCTTGTGCTATCTGTTCTTGAATTCGTCGTAATTGTACTTCGGATTCTGCCGCTTGTTGTTCAGCTGCTTGTTGTTGTTGTACTAGCTGTTGTTGTTGTTGAGATATTATATCTGATTGACGTTTCGCCTCATCTTTTGCTTGTTGTGTTTCATTGTGTAATATTCTTAATTGGCGTTGTGCCTCATCAGCCCTTTCTTCAGCTGCACCTTTTGCTCTTGTTTCATTTTGCAAATTGTCAGTTGAAGCTTTCAATAAGTTTTCTAGTTGCTGAATTTGCTGTTGGGAAGCTGTTTGCTGTTCTCTTAATAATGTTAAATCATTATTGGCTGTCCTTAACTTTTGTGTTGCGACTGCAATTGCTGATGCATTTTGTCTTCTATATCGTTCTTTTTCTTCAGCACGTTTTCTTTGTGCGTCTAACAATGTTTTTTCTGCACGTTGTTGTGATTGTAGTGCTTGTTCCCGTTCTTGTTCTGCTTTATTTGTTCTAATACTATATTCCGATTTTCTTGAATCGTAATCATTTATAAGCAGTTGGAGTCGCTCTTCACTTTCTTGTATTTCCGTTTCCAATTTTTGTTTTCTAGGTTTTAATGTCGCAATACGTTCTTCTAATTGTGACTGTAAAATAGTTTGATCTCTTAAATGTTTTTGGGTTTGACTATGTTTATGCTCTAAAGTGTTTCTTTCAGATCTTGTTTTTGATAATAATTGTTTTTCTTTATCATTTGTTTTTCTAACCTGTTCTATTTCGGTTTCTATTGAATCACGTTGACTATGTAGTCTTTGTAATGTATCTCTTTCTTGGCTTATTTCTGATTGTAGTCTTTCAACTTCACTTGTTTGGCCTGATATTCTTTCTCCTAACGATCGGAATTCATCGGTTCTATGTTTATTGTCAGATTGCAACGTTTGAACTTCTTGTTCTAAACGTTGTTTTCTATCCTGATTTTTCGCAATTTCTTTAGAATCTTTTTCTAATTGTCGTCTACCTTGTTCTATTTCAGATTGTATTTTAGTTAATTCTTGTCTGCTTCTGTCTAAAGGTTGTTTAATTTCATCAAATTCATCTCTAATTTCATCTAATTTTGCAATTAAACTCAAATAAATATATTCTGTACTCGCGTCATCACTTAATCCAGCCTGACTAGCTACCGATTTAGCTACGGTGTGGCTTCCACGTATTATTTCATCAATTCTAATCATTTCATCAGTAGCTTGTTGCAGTTTGGCTTGTGCAGTTGCGGTGTCTCTCAATGCAGTTTGATATTGGTCCGCAAGGAGAGGGAAATGCGCATATATATGATCTATTGATAACCCCCCTATACTTGTTGGACTATCTGATGCTGGTGCTATGGAATCTCTCTCTCTTTGTCTTAATACTATTGATGTTTCCAATTCTTGTAATGTTGCTCTAGCCGTTGATATTGATCCTTCGACATGTTCTAATTCGCTTTCTTTTAATTGCATATCGGCATTAATTTCTGAGATCGCTTTATCAATCCTATCTTTTTCTTCACGCAAATGTCTTATTCTTTCATTTTCGTCATCTTTATTCGTTTGCAAAAGTTGTAATTCTTGTGTTATACCTTGAATACGTTGTAATTCTGTAAATTCCTTTTCTTGTAATTTCTCAAGCGCGGCTTCAATTTCAGCTTTTTGGCCAAGTATACCCTGAAACTCTTGTATTTGACTCTGTAATCTAAACACTTCATCTAATTTTCTTGCAGCATTGTCATTTTCACGTCTTGCTGCATCTAGCTTGGAATTTGCAGAAGAAATAATACTTTGCGCATCACTAGATAATTTTTCTGCATATCGTATTCTGGCTTGTGCTTGTTGTTTTTCAGCTTTCGCTAATTCCAATTCATTTTGTCTTGTTTCTTCACTTACTGTTTTTGCCATCAATTCCAAATATTTTGTTCTGAGCTGAAATATTCTCTCTTCTAATTCTTCTTTTGTCATTTCTAAAGTTTCTGTAGCATGTTGTCCATCTGAAATTTGTTGAAGGATACTTTCATACTGTGTTTGCAAAACTTGTAAATTTTCAAAAATACTTTGTAATGCCTTTTCTTTCTCTTCAAATAGTTCACTTTGTTCAGCGATATCATCTTTTCTCTTCGAATATTTTTCATCTAATTTGTCAACTTCAGACTGTCTTACATTTCGCTTGTATCTCAAATCTCTTAACTCCTTTGATACTTCAAATAACCTTCTAATAGTTTTGTCACATTCGGATAATTTATCAGTATAAATTTGTGATACGTTTTCAAACCGTCTCTCCTTTTCAGAGATTTCATCTCTTAGTTCATCTAATTTTGTTGAATCAGCTTCAATTTGTCTTTTTGTTTCTATTAAATTTGCAACTAAACGTTGGTATTGGGCGTCAGCACGTTGTTTCGAAATTTGTGTAACTGTTTTTTCATCTAGAGCTTTATTTCTTTCTTGTATAGCTTTATCTCTTTCTTGAAAAGCTATATCTCTCGCCTGTTCATATACGCCTTGTTTTTGTTCAGCATCTTTACGTTCAGATTCAGCCTTGTTTAGTTTTTGTTCAGCATCTTTACGTTCAGATTCAGCCTTGTTTAGTCTTACGTAGTTTTCATGAGTCCGTTGTTCAAATTGGTTTGCACGTGCTTCAGCAAGACTTGCTTGTCTTGCGAACATTGAAATTTGAGGATAAAGTTCTGCAGAACCTCTTGCATCAACGTCTTGCCGTTTTGTGGCAATATTTTGTTCTAATTCTCGTAATTCTTTTTTTGCTCTTTCAATCAAAGCTTTATTCATTTCCAACTCAGACTCTGTTGCTGCAACTTCCAATCTTATTTCATTCCGTTTTCTTTCGGATTCTCGAAACTCACTTTCAAGCTTTGATTGAGTTTCTAATTGTTGTCGTTGTATTTCAGCTAACTCTTTTTCAAGAGTTTCTATTAACTTAGTCAATACTCTAATATTTGATTTTAAAACATTTTCGTCTTCCGTAGATAAAGTACCATTTAGTAATGGTTTAATATAAGGTATATCGCCACTATAATGGTAATCTTGTGGCAATTGACAGTGCAATGTTCTAAATCGTTCTAGTAATGCATTTTGTTGCAAAATCAATGGGTTTTGCTGTCGTTCTTGCTCTTGTAATTGTTGTTTTAAAGATGATACTTGTGAACGTAATTTCTTGAATTTTTCAGATAAAGCTTGTGTTTGTATTGTTGTGGCAGCTTTTGTAACTTGTTGTTGTTGGTTCGCTTCTTTCATTTGTATTAAATGTGGGCGTAACTTGTCAATTTGCTCTTGACAATTTTTTCTTTGAGCTTCTAAATCTGATTGTTGAGATTCTAATGTGTGTATATGTTCTCGAAGACTGGACGATTGTGCTTGAGCTGATTCTATATTCCGTTGTATTTGCAATTGGGTGTTAAACCCACTGCGCAACCATCCAATTCGGGTTTTTATTCTTTCGACAGAACGTGTTAACTGTGTGACTATCGATTCACTTGTATCGCTTGTATCACTTGTGTCATTGTCTTCTTCCATTACGGCTAACAACAAACGATTTAGTTCTGTACATTTTGTTTTGGCCGCTTCCATTTCCTCACGTATATTATCACGATTACTTTTAAATTCAAGTAGTTCATTTTCATATTGCTGTTTTTTGTCTTCATATCGTTTTTGTAACTCATTGGTATCTTCCTGACTTTTTGTATTTATGCCATCAGCCAATAATGCTATTTGGGATAATTCGTGTTCCGACTCTGTTATACTTTGTTTTAAGCTATTTAATCTACGAACTTTTTCTTGTACTAATTCATCTAAATCACTAGTTTGGTTTACAATAGTCTGTATTTGTTGACGCAATCGTTGTCTATTACCTTCTTCACTTCTTACATCACCCGTAACTTTTCTTAAAACTTCTCTTTGTTCCTCAATTAATGTGGTAATTTGCAATAACTCGTCTGATGAAGCAACTGATTCATTTAATTTTTCATTGTATACATCGTGTAGTTGTTGTAACTCTGTATCTAGTCTATCGTTGGTACTACATAATTCTTGATGTCGGGATCCTAATTCAGAAATAGTTTTATTCAAACTTTCAATTTCGGCTTCTTTTTTTCTTTTCAACCCTTCTATACGTTGACTATCTTGTTGATAAATTGTAAGTGATAGTTGACGCATTGTTTCCAATTGTTCGGATGATGCATTACCTAATAAACTAACTACTCTTGGTTCGATCTGTTCTCTTGGAATCTGAATATCACAACAAACTGTAGCTTCTTGACTCCAAGTTCGATTTCTAAGAGTTTCTACTAAGAGAGCTGTTTGCGTTCTTAATTTTGCTATTTCGTCTTCTGATCGTGTTTTAACCTCTTCATGACTCTTTATTATCATTGCTATCGATGCAAGTTTCGCTCTTAAAACTTGGACGGTATCATCATCATCATCATCATTATCATCATCATTATCACCATTATATATACTCAAAAGATGTTCTAATCTTTCCAAATTGTGATGTACAATTTTCTTTTCTGAAGTTGAGATTGATTCTAATTCATGGATTCCAACGTTTTTACTTACTGATTTTTGTTCTGCTTGTTTTCTTAATTCTAAATCTCGTATTAAGGTAAGTGAATCTATTTCACCTTTTAACATGCGAACATTTTCTGTAAGTTGCGCAGAAGTTTTAAATAAAGATTGAATGTCATTTAAACTTTTTACTTTTTCTACAGCTTCTCTAATGTATGTTTCAGCAGATTGGATTCGAATTTCTAATAATGCTAATCTTTCCTGACAAGTTGATTCAACGGTTTGTAATGTTTGCATTTTTAAATTACATTCTTTTAACATGCGTTCAGCAACATCAATTGAGTTTGTTAAGGTACTTAAAGTACTTTGTTTTGACGTAATATCGGTATTCAATTTTATTCCTTCTTCAATTTCTCGATTAATTTCAGCTAACTCTTGTTCTTTCGCTTGAAAACTTCGCTTAAGATCAAAAACTTGTTGTTCTACTTCTTCCAATTCTACATTAGCTTGTATTTTGTTTTCCAAATCAGTAACTCTTTTAAAAAGGCCTTTGTTTTCTTCAAATAATTCTTTCTTTGATAATCTAAGTTTGTGAAGTTGATCTTGTAATTCAATGTTTTGATCTAAAGTATTATTTTCTGCACCAACAGTTTTCATCATCATTCCATCCAAACTTTCGAGTAAATCCTTGTGTAAACTTTGTATATCTTCAGGGAAAGATTCAATATCGTCAAATTCTGACGGTTTTGGAATCTGTGCAAACAAAGATTTAGTTCTATTTATTATATCAATAATATCATGTGGACTACATTTTGATGTTATTTTTTCAATAAATTCACTTACTTCGTTGATAACCATTTGAAAATATTCAAAAATAGCACGTTCTAGTTCAGATTTAGGTTCCATCTTTCTCAAGTATTCTTGTATACTAGTTATTAATACACTATATCCCTTGGTAACCTCATCTCTAAAAAGATCTAAATCTATAAAATGACTGCTAAGCTCTTGCACCAAACCATCGAATTCTTCACCTTTCGGAAAATCTTCTATAGATTGCATTAGCTGTAAACCGAGTATTACAGGGTGTTCATTATGTTCTCTATCTTCTCTATCTTCTTCTTCCCAATAATTTAATGGTTCTGTGCCAAAACGTCTTTCACAATATCGTTTTAAAGTAGGCATCAAAACGGTGTAGTAATGTTGTCTATGTTGTTGATTTGTTGAAAGTTCTGATTCTAATTCTACACATTTAGATTCTAACTTATCCGCTTTAGAGCTTAATGAACTTATATGTGTTTGAAACCTTTCCATTTGTGAACTAATCAAAGCTGTTATTCTTTGTTTGCTTTCAACTTTTTCTTTTTGTAAATTCTGTATGACTTCTGCATTTTCACTAATAGCATCTTTTAACAACGTAATTTGATGTTCCAATTCGCTTTTTTTGTCATCACTTTGTCTTAGTAATGAATCTTGTTCGTCGTTAGCTTGTTTCAACGCATCTCTTTCTTCTAATAAGCTATCTTTTTCTTCGGCAATTTGTGTTAGAAATTCTGCATTACTTTGTAATGTATTCGTTAGTTCTTTGTTTTCAGCTTCCCTTTTTTTATTTTCATCACTTATTATACTTTTTTCAGCCTTTAAGGAAATTATTTGTTTTCTTAGTTTTTCATTTGCTGTTGACAAGTCTTTATGAGTAGTTTCTATTCTACTATTGTCATAATCCTTTTGTCGTAAAAGTTTGAGCTGAGCTTCTTTATCAGCCAATTCTTTTTTCAGAACTTCATTCTCTACTATTGTATTTTGAATCTGGGGAGTAATATGAACACGTTGACTTTTTAATACCTTTAGTTCTGATTGTATATCCAAATTAGTTGATAAAAGAGTTTTGTTTCTGTCTGAAATAACTTCGTTTTCTCGTTCTAATCTTTGGAGCTGAGCTTGTAAATCTTTTATTTGTTTTTCATAAGTAAGATGACCAGTTTCTGTTTTCCTAGTAATTGTAGTAGACGCAGTTAACATAGTTTCTGGTCCAGCAGGTTTTGATATAGCAGGCATTTTACCACCACCATCATCAGCATCAGAAACATCATCAGAAACATCACCAGCACCAGCACCAGCACCAGCACCAGCATCAGCACCAGCACCAGCATCAGCACCAGCATCAGAATCAGCATTTTCATCTTCAAAGTTGCAACCATCGTATTCATCATCGTCTACTTTACCATCAAGACTTTTAACTGGATACCCAATACCTTGAATACACGTTGAGTGCATAAATTTAATAGCACAAAATCCTAAAATTATTATCCCTGCAAATCCATCTTTTATATTTTGTGGGGTATAATTGATTCCATATTGTTCAGAATCAGTAAAGCTATTATCAAATAAATTAGCATAAGCTAAAAAATTATGATCTCGATGTTTAAAAGAAGTTTTTCTAGCATAATCTCTAAACCTTGTTATTTGTATGTTGGGATTGGAAGATGAAGTGGAAACATTTTTTTTATAAACACTTCCTTTATCAAAAACCGAAAAGCATGAACCAATTGTATAACCATTTGCTTCACTATCGCCATGGTGCAATTTGCGTAAGGATGTAATTGTAGTTGCCGAAGCTAACACACTCATAGTATGTAGTCTCTCTTTATAAGCTATCAAAAGTCTTAAATAAGTTTCGTCTTGAATTATAACACTTATATCAGTTGTATCGCAATACATATCAATCAAACTATTATCAAATAAATCTATTATTTTTGGATTTAAGTGTTCGATTAAATGGCTATTTAAATTTATAATTAATTGAATACCTAACATATAAAGGTCATACTTAGACTGATCTGATTTCGATGGTAACAATGCTTTAACATAAAAATAAATGTTGTGTAGATAAGTGTCTTTAGGATAAAAATCATTCAGATATAGCGTACGAAATAGAGAAGAGATAGTATCTGATACAGATTTTGGTGAATACACTCGATGACCCGTCATGTTATCTACAAATACATCATCATTATTCAAAGTATATGAATTTGATATTGATTTCATTAATTTGATTCGATCATAAATGCATTTATTTATTCGTATAGTTTTTATGGGGCCATTTCGTTGGCGGATGGTCTTCTCTATCATTGTTCTCTCTTGATAAAAAGGAAAGATATCATTCTTGATTTCTATAGCGCCACCATGTTGGATTATAATATGTTTGGTTTTGTTTTTTCGATGTTTCACCTTTTTATTTTTTTTTGTTTTAAATATTTTACCACCTCTATGCTGACTTTGCAGTTTGGATAGATAAATATCCGCAACATTTCCTACAGAAGTTACACTACTCGCACTCGCACCACCTGCTCCTTCTTCCGGTTTATTACCTGCTGGCTTAGCTGCTGGCTTAGCTGCTTGCTTAGCTGCTTGCTTAGCTGCTGGATTAGCTGCTTGCTTAGCTGCTTGCTTAGCTGCTGGATTACCTGCTAGCTTACTAGCTGCTGGATTACCTGCTGGCTTACTTGCTGGTGTCTGTGTGACAATGTAGGATTCAAACTTATTAAATTCATCTTGTGTGTTTGTATCATAGATTAAATGCAATAATGGAATTACACATTCAGCTGCTATTGCCACGATATTTTGCATATGTTCACGCTCATCAGTTTTGTTGTGAACATACAAATTTACAAACATTAAATTAAACAACGGTATCATATCCTTATAATTTCTTAAATAATGTGGGGTACTTCCCCCTACACATTCACCAACCAATTGGCGAATAAACAATATAGTCTCATCTTGTTGTTGTGTTTGTTTTGCTGATTTTAACATACTATGTTATTATGCATGATATATATTTTTTTTTGATTATATTTTACTTTAAATTATAAATACATTCTTTCTGTTAATCGTTCTGAAACTTCGAACTCAGACAGAACTTTACCGATTCGACTTGGTAATGTGTCTAAACATTGATAATATGAACTGGATGGTTCATAAAACAAAGCCTGTGTATATAATTTTTGTTCGATTACAATTGTTTTGAATGATACAGTTTCCTCTGGTAGGGTAGGGTCCAAATGTAATAAAAACGTCTTGATATTTTGTCTGATTTGTTTCCGAATATTATTATTGATTAACGACATTATTTTTATCAATTTTTAATTTATGATATTTGCCATTTTTTAAATTTTTACAATGTCGGAATTATCAACAACCAACTGTCTACGTTTACATACTATTAAACATTTCAAATTACCTATTGAATTGAATGAAATGATTAAATCTTTTGTCTTTTATGATGCAACTACTTCTAAAGCAATTAAATGCAAATATATAGTTTCAACTTTAATTAGTAGCACACCGTGGTCAATGAAAGGTTATGACTATAAGAACATTGAAAAGATTTGTTTCAACTATGTATACTTTTTTTGGATAAAAGATATATCACCTCAAATCCAAACCACTTTTTGTCTATTTTGTGGAAATTATTGCTTCGATGAGGATTTTAATGAAACCTCAAAGCCAAACGCATTATGTTCTTGTAATTATTAACTATAAAAACTTAACTATAAAAATCATTATTTAATTTTAAAATGGAGCAGCAACAACAACTTACAACATCTCGAAAACTAAAAAGTATAAATGAAACCAGAAAAAGAACATTAGAAAATAATAATAATATTACATATGCTCAAAAACGAATTTGTTCAAACGCAACGAGCGCATTAAATCGTCTCAAAACTGTTGAAATCATGCCATTCATGACAACCTTTGATTACAAACGATATACATTTCGCATGAAAAAAATTCCTACAGAAATTGGATCATTTGAACTGATTATCTTACTCACATGGTGTCCTAGCGTTGAAGAAAGTGAATGGAGAATTGTATTGAAACATGTTGCACAAATGGTTGAAAATGACAAATCATTTTTTCTTGGCTTGAACACCATTGAAAGTGTTGTCTTGGAAACACATATTCAACCTTCATTAATCACACTTATTCACGGATGGACTCTACTCGTGCAAGCAAGCATGTATTCATTCCGTTGGCTTGTGGCTGGTTCATTGAGCGTATATCTGGAACTAGATGTTTTTACACCAGAAGAAATAGAAACTCATTACTGCCAACAAAATTTGAAACAAAACTTGAAACAAGAAACAACTCGTCAACCAAATATTTATGCTGCTTTGATTCGTTTGACACCCAAATCAATGATTGAACCAATGATGTGGGCACAAATTACAGAAACTCTTTACAATACAACAAATAAAACCATTTCTTTTCGATCACGTACTCCTCCATATAATAATTTTGTTTGGGATCCTGAATGTTGTTCATTAGAAGATTCGTTATGTCCAATGAAACAACCTTATTCAATTGTTTTGGAAGAGAAAAACAATTCGTTATTTAACGAAATTCAAGACCACGAGAAGCAATTTCCAAATCCAATAACATTTGCGGATGTAATTAGTGATCGAATTTATTATAGAGCGAATTTTCATTTGACAAATCAAACAACTATTCATATGAAAGGAATTGCTATTGTTGGTCATACACCTCTACCCCTAATGTAAAACTTTTTTTTTTTTTCAAAATGATAATTAAATAACAAAACCAAAACAAAACACTAATGAAGGCTTTAGGAAAAGGTTCGCATGGTTCAGTGTATAAGATGGATCAGTTCATAAAAAGTTTGAAACCAAATGATATTAAAACGTTTTGTTTTTTTGATTGTTCACATATAATCACTTATGAAACGATAACACGAAATAATGATAATAATGTAACAGATTTTTTAACACAATTAATGGGCTATATAACACCATTTCAACCTAAGGATTTCATTGTCAAAACAAGTAGTACAAAAGACTTTATGGAAGAAAAAGAATTCAATATAAAAGCAATCAGTATATTAGGAACTGAAAATTCATTACTCCATAACCTAATCGGATTTAGTATAACCAATTTGCATGGAATTGAAAAATTTTATATTTGTAACATGAAAGGCACACCTATTTTTGAAAAGTCTCTCGACGTAACAGAATTAAAAAAATATTGTTCGGATATACTTTTTGGACTAACATTATTATCAAAGCGTGGACTTTCGCATAATGACGTTAAAATAGAAAATACTATGTATAATTCACTTACAAAAAAATATGTTCTTATCGATTTTGGAAAATTGAATGATAACAGCAAATTAAAAACCGATAATCTTTGCGGATTTAATAGAGATTATAGATTATTTAAATTGTTTAATATGGGTTTATTAGCTGTAAGAATGTGTAAATATGAAGCCTTGAAACAATCCAAGAAAAAACATAAGCAATTAGGATCCCAATGGTATATTGAAGTGTATAAAACCGATTTCTGGTTAATATGGAAACAATACATTAAGGATGAATACATTACATTTGAAAACGAATTGAAAACACAATCTACAACATCTAGTAATTCCCTAAAAAAGCAAATACTCAAATATTCAGATCTTTACATGTTTGGTGTATCTATCATTTATTTACTTTGCAAATACAATAAAAACTTATCCAAGGAAGACTATACTTATTTTACACATTTGGCGATTTCACTTAGTGTAAACAATAAAAACTTAAAGCCACCCATTACACAATCATTCCCTAGAATATTAAATGCTGTTAAATCGTATACTTTTGAAACATTACCAGTAACTTTTCAACTTTTTTATATGAACACAAACTCTTCAAATAAAATTCGTTCAAAAACAAGCAAAAAAAGGTGAAACAAAAATATATTTTTTTTATTCTGTGTAAAAACTAACAATGTCAACAGAAAAAAACAGGCCAAGTGAAAATGCGTCCCGAAGTAGAAATAAAACATCCAGAAGTAGAACATCTGAAGTTACACGTAATCAATCAAGTGCAAGTAGTAGACAAACTGTTGCAAGCAGTGAAAGTATTGATAGCGGCTGGCAAGAAATGTCTGATTATATCAAACTGACACCAATCAAGTATTATAACCGCACCAAGCTAGTCAATTCTACGTTGAAGGAGTTGGGTGTTTGTGTTGTATATTTTGATTTACATGCTACTGTGGTTAGACAACGTAGTACAAAGCAATGCAGACCTAAAATTACACCATTTGATTTAATGTTTCGCTACATTGCTTCGGCACCCGGCATTGTTAACATAGGGGAATATTCAATACCTAAAAATATTGATACCAATATGACACCGGATCAATTAGCAAATTATCTTACAAATACTGGACACGATGAAGATACAAGTCTAAATGTATTCAGACATGATGATGGCTCTCTGAATTTAGGAAGAGATGTTAGACATCATAAGATTATTAACTATCGTAGTTCCCCATATTGTATGAAAATATTTAATAAAGATAAAGAATTTAAACATTGGAGTATTTATGTTTTACCCCAAAATGAGCCACGCTGTGATCTTTTAGCTGACAAACAATTTTTTATATGGTTGAAAAAAAATAAAAAACTTAAAGGGACCACCTTTCATTATGAAAATGGAAAAGAAAGGATTTATTCAGTTTCAAATGAAGCTGTCTTTCTATATCTTTTCCAACAAAAGGAAATTAAACGAGTATTTGTTGTAGACTATTCATGTGATGTAGTTATTGGAGATCAATATCCAGAAACATTTAGTGCAGATTCAGAAATGGAAGAGTTGTTAGAACAAGGTAGAGACCTCGCTCAAATACAACAAACGTTAAAAGAAAAAAAAAATAAAACTATAACAGAACAAACTCGTCTGAAAGACGTTGAAAAGACGATTGATGGGTTCGAAAAACATTTATATGAAAAAACAAAAGCTAGAAATCCTTTGGTGCGAAATATAAAAAAGTTTCAGTCTAGAGCTAAGGTAAATAAAAATCGTTGGCATATTATCAAAAAGGGTGATTTATATTATCGTTAAAAATAAACGTTTAAAGAAACATTAAAAACGAATGTTTTAAACAGATATTGTTTTTCCTTCACAACACTGAATAGAAGCAAATCTAGGATCTTTTTCATTTGACGTAACATTACGAAACTTGATGACGTCGCCATTTTTTCGTTTCAGCGCAGCACAATAAAACACAATGTTTCGTCTTTGAAAAACATCTTCCGACAATGCGAGAGTGTCTTCTACACTAAGCTTGGATCCGTTGGCTTTGATCTGATATTCTTCAACAAATGCCGCAGTAAAGTCTTTTTCTTCATAGTCTTGGCACAACTTGCGTAACTTGTCAGGAAATACCGCTTCTTGTTTTTCTTTAGGGCGCAAGTCAAGTATATGTGTAAGTTTAGATCCACGAACGCTGCAGCAAAAAACTAGACTCATAGTTTGGAATTAAAATGTAATTAACTTATGAAATTGTCTTTTCTACAATTATTATTATTATTGTTTGAGTCCTTAAGTACTCTCAATAACTTACATTTAATTTACTGAAAAAAAAATTCAATGTATTAACTAATAAACTAAAATAATGCCAAAAATACATAAACAAAAGAAATATACGAAACATGTCGGTTCCGGGCCAATAACAAGATCAAGATCAAAAACAGTACCCCCTACAGCTCAAAAATCAAAAGGTTCTACTTCGAAGAATCAAAAAAAGAAACCAGACGACATTTTGAAAGCTCCTAATAACCGCGAGGAAAGATTGAAAAGGCGTACAGAGATAAAACAACAAACTGAAAATGAAAAGGCAAACGTAGGTCAAAAAAGGTTGAGGGTATCACCAATTTTAGAAGGCTTGCAAAATCAAGATGAACAGTCAAACACAGGTCAAGAAGAGCTGCGTGATATACCATCTTTAGGCTTGCAAAATCAAGATGAACAGCCAAATACAGGTCAAGAAGAGCTGCGTGATATACAATCTTTAGGCTTGCAAAATCAAAATGAACAGCCAATTACAGATCAAGAAGAGCTGCGTGTTTTTCCACCTGAAGTTGTACAGCCAATTACAGGTCAAGAAGGGCTGCGTGATAAACCACCTTTAGCCTTACAAAATGAAACTCGTGTACGTAGACGCAAACGTAGATCAACACGCAAACTTTCCGCATGCGTTGATTTTAAAACAGACCAGAGTTTGTGTTTAGGCGAAAATATGAAAATTGATGGAATTCCAATTTGTTTGTGGAAAAAACGAAATCGAGAAGACCCTGCAACATGCAGATTAAATAGCTACAAATTTTGGAAAAATCCGCAAGGTGAGATAGTACGCGTTGATAAACAACTTCAAGCAGAAAGACGTAGGCTGAAAAGATTGAATGGTAATCAACCCAAACGCACGCCTAAAACAACACAAAAACAAAAGAAGAGTCGCCCAACGGATCCTGTCGAGGTAATAAGAGAGCTTAAAAGACAAGATATTGACGTGGGAACACGCGTAAAATTTAAAACGATAAATGATAATGGTGAAGGTGAACGTGAAGACAAGCGAGATCTTTATGTATTTATGGGAATCAAAACGGAATCCAAAAATTACGTATTATTTCATGTTTTAGATAATAATGATAATCAAAACAATTATCAGATATTGGAATTAAAATTTTCGAGAACGAAACTTGTTGCACATAACGATTCAACGCTTAAGTTTTATCATAACGACTCAGTTAATATTTTAAGTGAAGTTGCATTTAAGGAATGCAATAAAGAAAAAAAAGAAAGATATATTGTAATTAAGAAAACCCCACTTAAATTTTATAGAACGAATAATTATGAGTTTGATCTTAACAAAAATAGTTTTGAAAAAGTTGCGTGTGAAAAAGATCACGATGATGAAAATAGTAAAGAATTAAACAGTAACCGAACCGATCTTTTAAAATATCTAACTAAAAAGGGGATAAAGGTAGGCACTCGGATAACATTTCAAACAGATGATAATGAAGTGTATAAGAACGCAAATTATTATGTTTTTTTGGGGGTTGATTTAGGCACACAGTTTTATAGAATCGGAAGGTTAGTACCTCATGGAAATGGTGAAGACATTGAATATAAATATAGTCAAATAGTTTTAAATGCTGAAAAGACGAGTCTTAACAAACATAATAATCCGAATTACATAAGAAAAAAACTCGCCAAGGATGAATCTGATTATCTTTTGAAAACCATTGATTATACGAATGAGAATAATAAAAAAGAAAGAGGTATTATTTTAGAAGTATCGAGTGAAAAATATAAGATTTATAAAATCGTTAAGAAAAAGCTTTATTACTCTAATGATCAAGAAGTAGAAATTGACAGAACTCGTTTTAAAGAAAGAAAACGATCCGAAAAGAAAAGAGTAAATTTACCGAAGGATAACTTATCGAATGAAATTGCGTATTTAAAAAGGAAAAAAATCAATGTAGGCACTCGTGTAAAATTTTACAACAATAACGATGATGGTCCACAATATCACGATGACGTAAATTATATATTTTTGGGGCTCCAGATGGATAATGATAAGGCTCTTTGCTATCTAGGCCTAATGGGTAGCAGGAAAATGGATGTCTTAGAGTTAAATATTAAAGAAATTTCAATCCACAAACATCATGATCAACAAGCTGCAAATAGCCGTCATCACAAAGTACTAAATTTAGTTACTTACCTAGATTACGACGGAACCTTAAAAAATGGTATTATTGCTAAAATTATTAATAAACATTCGTTTGAGATATATCAAGTAAATAATATGTATTACAACCATGCGCAAACAACAATTGAAAAAAAGGAGATTGATGCTGCAAATTTAATCAAAAAAGGTATAAAAATTGGATCAGTTGTGAAGTATGAATATTTTGATAGTACTTCTATTACACACAGTCGTCAACAAGATGACAATCCTGTTTCGCTTCGTTTTATCGGATTAAAACGTGGTGGAGATGGCGATGATGATGATGACAACTATGTATTTGTTGCAATGTCAAATGCTGAATCCAATAATATCACGCTTAATGACAATGACGTCACTGAGCATCCGGTAGATATTAGTCAGATTAAGAAAAGTAAACCCATCAAGACACGGTCGCATGTTTTTCAAATTGTATCATATTACAATAAGGGTAAAAATGGCGAGATGGAAGGTATTTTATTACAACCTCCAGATGAAAATGGTAATTACATAATATTTGATATTTCAGATCGAGAAATATTAGGAATGATGTATAAAAAAGAGAATTTTCTTAAGAAAAACGTAAGCGATAGTCCAATAAAAACTAAACTAAGGTCTCAAACAAAACACCGTCGACCTCGACCTTCAACCAATAAAGGAACGGCAAAACAAACAAAAAATGCAGAAAATGTAGAATCTGTGGAATATGTGGAATCTGTGGGCGGTTTAGATAATTTCTATTAAAAATAATTCACCGATTAAAAACAAAAAATTAAAACTGATAATATTAGTTAATTACACATAGTTGAAAAACATTTTGAAGCGCGTATTGTTTGTAGCTTTGTATGTGCGAATTTGTCGATAAAAAACTGCAGGAAGACTAACTAGGTCCGAATAACGTGCTTGGTTCATCTTTCCTTCCCACATGTTGTTGTTGCGCACATCATTTTCAAATTCTCTTGTCAATGCTTCAAGTTGATCTTCGGGTGCTCCTTTGGTTTGTAGAATATTCTTGAACTCATGAAACATAATCGATCTTAGCTTTGCTTCTTCCACAAACAGAATAGCTTCTTCAATATCGTCCATTGTTGAAAAACAAATAAATTATGAAGTCTATAAAAAAACAAAAAACAAAGTAAAAAAGACAAACAAGAATGGGAAATCAACTTTGTAAATACAAAAACATCTTTGGCAAACCAAAAGAAGGAATCCATTCAATTCGTATTTTTAATATAGCCGTTGTAGATGTTCTTTTTACAATATTAGGTGCTTTTGCTTTGCATTATGCGTTAAAAATATCTTTCACTTATTGTTTAGCTGGACTGTTCTTGTTGGGCATTTTTTGCCACCATATTTTTTGTGTGGATACTACTATAAACAGATTACTCCAATAAAGAAAAATACGGTAATTTTTTTTGTTTATTTTGTTTTCTTTTAACTTATTAAAAATTTATAATAATGAGCGTTCCATCTAAACCATCAAACGTTATTCTTATTTATGAAACAGATGCGAGTGGTAGTCCTACAATGACAATACAAATTACTGAAGCCAGTGGAGCTCCAGCAGTTACAAAGTATCAGTTTGGAGGAAACTACTTCACATATGCAGGTGATAATGGTGGTTGGCGAGATTTCCCAAGTACATCTACACCGGGAACATATACCTTTTCTTCAACTTTACTTTCTTCTGATTTTACTAATGGTGCATGGATTAGCGGAATCATATTTTTCCAATCCGTAAATAGCGCAGGTACTACACCTTGGCTTGGATCATCAACTACTCCCGGAAAATTCAGATACCCATCATCAGCCCCCACATCGGCTGTCGCTACACCAGCCAATGCTTCTTGTGTGTTAACATATTCGGGTAATACGGATACTTATCGAACCAGCTTTGCATATAAACTTGGTTCTGGTAATTGGGTGAATACAACTTCAGCAACTACTCAAACAATTACTGGATTGACTAATGGTTCAACACAAACAGTTACTTTGGCTACCGCGTACACGGATGCCACAAACTCATCTTTTTTTAAAGCATATAGATTTACACCTGATTGTGTGGATACTATCTTGATTACTCCTAAAAATAATGCACCAGTTATCTCTAATTTGATAAAAACTAGTACTACTGTAACATTAACGGTAACAACTTCGATTTCTACAGGTGTGCAAAGTCCTCTTGAATACATCGTATTATTAAATGGAGTTGAGTTTTGTAGAATAAGCGCCTAACCCTTTAACGAGAATTTTAAAAAATCTTTTCGCGGAAGCGCATTAAAAAAGTAGTGTGAAAGCGCAGTCGAAAGCTCCGAAGTGGGGTTCGCTCGCGGTGTTTTTGTTCGTGCACGCGAACACTTCTTT
>Ga0209550_10000115_pt1 | contig 62566 bp, 42 predicted proteins | sample LauGreSuBDMM15SN_2_FD_187567 | JGI IMG/M metagenome (GOLD analysis project Ga0209550, IMG submission 187567) | Freshwater lake microbial communities from Lake Michigan, USA - Su13.BD.MM15.SN (SPAdes) (version 5) | ecosystem: Environmental > Aquatic > Freshwater > Lake | place: Lake Michigan... | reverse complement strand
CTTCAACCATTTTTAATATAAAAATAAGGAATCAGATGATTCCCTATTGTAGCGAGATCGGGAGTTGAACCCGAGTCCGCCGCGGCGGATATGAATCCGCATTAAAGAGGAAGCTTACTGATAAAATCTCTCCCAACAACCGTCTTCAAGCATTTTTAATATAAAAATAGGGAATCAAATGATTCCCTATTGTAGCGAGATCGGGAGTTGAACCCGAGACCTTCGGGTTATGAATCCGACGCTCTAACCACCTGAGCTACCTCGCCTTATTGTTGAACCCAGAGTCCGACGCTCTGACCACCTGAGCTACCTCGCGGTGCGTTGTATTGGGACGCGAAAATAAACAAACTAAAATTCATAAAAAAATTCATTTAAAGAAAGAACAAAAAATAACTATTCAACACAAATAAATGACAGAAGTCATTTTATAAGACAAGTTTTGTCATTTTTAAGCCTACTTAAAACCGAAATCTTTACATACGTTAAAGCACTAATTGGTAGAGAAATAAAAATCTATCACTTTTAAAACACTAAAAAATGACCAGAATCAATTCTTATTGTCAGACTTGCACAGTTAAAAACTGTATTATGCTCAAATCATTTACACAAGATGAGCAACAGATTTACAAGCCTTATAAACATCACTATGAATACAAAAAAGGTGAAACTATGTTTAGGGAAGGAGATGAAATTAATGGAATTTATTTTGTTCAATCAGGTGTTATTAAACTAGAAATGAATAGCCACACGGAAAGGCCATTTATTCTTAGGTTGATTGGGCCTAGTAAGACAATGGGACATCGTTTTTTGAGTTATACAGGGCTTCAGCCATTCACCGCTACAGCAGTAGAAGACAGCCGTGTATGTTTCATTGAACTTGGATTCTTCAAGAATTTGGTTCAAAAAAATGAATTGCTTCAGGAAGAAATCAGGAAGATTTTCTTAAAAGAAATTAGGACGACTGAAGTAAAATTGCTGCAGATTGCTCAACAAACAGTGCGCGAAAAGGTTGCCGGCATCTTGGTTCACTTAGCAGAAACATATCAGTATAAGCAAACGGGTATGGGCATTCGGGTTCATATTGACCGCCAAGAAATGGCAGACCTTGCTGGAACAACAAAAGAGCAGGTTTCCAGAATTTTAGCTGATTTCGATCACGAAGAGTTGATTAGGTTCCGGGCTAAACATTTCAAATACATTGCTGTAGATAAACTTAGACAAATAGCAGAAAATCATGCAACAGCTGTTAAGGAAAGTATGGCCGTTGAAGCGTAAAAACAAGGATTTGTCATTGTTAATGTGACAGCTACGTAGTAACTTTGCAGCTGTAAATAAAAAAACAATGGCGGCAAAAATTAAAGTAGACAACCCTGTAGTAGAGCTAGACGGTGATGAGATGACACGTATCATCTGGAGATTCATCAAAGATAAGTTGATACTCCCCTATTTGGAGCTTGACATAAAATATTATGACCTAGGTGTTGAATATCGTGATCAAACCAATGACCAGGTTACAATTGATGCTGCCAATGCAATAAGGGAGTATGGTGTGGGAATTAAGTGTGCCACGATAACACCAGATGAGGACCGTGTAAAAGAATTTAGCTTGAAACAGATGTGGAAGAGTCCAAACGGAACCATCCGCAACATCCTTGATGGTACTGTTTTCAGAGAGCCTATTGTAATTAAAAATATACCCAGGCTTGTAACCAATTGGGATAGTCCAATCATTGTTGGTCGCCATGCATTTGGAGATCAATACAGAGCAACTGATTTCGTTGTTCCAGGTAAAGGTAAGCTTACGATTAAGTTTGAAGGAGAAGATGGACAAGTTATAGAGCACGAAGTATATCAATACAAGGGCGCAGGTGTTGCACTCAGCATGTACAATACTGATGAGAGCATCATGGGATTTGCAAGAAGCTGTTTTAACATGGCTCTTTCAAAGAAATGGCCTTTGTACATGAGTACAAAGAACACCATTCTTAAAAAATATGATGGAAGGTTCAAAGACATTTTCCAAGAGATTTTTGAGAATGAGTTCAAAGCTTCCTATTTGGAAGCAGGCATCACTTATGAGCATAGGCTAATTGATGACATGGTTGCCAGTGCATTGAAATGGAATGGTAAGTTTGTTTGGGCATGTAAAAACTATGATGGAGACGTACAAAGCGATACGGTAGCACAAGGATTTGGATCACTGGGCTTAATGACTTCTGTGTTGATTACCCCAGATGGTAAGACCATGGAGTCTGAAGCCGCACATGGTACGGTTACTAGACACTACCGCGACCATCAAAAAGGAAAGCCAACCAGTACCAATCCAATTGCATCAATATTTGCTTGGACTCGTGGTTTGGCGTTCAGGGGTAAGCTTGATGGAAATGAGGCCTTGATCAATTTTGCCAACGATTTAGAAGCTGTATGTATCCAAACAGTTGAAGAAGGACATATGACCAAAGATTTGGCTGTATGTATCCATGGTAATAAAGTTAGCCATGGAGAACATTATCAATATACTGAAGAATTTCTTGATGCAATTGATAGCAATTTGAAGAAGAAAATGAGCTAAGAAGGAAATGAAAAGTGAAGAATGAAAAATAGAAAAGCCCGAGACATTGTCTTGGGCTTTTCTATTTTGATAATAATAAATATTCAAAGTCACGTGAGGGTGAGGAAATTTGATGAATTTCTCAATAGCCTAGGGTTTAAAACCCAGGCTATTGAGAAGATGAAATATTAAGGCTGTTCATTTCTCATTCTTTTAAACATAATCATTGCTGAATTAAGGTTAAAACCAGCAAATCTGCCCCTTTGAACAATAAGGTCATTGTCATTCGGATGTGACAAGTAATAATGAAATGCAAAACGGCTGTTGGGATTTTGCCAACCATTTATTTGTCCAAATCGAAGGTCATTAAACACCAACGTATCACCCCAGTTTTCAACAGTATAAAATCCTTGCGAGAATTTTTTTAGTTCCAATACTTCCAAGTGATCGCCAATTGGTTTCAACAAATGGTCATTCTTTTCAACATGATGAAGATTAAGAGAATCAGAAGTGTCTAAAATCGAACGGTATCCAATTTGATAACCAAGGCTGTCTTCTACAACAACGAACCACAGGATGTTATTCAAAAGTGTGGGGGTTGTGAAATATGATTTTGGCGTTTGGATTGATTCAGTTGAAGAAACAAATTTTCTAACACTCCTGTCGATACGTGATTTATTTACAAAAGCAACTGACAAATAGACAAATGCTGTCAGCACCCCAGCCCTAGCCCATCTAAGCCGATGACGATGATCCGTTTTAAGGAAAACCAGAAAACAAAATGCGATGATTGGAAGGATAGTAAATAAAGGATCAGCAACATAAATTACGTTAAAAGAAATGCGCGTTGAAGAAAATGGTTCAAACCAACCGATACCATAATTATTGCAGGCATCTAAAAAAAGGTGACAGCCTATTTCAATCAGAAAAAAGTAAAACCATTTTCGTAAAGAGATTGGCTCTGCCTTGTGCCATCTCGCAGCAATGAGTGCCAAAAAGAAGCTTATTGCCCCTCCAAATAAAAAAGAATGCGTGATACCTCGGTGAGCGAGCAGTTCCGTTGATACCGGCATCCACATGCCGGCAATGAAATCTATGTCTGGTACACTTTGTGCAAGTGCGCCCCAAAGCATGGCTTTTCTTCCTGCGTTATTATCGAGTATGATTTCTCCAATGCAAGCGCCTAGAACGATATGGGTAATGGAATCCAATGTATTATTTTGAGAAAAGTAGGTTGAAAAAATGGAATTACAAATTTTCCATGGAGTGTATTCTCATTATTTTATAACAAAATAATTTTTTATCCTATTCATCAAACTAAAAAAGAGATCCCCCAAGTGGAGGATCTCTTTTTTTTATTCAATTCTAACTTTCTTAAAACGACTTGCTTTGTGTGCTCATCGAAGGCTGTGAACCACTTGACTGCACTCCTGAAAACTTGTTAATACGGTATGTGAAAGTCATCATAAAGTACCTCGTTAATCTATTCACCCTTGTATCTACAATGTTATTACCATTGATAGACCTTGCGATGCTTTTATTTTCTTTGAAAATGTCGAACCCTGAAATTCTCAACATACCATTCTTTTTCTTGAACATGGTTTTTTCAAAAGAGGCATTCCACAATGTAATATTTTGGTTTACACTTGATGACAATCCCCTGTTGATGATGTATTCAAGATCGTACCTGAAAATCCAACCACCCTTTAAATCAACCCGTGAGTTGCTTGAGATTGTCCAACTTCCATAATCCACGTTTTGCTGTCCGGGTAATGTATACCTGATCCTGTTCAATCCATACCTTCCTCCCAAATCAAATTCCAACCAATCTTTCCAATTGAATTCAAATTTACCACCTTGAGCAATCAACAAGTTTTTAGCTACGTTTCTTTCGTTGTCAATTAAATTTACATTGTTGTTGAGGTTAACAGATCCGTTAATGGTTAGCACAAAGGTTCTGTTGTTCCAAGGCTTGCTGAAGTTATAGAAACCAGTAACATTGTAGTACCCATTCACATTGTCGTATGTAGTAAGCTGTGTTCCAGAATTACCTACCCTGACCGTGTTGTTTATGATTTGATTTTGGATGAAACTATAATTGGCCCCTGCGAAGAAAGTTTGTCCAGACGTAAAATTCAAATTGTTGTAGAACAACGTGAAGAAATGGTTCTGTGAAGGCTTCAACAATGGATTACCCTGTGTTTGGTATTGAGGGTTAGATATATCTTTCACCGGCTGAAGCTGTGTAAATGAAGGCTGGATAGCGTTGGCGAAATAATTGAAATTGATGTTCTTGGTCCTGGTGAAGTTATACGCCAAACGTGCAGTTGGGAAAAAATTCTGCCTTTTTATTGGAGAATAAGCACTGTCTCTTGTTACAGAATATCCTTTCTGATTAACAGGCTGTGCACTAACTCCTATTGAATAATTGTACTTTTTCTTTACAGTTCTCAAGTTAGCGGCAATACGTTGATTAAGGAAGTCTGTTTCAAAAGCATTGCTCAATGTGTTAGACAATGTTTTTGCACCAAATGGATCAATTAAATAAGTAGCCCTGTCGTTGCTTGTGAAAGATTGACCGTAGCTATAAATCATGTCTAAATACCTGTCTTTCATGATGGGCTCAGAATAGTTGAACCTCATGTTAAAATTATCAGACTGGTTGTTGGTATTGATGAATTGCTTTTGTTGGATAGAATTCACAAAAGGAATTACATTGTTGGTGATGTTTAATTTATCACTTTCGCCATCTGTAGCGTTGTAACCACCTGTGATGTTAACAGAAAGGTTCCTGCCACGCTTTTTGAATTTATGGTTGAAGATCAAGTTACCAGAAAAATTTGGTGCCTTAGATGTGGAAGAATTGTTGTTGCTTCCGAAACTGGTTAAATCAGTTTCATTCCTTAAGTAATCGAACAAAGAATTTGAATTCGAATTCGACAACCTGGTATTGAATTCAGGAATAAACTTTACATAATTGAATGAGTCGATGTTCCATTCGATGTTAAGTGATGCACGGTGATTTTTAGACTTGCTTACAGATGTATCAATTTGATGATTCAAAAACGAGCTATTCTGGAAGAAATTCTGCGAAGCAACATCTCTTATGATATCAGTTGATCTGTTAGAGAAGCTATAATTTCCGTAAATAGAACCTTTTTTATCTTTAAAATCGTTTCTGAAATTTGTACCAATAGATTGTGAAGTACGCAAGCCTTCATCGTTGCCGAAACCACCTTGGTTGTTTCCTCCGATATTAACTTGGATGCCACGACCACCCATTCCGCCGCCGCCACTGCTGCCACCTCCGCCACCTCCACCATCAAAACCGAAGGTGCTGGTGTTGGTATTGTTGGCACCACCGAAGAACGACAATTGTTTGTTGTTGTTAAATACGTTCACGTTTGCAGTACCTTGATAACGATCATCAGTACCCAATCCGGTGGTACTTCTACCGAAAATACCCTTGTTTCTGTCTTTTTTCAATTGAAGGTTGATGATTTTATCTGGCTCACCGTCTTTGATACCAGATGCATTGGCCAAATCGCCATAGTCATCAATAACCTGAACCTTATCAATCATGTCAGCAGAAAGTTCACGGGTTGCTGTCTTAGGATCACCGCTGAAGAAATCTTTTCCGTTAACACGTACTTTGCTAACAGTTTTCCCTTGTGCCGTGATATTGCCATTTTTATCAACCTCAATGCCTGGCATTTTTTTCAGGAGGTCTTCTACCATTGCATTGGGTTTTAGTCGGAAAGAATCTGCCTTGTATTCAACGGTATCTTCTTTCACAATGATGGTTGGAACGGTAATTAATATATTATCCATCGATGTATATGATGGATCCAACTTAAAATTTTCAAGGTTCAATACTTCTTGTCCATCAGGTATAACAAGATTTCTGGCTACCGTACCATATCCAATGCTAGAAATCAATAATGTGAATTTCCTCTCGGGAACACCTTTAATTAAAAAGAAACCAACGTTGTTTGATACCGCTTTGATGGTATCTTTTTTTCCTTCAACATACAATCTCAATGTTGCACGTGAAATAGGGTTACCAAGAGTGTCAATCAATTTACCATTCACTTGAAAAGCATCTTGTGAAAAACTGGTTAAAGACGTCAGCAAAACAAAAAATATGAGGGATAATAATCTTGTCATAAAATAAAATATTCCGTTGTTGGATGCCAAAGGTATATAATTGCCTTCGGTGAGATTAAAAAAAAGGACGAGCGGAAAATTGTTTAAAGTTTAAGGTTTGATGTTTTGTGTTTAAAGTTTATGGTTTAAGCCTTTAAACATCAAACTTTAAACCAAAAAAAGGAGTAATTTTGTAAACTCAAACAAGTATCTAAAGGATAATATTATGTTGAATTTTATATCAAAAATTTTCGGTGGAAGTAAGTCTGATAAAGATGTTGATAAAATAAGGCCATTAGTTGGACAAATAAATACACATTTTGCGTCATATCGTTCCATCACAAATGATGAGTTGAGAAGCAAAACCAAAGAATTTCAAGGTCGTATAAAAAATCATCTAACAGAGATTGACAACAACATTAAATCATTAACTGATCGAGCAGAGCAGCTGCCGGTTGAAGACATTGTTGGCAGGGATGATATCTACAAAGAAATTGATGAGGTTAAGAAAAAGCGAAATGAAAAAATCGAAGAGGCATTAAAAGATATTCTTCCGGAAGCCTTTGCTGTTGTTAAAGAAGCTGGTAGAAGGTTCAAAGAAAACGATGAGTTGGTTTCAACAGCAACAGCCTTAGACAGAGAATTTAGCATCAAAAAAGATTATGTAACCATAAACGGAGATCAGTCAACCTTCAAAACAAGTTGGATGGCTGCAGGAAACTTGGTTAATTGGAACATGGTGCACTATGACGTTCAGTTGATTGGTGGTACTGTTTTGCACAATGGTAAGATTGCAGAAATGGCAACCGGTGAAGGAAAGACCTTGGTGTCTACCCTACCTGCTTACCTAAATGCACTTGCCGGAGAGGGTGTGCACATCGTAACCGTGAATGATTATTTGGCACGAAGAGACTCTGAGTGGAATGGAACTTTATTTGAGTGGCTTGGACTCGTTGTAGATTGTATTGACAAACACCAACCACATTCCGATGCCAGGAGAAATGCCTATTTGGCAGATATTACATACGGAACTAATAATGAATTCGGTTTTGATTACTTGCGCGACAACATGGTTCATTCTCCGGATGAGATGGTACAGCGCAAACACCATTATGCGATGGTGGATGAGGTTGATAGTGTATTGATAGATGATGCCAGAACTCCATTGATTATTTCTGGTCCAGTGCCAAAGGGAGACGACCAGCAGTACCATATCCACAAGCCAAGGATACAACAACTTGTAGAAGTACAGAAACAAGTTGTGATGAAATCATTGCAAGAAGCCAAAAAGCTCATTGCAGAAGGAAAAGATAGTGCACAAGATGGTGGACTTCAACTGATGCGTGCATTCAGGGGTTTGCCTAAACAATCTGCCCTAATTAAATACTTAAGTGAACCTGGTATCAAGGTTAAACTTCAGAAATCAGAAAATTATTTTCTTGCCGAGCAACAAAAACACATGCCAGAAGTGGATGAGGAATTGTATTTCCACATCGATGAAAAAAACAATCAGGTAGAACTTACGGATAAAGGACTTCATTTCATCACCAAAGGTGGGGAAGATCCAAACTTTTTTGTGTTGCCAGACCTAAGCATTGCCATTGCAGACATTGAAAAAAGCATGGAAACTGATGAAGAAAAGCTAAGCCAAAAAGAAGCTCTAATACAGGAATATTCTTTGAAGGCGGACAGGATACATACAGTACAGCAGCTGTTAAAAGCCTATACAGTTTTTGAAAAAGATGTAGAATATGTTGTAATTGAGGGACAGGTCAAAATTGTAGATGAGCAAACAGGGCGTATCATGGAAGGCAGAAGGTACAGTGATGGACTTCATCAAGCCATTGAAGCAAAAGAAAATGTAAAGATAGAAGCTGCAACCCAAACCTATGCCACGGTTACATTGCAGAACTACTTTAGGATGTACCACAAGTTGGCGGGTATGACCGGAACAGCAGAAACAGAAGCAGCAGAGTTGTGGAATATTTATAAGTTAGACGTTGTGTCTATTCCAACCAACATCCCGATGACGAGAAAGGACAATGAAGACATGGTATTTAAAACCAAGCGGGAGAAGTTTAAGTCTGTAATAGACGAAATTGAAGTATTGAGAAATGCAGGAAGGCCTATATTGGTAGGTACAACATCCGTAGAAGTTTCAGAATTGTTGAGCAGGATGTTGCAACAGAAAAAAATTCCACACAACGTTTTGAATGCAAAGCAACATGCCAAAGAAGCGCAGGTAATTGCAGAAGCCGGATTAAAGAGCAACGTAACCATTGCTACGAATATGGCAGGAAGGGGAACTGACATCAAGTTAGGCGAAGGCGTAAAAGAGGCAGGTGGATTGGCAATTATAGGTACAGAAAGGCATGAAAGCAGGCGTGTAGACAGGCAGTTGAGAGGACGAGCCGGCAGACAAGGAGACCCCGGTACTTCACAGTTTTATGTATCCTTAGAAGACGATTTGATGAGGATGTTTGGCAGTGAACGTATAGCATCATTGATGGACAGGATGGGTTATAAAGAAGGGGAAGTGATCCAGCACAGCATGATTACAAAGAGTATTGAGAGGGCCCAGAAAAAAGTAGAGGAAAACAACTTTGGCATCAGGAAGAGGTTGTTGGAATATGATGATGTGATGAATAAACAAAGAAATGTTGTGTATAGCAAAAGACAACATGCATTGTTTGGAGAGAGGTTAGCATTGGATTTAGACAATGCTTTTTATGGAGTTTCATCATCTCTGGTAAGTCAATATGCAGGCACCAGCGAGTTTGAAGGTTTTAGGTTGTCCGCCATTATGCATTTTGGCATAGACGCCACCATCACTGCAGAAGAGTTGTCAAAAGGCGACATAAATAACTTGACAGAAAAATTGTACAAAGAAGCCATTGGACATTATAATGCAAAAAAAATAGCGCTGGCAAAACAATCGTTACCAGTATTCCAAAATGTAAAGTTAACCCAAGGTAACCACATAGTTAATGTAGTGGTGCCTTTTACAGATGGTAAAAAATCCATCAATGTGCTCACCAATTTAGAGAAGACAATCAGCAGTAAGGGAGTAGAGATGGTGGGTTCATTAGAAAAAACCATTACGTTGGCATTGATAGACGACAGTTGGAAAGAGCACCTTAGGGCAATGGATGATTTGAAGCAAAGTGTGCAAACAGCAGTTTATGAGCAAAAAGACCCTTTGATTATTTACAAACAAACTGCTTTTCAGTTGTTTTCTGATATGGATGTAGCCGTTAATAAAGAAATTGTTTCATTCCTTTGCCATGCAGGATTGCCAGTTGATCAAGGTTCCTCTTCATTGAAAGAAGGAAAGGAAAGCAGAACAGACATGAGCAGGATGCAAGTTAGGAAAGACGATGTAACAGGAAAGCCATCAGCAGAATTATTGGACTCAGACAATTCCTATCATGATCCTTCTGAGCAAGTTAAGCAAGAACCTGTGAGGGTTGGTCCCAAAATAGGCAGGAATGATGCTTGTCCTTGCGGTAGCGGCAAGAAATTCAAAGCTTGTCACGGCAAAGAATAATCACCCTTAAAAAATACCCTTTTGAAAACGCCAACTAAACAAATAATCCTATCATGCTGTTTACTCATTATAACAGCATCCACTTATGCACAAATAGGCAAAAGTAAATATGTAATAAGGGATCCAAGGGTAGACAAGTTGGTTGAAAAACAAATAGAGTTCAACAAGCCAATTTATAAAGAGAGGAAAATTGTTGAATCAGGTTTCAGGATTATTGTAATAAGCACTAGTAATCGGGATGATGCAACAAAAGCAAAAGGAACCCTGATGAGGTCATTTCCAGACCAAAAGTCATACATGCTTTTTCAATCACCCAACTTTAAAGTACAGTTTGGTAATTTCAGAACATATAAAGAAGCCGAAGAGATGAAAAGAGTGATGGAGTCTATTTTCCCTCAGGGTTTGTTAATCGTTCCAGCCAAGGTTGAAGTAATTGTAGGGAGAGAAGAAAGAGATAATCTTTAATAAATTGAAACATGGTTAAAGAGAAAATTAAAAGCTTAGCAAACATACATTTTGAAAAATACCGTTCAATAAGGCAACACTTGCATGCAAATCCCGAACTGAGTTACCAAGAATTCAATACTTCTCAGCTGGTTCAAGCACATTTAACAGCGCTAGGGATACCATTTACGGTGATGGCAGGAACGGGTGTAATAGGCATTTTGAAAGGAAAGCCATCCGCCAGGGTTGTTGCGCTGAGGGCAGACATGGATGCGTTACCCATACAAGAAGAAAACGATGTTCCTTATGCATCAACGGTGAAAGGTGTTATGCATGCCTGTGGGCATGATGTTCACACAGCATGTTTGTTAGGAGCTGCTGAGATTTTGAATGATCTGAAGGATGAATGGGAAGGAACAATCAAGCTTATATTTCAACCTGGAGAAGAAAAAAATCCTGGAGGAGCAAGCATGCTGATAAAAGAAGGTGTGTTAGAAAATCCAACACCCTCAGCCATTTTCGGTTTGCATGTGCACCCCATGTTAGAAACAGGCAGATTGAGCTTTAGAGAGGGAAAAGTAATGGCCAGTGCAGATGAGATTTACATTACGGTTAAAGGGAAAGGAGGACATGCAGCAACACCACATTTAACGACAGACACCATATTAGCCGCATCACAAATTGTTGTGGCCTTGCAGCAAGTGGTAAGCAGAAACAATAATCCCTTCTCCCCTTCTGTTTTGTCAATCTGTTCATTTCAAGGCGGATTTACGACAAATGTAATTCCATCACAAGTAAATCTCATGGGTACATTCAGGGCCATGGATGAAAAATGGAGGTTTGAAGCCCATGAAAAAATCACAGAAATTGTAACGAATGTTGGAAAAGCACACGGCGCTGAAGTAGATCTAAGAATTGATATCGGCTACCCAACTGTTTACAATAACCAAGCCTTGAATACTTCAGCAAGAAAGTTGGGTGAAGATTTCATAGGGGTAAGTAATGTAGAAGAAACTGAATTGCGCATGGGAGCAGAAGATTTTGGGTATTACACACAAAAAATTGCAGGATGCTTTTTCAGGCTAGGCACAGGGAATAAATTAAAAGGCATTGATTCTGGCGTACATACACCTACATTTGACGTAGATGAGCATGCTGTAGAGATTGGTATGGGGATGATGGCTTATTTGGGAGTGAAGGGTTGAGGAGGTTGAAGAGGTTGAAGGGTTTAAGGTTTAAAGTTTAGGGTTTAAAAAACATTACATGAGTATTCAAAAGAATTTGAGAAAAGAGCAAGCGTTGGAGTATCATTCCAAAGGTCGTCCAGGTAAAATTGAAGTTATTCCAACGAAGGAAGCCAAGACACAACGTGATCTTTCTTTGGCATATTCGCCCGGCGTTGCGGAGCCTTGTATGGAAATTTTTCACAACCCTGAAAACGTATATAAATATACGGCAAAGGGAAATCTGGTAGCGGTGATAAGCAACGGTACGGCTGTACTTGGACTAGGAGATATTGGTCCAGAGGCAGGTAAGCCTGTCATGGAAGGAAAGGGTGTCCTTTTCAAGATATTCGCAGACATTGATGTTTTTGACATAGAAATTGACGAAAAAGACCCTGTTAAATTTGTTGAGATTGTAAAAGCCTTGCAGCCAACTTTCGGAGGCATCAACTTAGAAGATATAAAAGCACCAGAGTGTTTTTACATTGAGCAGAAGTTGAAGGAGCAAATGAAGATACCAGTGATGCATGACGACCAGCATGGCACTGCTATTATCAGTGCGGCGGCATTGTTGAATGCGTTGGAATTGCAGGAAAAAAAGATTGAAGACATCATCATTTTGGTGAATGGAGCAGGAGCCGCTGCCATGGCATGCATAGAGTTGTACGAAGCATTAGGAGCCAAAAGGGAGCATGTGTGGATGTTTGATTCAAAAGGATTGATTCATAACAAAAGAACAGATCTTGATGATAGAAAGAAAAGATTTGCGGCAGACAGGGATGAAATCAGCTTGGCAGAAGCATTTAAAGGAGCAGATGTATTTGTTGGATTGAGCAAAGGAAACGTAGTAAGCAAAGAAATGGTAAAAGCGATGGCAGCAAGGCCAATTGTATTTGCCATGGCCAATCCAGACCCAGAAATAACGTGGGAAGATGCCATTTCTGTTCGAGAAGACATCATCATGGCTACTGGAAGGTCAGATTACCCCAACCAAGTAAACAATGTATTGGGATTCCCCTATATTTTCCGTGGTGCATTGGATGTAAGGGCTACAAGCATCAACGAAGCCATGAAACTAGCCGCAGTAAGGGCGTTGGCTGATTTAACAAAAACAGCAGTACCCGACATCGTTACAATGGCATACAATGAAGCCAATATTTCATTCGGTCCCAATTACATCATCCCAAAGCCATTAGACCCAAGGTTGATCAGCACCATTTCCCCAGCTGTTGCCAAGGCGGCTATGGAAAGTGGTGTAGCACAGAAGCCAATAACAGATTGGGATGGGTATATTATTGAGTTGAATAAAAGGCTAGGAATAGACAATCAATTAATCCGTGCATTGGGCAGCAAGGCAAGAAAAAATCCAAAACGTGTGGTTTTTGCAGATGCAGAAAATGTTAAAATCTTAAAAGCCGCACAAATTGCGGCAGATGAAGGATTAGCGATTCCAATATTATTAGGCAATCCGAAAGTCATTCAGGAAATGGCAGAAAAAAATGCCGTTTGCATTGATGGGTTTGAAATCATCAATCCGAAGAGTGAGGAAATGGATGAAAAAAGATTGCAATACGGTGAAGTATATTTCAAAAAGAGGCAACGAAGAGGTGTGAATAAGTATGAAGCAGGAAAAACCATGAAAGACCGAAACCACTATGGTTGTATGATGGTTGAAATGGGAGATGCCGATGCAATGATATCAGGGTTAAGCAGAAATTATCCAGATACCATTAGACCAGCAATTCAGATTTTAGGGACGGAAGAAGGGGTAAAAAAGATAGCGGGTATGTATATAATGCTAACGAAAAAAGGACCACTTTTCTTAGCTGACACAACAGTCAATTTCAACCCAACATCAGAAGAGTTGGCGGACATTACGATGCTTGTTGCCAAAGAGGTCAAAGCATTGGGAATTACTCCACGCATAGCGATGCTGAGTTATTCCAATTTTGGAAGCAGCGATACACCTGAAGCAAATATGGTAAGAAAAGCGAGGGAGATTGTGAAACAAAGAAATCCTTCATTGGTGGTAGACGGCGAAATGCAGGGCATTGTAGCATTCAACAAAGAAATCTTGCGTGACAACTATCCTTTTTCAGAATTGGTTGATACAGGTGAAGTGAATACCTTAATTTTCCCTAACCTGAGTGCAGGAAATATCGCCTACAACCTTTTGCAGGAAGTTGGAGGTGCTGATGCCATTGGACCAATATTACTTGGACTGAACAAACCAGTTCACGTGTTGCAGCTTGGATCATCTATACGCAGCATACTAAATATGGTGATGATTGCTGTAATTGATGCACAATCAAAACAACAAAAAGAGGGAAAGCGTTAATTCATTTTTTTGTAATGAAACAAATGATAATTTTGGAAATAACATATTGAAATGAACATCTTCACCAAGTTAGGGCAATTCCTATTGATGCTAAAAGGCATGTTTACAAAGCCAGAAAATTTTAAAATTTACTGGAAGGAGCTGATGCACCAATGTGTTGAATTGGGTATCGGTTCATTGGGTATAGTGTCCATCATCTCTGTATTTATAGGTGCGGTATCTACTTTGCAAACATCCTACCAATTTATTTCACCCATAATTCCAAGATCCGTAATTGCACAGATTGTGCGCGATTCTGTAATCTTGGAGTTCGCACCTACAATCACGTGTATTGTGCTAGCAGGGGTTGTAGGAAGTAAAATTTCGAGTGAATTGGGGAATATGCGGGTGAGCGAACAAATTGATGCATTGGAAATAATGGGGATCAATACCAAAGCATACTTGATTTTACCAAAGATTTTGGCAGCATTGATTACAATACCTTTATTAGTGGTTATTGCCATGGCATTAGGCATTTGGGGAGGAAGGATGATAGGTGACATCACCAATATTCTACCACATGAAATTTATGACAAAGGATTGCACGAAACTTTTGTTCCCTACAACGTAACATTTGCCTTAACCAAAGCCTATTCCTTTGCGTTCATCATTACAGCCATCCCTGCTTATTTCGGATACAATGTTAGGGGGGGAGCGCTAGAAATTGGACGAGCAAGTACAACATCAGTTGTAACAAGCTGTGTGATGATCTTGCTAGCAGATTATGTTTTAGCAACAATATTGCTGTAAAAAAACGAAATGATTCAAATAAAAAACATACAAAAAGGATTCTCTGGGAAGTCGGTCATAGAAGGCGTTTCAAGTGAATTCGAAACAGGGAAATGTAACCTAATCATTGGGGCGAGTGGCAGTGGTAAGACTGTTTTGATGAAATGTTTGGTTGGACTAATAACGCCAGATTCTGGTGAAATTATCTACGACGGTGAAAATTTTTCTTTGATGAGTCAAGATCAATTAAAAATCATGAGAAGAAAAATAGGCATGTTGTTTCAAGGTTCTGCTTTGTTTGACAGCATGACAGTGGAGAAAAATATTTTTTTTCCATTGGATATGTTTAGCAATGAAACCAAGGGTGAAAAACAAAAAAGGGTGGATGAAGTATTGGATAGGGTGAATTTGAATGGTGCACACAAAAAATTTCCAGCAGAGATAAGTGGAGGCATGAAAAAAAGAGTAGGAATAGCCAGGGCCATCATATTAAATCCAAAATATCTTTTTTGTGATGAGCCAAATTCTGGACTAGATCCTCAAACATCATTGGTTATTGATAAGTTGATTAAGGAAATTACCATAGAATATAACATCACAACAGTGATAAATACACACGACATGAACAGCGTGATGGAAATTGGCGATAGGATCATGTATATGTACCAAGGCAAGAAAGAATGGGAAGGCACTAACAAAGAAATTATTTTTAGCAAAAGCGAAAAATTGAACAGTTTCATTTTTGCATCTGAATTTCTTCAAGATGCAAAAGACATGCGGATGCTTGAATCTAAAGGTAAGATTGATCAGAATAGGGATATGGAGAAATTGATGGGGGAATAATGGTTGAAGAGGTTGAAGGGGTTGAAGTAGTTTAAGGTTGAAAGTTTAAGTGTTGAGGCTTCATTCTTCATTTTTCATTCTTCATTTTTCATTTTTCATTCTGTATTCTGTTTTCGATGCCTGAGCTTGTCGAAGGCCATTTTTCATTTTAAAAAACGCCTTTTTTATTCCTCTTTGCTCATTTTCCTTACCTTCGCACCACAAAAAATAATCTCAATATGTCGGTTCTTGTAAATTCATCTTCAAAAATTATTGTTCAGGGTTTCACTGGAACAGAAGGTACCTTTCATGCTACCCAGATGATCGAGTACGGTACACAAGTTGTTGGTGGAGTTACTCCAGGAAAGGGAGGAAGCACGCATTTGGATAGACCCGTTTTCAATACTGTATCAGACGCTGTGGCCAAGACAGGCGCGGATGTGAGCATCATATTTGTTCCTCCAGCATTTGCAGGTGATGCCATCATTGAAGCGGCAGAGGCAGGAATTGGCTTGGTTGTTTGTATTACAGAGGGCATTCCAGTTCAGGACATGGTTAAAGTAAAAAATTATCTTCAAGGAAAAAATACCAGGCTAATCGGACCAAACTGTCCTGGTGTTATCACAGCGGGTGAATGCAAAGTAGGCATCATGCCTGGATTTATTTTCAAGCAAGGAAATATCGGAATTGTTTCCAAATCAGGAACGTTAACATACGAAGCTGCAGATCAAATTGTAAAAGCAGGAATGGGAATTACCACAGCCATTGGCATAGGTGGTGATCCAATCATCGGAACACCAACAAAAGATGCGGTTGAGTTATTGATGAACGATCCAGAAACTAAGGGTATTGTGATGATTGGTGAAATTGGTGGCGGCATGGAAGCTGAAGCTGCTATGTGGATTAAGGAATTCGGAACAAAACCTGTTGTTGGGTTTATTGCAGGTCAAACAGCACCTCCGGGCAGAAGAATGGGACATGCAGGAGCTATCATCGGAGGATCTGATGATACAGCAGAAGCAAAAATGAAAATCATGCGCGAATGCGGAATATATGTGGTTGACAGTCCAGCCGACATTGGAAAAACCATGGCAGAAGCAATGTCGAAATTGTAGTCCAAAAAAAATTAATAAAAAAGGATCAACTTCTGTTGGTCCTTTTTTATTTTGAATAAACGAATTCGAGCATGTTAAGAAATCCTTGTTAATTGAATCATTTTTTTTATTTTTATCAGTTTAAATCTGAAAAATTCAATGAACAAAAACAAGTCATACAATATCCCATTTAAGTTCAGACGAATAGAAAATCTTCATATTTTATTGTGGTTAATTAAAGATGCGTGTTGGGCGTTAAATTTAAAATACCCTGGGATGCTAATGATTATACCAACAATATTTGTGGCAGTCCTTATCACCTATCAAACAAGAAAAATAACCAGTGAATTCATCCACAACCTAGCAGTAGATTTTTGGATATTTGCCAACTGCACTTGGATGACAGGAGAGTTTTTCAGCTTGGAAGAAAATCTTGTGGGACCATACGGTTTGAGACAACTTTCACTCATTCCATTCAGCATAGGTTTAATCATACTCGGTTATTATTATCTTTTCCTCATCCACAAAAAAGGATTTCAAGAAAAGATTGTGAAACAGACAGAACAGGCAATTGGAGAGGTGGATGGTTTAGACAAGAACTAATCTTTTCATAAATGGGCTCCTTGAAGTATCTTTGTGCCCTCAAAAGCGAGTAACAAAATATTATACATATGTTCAGATCACATACATGCGGCGAACTAAGGTTACAAAATGTTGGAGCAGGGGTAACTTTAGCCGGTTGGGTACAAACGGTGAGGAAGTTTGGTTCAATTACATTTGTGGATTTGCGTGACCGTTATGGGATCACCCAAGTTGTTTTCAGTGAAAACCACAATGCACAACTTAGTGAGCAAGCATTAGGCAGAGAATTTGTGTTGCAAGTAAAAGGAAAAGTGATTGAAAGAAGCAACAAGAATGCTGTTATAGAAACAGGTGAAATAGAAATTGAAGTCACTGAATTCACCATTTTGAATAAATCGGCAGTCCCCCCTTTTACCATTCAAGACGATACAGATGGTGGAGATGATATCCGCATGAAATATAGGTATTTGGACCTTAGAAGGAATGCAGTAAAGAAAAACCTTGAATTGCGTTATGCCGTTAACAGATCAGCAAGAAACTATTTGCATGAAAATGCATTTATGGACATAGAAACTCCATTTTTAATCAAATCTACTCCAGAAGGTGCACGTGATTTTGTGGTCCCCTCAAGGATGAATACTGGCCAGTTTTATGCTTTGCCTCAATCACCACAAACATTCAAACAATTGCTGATGGTGAGTGGCTACGACCGTTACTACCAGATTGTGAAATGCTTTAGGGATGAAGATTTAAGGGCAGATAGGCAACCGGAATTTACACAGATAGATTGTGAGATGGCCTTTGTAGAGCAGGAAGACATTTTGACCATGTTTGAAGGTTTGATAAAAACGATATTCAAAGATGTAAAAAACATCGATTACACAGATGTGGTTGAACGCATGACTTGGGAAGATGCTATGTGGCAATATGGGAACGACAAACCGGATATCCGTTTTGGCATGGACATATGCACGTTAAAAAAACCCGTTTCTGTTTATACCAGCAAATCTGATTATAACAACCTAATTGCTGACGCAGGTTTCGTGGTTTTTGATGGAGCAGAATCGGTGCTGGCAATTGCAGTTCCTGGTGGTGCTGCCTATACAAGAAAGCAACTAGATGAGCTAACTGAGTGGGTAAAAAGACCTCAAATTGGCATGAAAGGGCTTGCTTATATAAGGTACAACGAAGATGGAAGTTTAAAAAGCAGCATTGATAAATTTTATAGCGAAGAGAGATTAAAGTCAATAGCAGACGTAGCTAGTGCCCAAAAAGGCGATATCATTATGATTCTTGCTGGTGCTGAGGAAAGAACCAGGAAGGCCACCAGTGAGCTTAGGCTTGAGCTTGGAGAGCAACTTGGGTTAAGGAAAAAGGATGAACTGAAATTGTTGTGGGTATTGGATTTTCCATTGTTTGAATATGCTGAAGATGACAACAGGTGGGTTGCCCGTCATCATCCATTTACTTCGCCAAAGCCGGATCAAATTCAGACCATGATTGAAAATGATCCATTGATTCATGATGCAGCCAATTACCTTTCTCATCCATACGCACAAATCAAAGCCAATGCTTACGATATGGTGTTGAATGGCAATGAAATTGGTGGAGGTTCAATTAGAATATTCCAACGTGAGTTGCAAGAGAAAATGTTTGCAGCATTAGGAATGTCAGATGAAGAAGCCCTGCACAAATTTGGATTTTTGTTAGGCGCTTTTGAATATGGAGCACCACCGCATGGCGGCATAGCATTTGGATTTGACCGTCTCTGCTCAATATTGGGAGGAAGTGAAAGCATTCGTGACTTCATAGCTTTCCCAAAAAATAATTCAGGAAGGGATGTGATGCTTGATGCGCCTTCTTCAATTGATGATAGTCAGTTGAAGGAATTGGGGATAGGAGTTGAGGGGTTGAAGTAGTTGAGAAGGTTGAAGGGGTTGAAGATATCTTTACATAGAAATTTCAATACAAATTAAATTTTCTTTGAGCCCAGTCAAAATAGAATCACAACTTTTTTGAAAATAGGCATAAGCCTAGATGATTATTTGTCAAACAATTTATACTTTGTTGTTGACATTTTTTCTGATAATAATCTTAAACTCCTGTTGAGCTATATCTACCTTATAGAAAAAGCCATTGCTTTCAGTTCTGCATCCTTCACTATCATTTAAAGACAGGTCAGAATAATCAATAAGGTGAATTATACCTTCCAATTTTTCTGCGGTATGTGGGAAGGTACCTTTTATACAAAAAAGATAGTTCTACTGATTTATAATTGATAGCTCCCGTTTTTGAAGTGGAAGCATTCACATCGTAACTCAATCCAAACTGGAATCCATTGAATACGTAACCAACATAAGGTGTTATCGCGTCGTTTAATCGGTAGTAAAGTCCCAAATTAAAAATCCTAACTTTATTTTCTTCAAATGACCCTTCTCCGTGCTGAATTCCCATCATGGCTCCCAATGAAGTGATGCTCATGCCATCTTGAATAATGTGTAAGGCACTGAAATTTGCACTGATTAGTTCATTTATAGCGGTTCCAAAATCTGCATGGGCACTGTATCTTGGAGATATCTTATTTGTAGGGTCATCCAAAAGACTCCTTTTGGTCTTGATGAACCGGTAACCAGAAATACCAACATTCAAAAAAGAAAATTCAGTATCGTATGTGTACAGAAGTCCCGCTGTTGCTGAGGTGAATGAAGTTGAATTGCCAAGATTGGTTTCAGCGATGGGTAAGGCCTGATTAAACCCATTGCTGGAAAGTTGTTGGTCGAATGTCAAACCCCCAAGGTCTACCCTAGTGCTGTTGTTGACCATCCCCAACGCAACTGAAATGCCATTGCCATTGTCATCTAAAGCCTGATGGTAGCTTGCATTGAGGTTGATAAAATTGCTTTTATACAATCCATCCATGGCTTTTTCTGAAAGTATCATTCCGCCAATCCCAAAATAACTTTGGTTTTCTAGGGCTTTCAATTTGCCATCAATGGAAATGGTTTGGGTACTATACGGCGATATGTTTCCAATCCATTGGCGCCTGATGTTGCTTACCGCTCTCCAGTCTGCATCACTGGATCCTGCTAAAGCAGGATTGATAGACAAAGGCGATGCAAAAAACTGTGAAAAATTAGGCTCTTGTGCATATAACCCAATAGGTATAATTGCTACCAAAGCAAAACTTAATAGAAATATTTTTTTTATTGATTTTCTCATTTCATCGAATTAACAATACACTACCTGTTTGTTGAACCTTATTTCCCTTAAAATCTATGCCTTCTGCAATCCACAAGTACGCGTCCATGGGTTGCTGCTTTCCAAAACTTATTCCATTCCACCCCTGCGCTGTTGTTCGTGTTTCGTAAACCTGTTTACCAAATTTATTGAAAATTTTGAGGTAGGTCAACGACTTCATTCCGGCGATGTAAGGATAGAGTAGGTCATTTACACCATCTCCGTTGGGGGTGAATGACTTGGGTACAAAAATAGTGACCAAAGCTGAATCAAAAACCAGCACTTTGACGGTATCTACAGTGATACATCCTGTAGGCGAAGTCATTTTAATAAAATACGTTTGGGTCTGGTTATAGCTAAATACAGGATTGTTAATTCTGTAAAAATTGAGGCCCCACGAAGGTTGCCAATCATAAGCGTAATTGATACCCTCAAAGGTTCTTGCCTTCAGTTGAATAGGCCTAGCCGAGTTTGTGCTCACCGTTTCCAATTTCACCGCACGTATTGGCTCGGCAATCATGATCAGGCTGTCTTTTGAAATGGAGTAGGTACAAGATGGAACACTGGCAGAAAGTGTGATCTTTTTCAATCCTCCTTTCTTGAACATGGCTGTTGCATTGTACAATTTTGAGGAGTCTTCGCCGTTGAAATTCCATTTCCAGCTGATATTCCTGACGGATGAGGTATCTGAATAATTAAGGAATTGTTTTACAGTGTTGATACAGTTCACGGGGTCATTTGAAAATGAAATATCAAATGTTTTCAAGTCTGCCATCTTGATGCTGTTGACTGTCATGTTGGTACAACCCAATGAGTCTGTTACCATGGATGTGTAAGTACCCTGAACATACGCATTGAAATTGACACTGTTGGCATTGCTGATCAAGGTGTCATTCCTGTACCATTGATAAATCCTAGCCAATGGCGAGATGGACATGGGCTGGAATTGTCCAATACATATAAGGGTTCCATTAGGTGCAATGATTGTATTTAGTGGCAATTTGTTCAATCGTTGAACAATACTGGCAACTCCATTTGCAGCGTTGTTTGTATCGCTGGAACAATAAGCGTCGCTTACATTCATAATGGTCATCCTATATACGGAATCATTGGGAAGATTAGATTGAACAAAAATTGAATTGGATTTTGAAAAGCCTCCAACCTGTGTAAGGAAGCCATCCTTGTTGTCGATATAACTGATAGACCAAGGACCAGTTCCGGTAAAACTGAGTCCCAAAGTATCCGCAGCATTGATACAGAGATTAGGGGAGCCTGTTATCTTTACCCTTGGTGTTGGATTGACGGCTACCTTTAATTGGAAAGGTAGGCCCAAGCAGCCATTGGTACTTGTCTGGACTTGATAACCGGCATATACAATGCTGTTGCCAGAGTTGGACAATGTTTGGGCTATACTTGACTTATATGCGGTATCATTGGAAGTGTATCCACCCAATGCAAACGACGGATTAACTTCATTGAATTTCCATTTATAAAGGGTATTGCTTGGCACTGCTGAGGGAGTGAACACGATTTGTTGACCATTGCAGCTGTTGGCATTTTGATCCCCGATTTTAGCAATGGGCTTAACCGTAACAAATACATTGAATGGCTTAAGCGCACAGGTTGGATTGGAAGGATTGATTGTGTACACAGCCAATGCATTAGAATTGATTCCGCTGTTCAGCGTATCATATACAAGGGTTTGAGGAGCTGTTTTTTGGGTAAAGCTACTTAATGACCCGGAAGGTAAAATGGTTGGGGCAGCCCAAGTATAGGTAGTGCGCATCGGTTCAAGATCAACCGGCAAGCTGAATTGGCTTCCGCTGCAAATGGTAATTTTTTGATCCGGCACAATGGGTGCAGGATTAACGGTGAAGGTTACAAATTGTGTACTGTCTGTACAGCCATTGAAAGTAGTCCGGTAATTATAAATAACCTTTATTGGATTGACTGTAGAATCAAGCAGGGTTTCATCTATAAGAAAACTTCCCCTTGAAGACAAATTACTTAATCCTGCAATGCTATCTCTAGTCCAAGTGAAGATTGTACCTGGTGTATTGCTGGTTGGAATATAAGTAAATGGTAAACCGCTACAAATATCAGGCAATGTTTTAGCACTGCTCAAAACAGGAATAGGATTTACAACCACGTTCAATGTGAATGGATTTCCCAAGCAGCCCCCTGAACTAGCCCCTGGAATGATGGGCGTGAGGTTATAAACTGCAACAGAAGGAAAATCTGTGAGGTTCTTGAGGCTTCCAGTTATGTTGGTTGCTGGTATGATGGTATTTTCAGTTCCTCCTATCAATCCTGTACCAAGCGTAGGTCTGCTCCATAGGAAAACGGCCCCAACACTGTTTGGAGGATTTATAGTGAAGTTGGTGCCACTGCAAACCGGGGTTGTTTGATCATTCAAAGTGAGTACCGGATTGACCACTTCATAAACAGTTTGCTGGTTGGTACATCCGTTCGCAGACATGGTAAATACATAAGGAACCTGAACAGTATTGAAAGTTGTGTTGGTTAGTTTTTCGCTGATGCTGTTGAAACCTTGTGTTAATGGTTCCGTTATACCTACAACATATGACCGAGACCAACTGAAACCTACATCCCTTGTACTGCTAACAGGGGTATAATTGAAAAGATTCTCAGAACAGATTGGCGTAGGCTTGAAGGGACTTGTAAGAATAGGCTGTGGATTGACAACCACTTTAACCACCTGTGTTTTTGCATTCAAACAACCGTTGTATAGCAATGAAAACCGATAGTTTACCGTAATTGGGTCGCCTATTGAGTCAATAAGCAACTCGTTTATATCTGCATAACCAGATGTGGCAGCATTTTGAAGACCTGATATCCCATCCCTCTCCCAAATGAAAGCAGTTCCAGGAAAATTACTAGTTGGAGTATAACTCAAAGTAGTTCCACTGCAGATGGCAGGTAAGTTCAATGGACTTGTTAATGTTGCAGAATTGGCTTTTACATTCACCTTAACCGTGAAAGCATTACCAATACAACCATTGGCAACTGGGGTAACATTATAATATGCACGTCCAGTAGTTGTATCGCTGTTGGTATTTCTAAGGGTCTGGCTAATAAAGGTCTGTAATATGTTTTGCGGAGAGCCTCCTGTAATACCATTGCTGTATGTTGGTTCTACCCATTTATACACTGATCCTGCAGGAAGATTATTTGGCATGGCTACATTAAATGGACTACCACTGCAAACCGTTGAAACTAAGGTATCGGTTATATAGGGTGAAGCCTTAACTGTAACAACAATTGAAAATGGCTTACCAATACATTCTCCAAATCTTGGTGTTATCTTGTAAGTGGACATTACATCTATGGAGTTGGTTGTATTGGTCAATACCTGACTGAAACTTGGAACTGGTGTGGTTTGATCAACACCACCAATTACAGCATTGGGAATATTAAACACGGGAGCATCCCAGGTATACGTGGTGATGAAAGGTAAGGGAGAAGGATTTAATGAAAATGGATTACCTGGACAAATGGTGGTATCCTTGTTCAAAATGGTTGGGGTGGGATTAACAGTAGCAACAAACGAGAATGGTTTACCCGGACAACCCTGAGCAATAGGAGTAACTGTGTAAGTTGCCTGAGAAATATTATTGGAAACATCCAACAAGGTTTGAGTGATGCTTTGGAGAGGAGATGTGTTAGCAGAAGCACCTACCAGAGCACCTAGGGGTAAAATATCTGGTAATCCCCATGTATAGGATGTGGTTATACCTGTTAGGTTGCTTGTTGGGGAAGTTGAAAACTGTGCTCCACTGCAGGCAATCCTTGAGGCAGTTGAAACGACAGGCAGTGGCTTCGCTGTAACCACCAAACTGAATGGAATACCAATACAAGCACCACTTTTGGGTATAACAGTAAAGCGGGCATTGCCTCCTGCACCAACCCCACTATAGCTGATATTTCCTGCAATAGCGGTATCTCCAAACTGAGAAATATTTTGCTGTCCACTAACAACAAAAACATCCGTGGACAAAGTAGGTGAGCTCCATGTGTAAGTCGTTCCAAGTGGCACTGGATTGGGGGTAGAGATGAAATTACTGCCACTGCAACTTTCAACACTTTGGGTGGCAATATTAGCAACAGGATTCACCTTGACAACTATTTTAACAGGACTTCCTGGGCAGTTCAAAGTTGTTGTTGGAATAACAGTATAGTCAGCGTAAGAAGTCGTGGTTCGCAAGTTGTTTATTATTGGGGCAAAGGTATTTTGATTGCTCAATGCAGAAATCCCAGATCCTGAGAGAGATCCTGCAGGAATTAATCCAGGAGTGTTCCAACTGAATCTAACGTTAGCTGGTAATGGAGTAGTTGGAAGAAAAGTTGGGGCGGAGCCACTACAAACAAGCAAGGTATCAGGAGACAATGTAAGCACCGGCACTGGGTTCACTGTCACCACAAGATCAAATGGAGAAAAGGAAACGCATGAGCCAGAAGTGGCAATTACATTGTAGGTAGCTGTTTGCGGATCTAATGATTTGTTAATCAGGGTTTGGCTAATCGGAGGATCCACAAACTCAATAGGTGGAGATTGTTTCAACCCAGTGCCTCCTGTAGTGAGATTTGGGTCACTGTATTGTGGAGCTGTCCAAGTATATTGAATGTTAGCAGGTATGAGATTACCCGCAGCTGCTGGCGTAAACCTCATGGGTGATCCACTACAAGAGGTTGCGACTGCATTGGCTATCCTCGGTCTAGGGTTGACGGTTACAAATGTCTGAAATGCTGGGCCAGTACAAGTGAATCCTGTATAAATGTATGCAGGGTATAATGTATAGGCTGTGTTGATTGAAGCGTTGGTATTGTTGGTAATTGTTTGGTTGAAGTTTGAAATTCTAGCAGTTGTTGCTACTGTGGTACCTCCTGAAAGCCCAGCAGTATTTGGATTAGCCCAAGAAAAGAACACTCCACTGATTTGTGTTTTTGGAGTAAACGCCAGTCCTGTTGCACTACAAACAGTATCATACCGAGTAGGGTCAATGATGTATGGGGTAGGGCTAATCTTATAGGTAATAACCTGTGAATTGGAGCAACCATTTTGGGCAACCATGCTAACTGTATAGGGAATATTGACATCCACAGAAGTGGTATCAATCAGATTGTCATTGATAAGGTTGGATGTTCCACTGGAAGCAGGCTCTCCAAGCACTGCCGGACGCGACCATGTCCACCCATTGGAAAGAACAGTTGGACTTGCAGCAGCAGAAAAATTAATGTTATTCCCGCAACCTGAGGAAATTGCATTCCAGGTGGCAATATTGCTGATGATGGGTAAGGGTTGAACAGTTACATTCACAACATAGATCTTGGCATCTGAAGCAGTAACCCTGAAAGAGATCGTACCTGTCGCTGCAGGATTCTGGTTCAGGCTCAAGGTTTGTGTAACTGTGGCTGATGGGGTAGATTGTTGGGTTGCCCCCTTTACATTATTGGGTGTTCCTGTAATAGTCCATGTAAAAGTTACACCTGTAGCCGCTCCAAGTGGAAGGGAAAGGTCTCTAGTTGTTCCTGAACAGAAATCAGCTATTGTTGTTTGTGCAGCGGATTTCTCCTGAATCAACAAAAGTGCAAAACCCAAGATTAATGATTTGATACTATTTGATGCTGACATGAATTTTATTTTGCAAGAGTAATTATTATATGCCTGTATTCCTCAATTAAATGATCTCCTTGCAACATGATGGTGTGCCCTACACCAAAACTTTTGGGGGCTAAAGCATCGCCTGTAATTCTAGGGAGGATTTTGTCGGTCATAACATTCATGAAATCAAGCATATACTTTTGTTAATTAAAAATAAAGATAAATAAATCAATTGAAAAAACATTAAATAAAGTCTTAATATATCTTCATTTCCAGTGTTGAAATTTCCTAGAAAAAAGCTGTCATTTTTCGGTATTTATGACATTAAAATCGAGGTTAGTCATTCTCAAAAAAACAAGATGAAACTAAAAACTAAAAACTTTAAACTAAAGACTCACTTCCTACTCCAAACTTCATAAATCTTATCTCCTTTGGAGCTAAGTCCAGAATGGTGCCAATCGCCATTTTTGATTTCGGCATTGAAGCTGAGTGAAGCACCTACCCTGCTGGCATCACGAGAAAAAAATTCAATATTTTCTGTGTACTTCCCATTAATAAATGAATAACTGCCTCCCCCTGTTCCAAAGAAATCGCCTGTTTCTGAATTAATAGCAATCCACTGAAACCTAGTGCCACTGAGTATCTTGACAGTTTTTCGTGCTCCTGGGTTCATAGGTACAATTTTGGCATCTTGTTCTCTACCTATAATCTTCCAATTACCTGATAATGCATCTGATGCATCATCTACAAGCTCCCAAATTAGCTGAATTCCTTCAGCCGATAGCTTTAGTTTTTTTTCTTTTGATTGAAAATCATACGTGTAATTTGACTTCACTTCTGATTTATCTGCAGTGTTAAATTCAATGATACCCGTCATTTTACCATCTTTTACCGCAACAGTACCTCCTCTGGTTCTGATAAACTTTTTTTCTGAAACAGAAAAGGTGACTATGCTAAAGTAGTTGTCGACAATGGTAAGGTATTGAACAGCCGTATCAAGGTTGCGCTTCCATGCTCCTTGAACATTCTGAGCAAAACCTTGAGCGATTGATGCCAATAAAATAAGCGAGCAAATAATCTTTTTCATGAAATTAATTACAAAGTTTTTACCCTGATATTTCTAAAACGAACCACATCACCATGACCTAAGAATCCAATATGTCCAGTTTGGTTTTTCAACCCAGGATGTTCCTTTTGAACTTTTTCATTTCCCTTCACGGCTTCAACAATATCTGTATCAATAATTACTTGACCATTTAAAATCACTTTTATTTTCGGGCCTTTCACAATGACTTCCTCTTGGTTCCATTCACCAGTTGGCTTTAGATAACCTCTTTTAGCTGGAACAACTCCATAAACCGATCCGTGGTATTGAAAAGGCTGAAGGTTTTTGTACATGTCAGCTTCATTGTCTAAGATCTGCAACTCCATTCCTACATAAGCGGCGTCGCCTTTTAATGGAGCCCTGATGCCTAGTCCGTTGTTGGCTCCAGGTGTTAGCTGAAATTCAAACCTGTATTCAAAATCAGCATATTCATCCTTCGTATAAATATTGCCACCGCCCAATTCAGGATGTGCAACAAGAGCACCTTCTTCAACCAAATATCCCTTTTTATTTCCGACCCACTGATCTGTGTTGCTGCCATCAAACAAAGAAAAAAAACCTTGTTTTTTTTCATCTTCAGAAAGTGGGATAATAAAATCGCTTGTAATTTCCCTCAAATAAATATTTCTATAGGCAACATAGGTTCCATGGGCCTGTAATTCGATTTGCTCTTTAGAAAAAATGGGGATATTACGGTCCCAATAATTCTCCAAGGTTGCATTGTCTGTCACCAGTTTACCATTTAGATAAACCGTTACTTTTTCACCTTTCATGATGATGTGAAACGTGTTCCACTCGCCTATTTTGTTATCCGCAACTGATAATGGCTTGCTGGGGTTCTTTTGGTTGTTGTACAATCCGCCAGAACCTACTTGGGCACCAACTTCGCGGCGACTGGTGTCCCAGATTTGAACCTGAGGGCTACCACGCAGATAAATACCGGCATCTCCTTTTTCAGTTATTTTCCAATCAACATACATTTCAAAATCACCATATTGCTTGGTTGTAGCAAGGTTATCTCCATGCCCAGTAAAAACAAGCAATCCATCTTTCACTACCCAATCAGTTTGTGAACCCTCGTTGGCTTTGCGTTGAGCCTCTTGCAGTTCTTGTGGCGTCATTTTTGAACGACTGATTGGATTTCCCACCAATCCCTTCCAGCCCGAAAGGTCTTGTCCGTTGAACAATGAAACGAACCCATTTTCATAAGGCATTGCCTCAATGTGTGCACTTAAGGTTTTTACAAGGATTGCACTGTCTTCTCCCTTAATGAGTGTAATTGCTTTTTCGAGTGAAGCACGAACTATTGGTCCCCTGATATTTTTATCTGCCAATGCTAGCCTGGCAACTACTCTTGCTGCATCTCCCTTTACTTCAACATCATCCAAGTATTTGCTAACGAACATTAAAGAACCGAAACCAGGAATTCGGTCAGCTTCAGCCAACAATCTTCTTTTTTGAACAGGATTTTTGGCAGCGTCCATTTGATCTTGCAGCAACAACAAGTATTGAACAGCATTTTGTGGGATAATCTTTGACATGTTTACTGTCCTGATTTCTGGAAGTACTTTGTTTACGTTATCGAGGGCAGCATCAATGTGTTTTTTTGCAGGAGCAGATGCTTTGGGCAATGCTTTTTGCAATGCAGCAATGGAAGTTGTCGACTTGATGGTAGCCAATGCTCTTGCCGCATTTCCCATGAAGGTTTCATCTGACAGCAGTTTAGAAAGTGATTTAACAGCGGCATCATCTCCTAACAAACCAAGGTGTTGTATGATGAGTTCTTTTGCGTAAAATGATTTTACTGAAGACAAACCACTAGAAAGGACGGTAGCCGTATTTTTCTTCTTTGTTGCGTCATTGGCAACATGGCTAACAAATGCATTTAATGCATAGGTTGATTTGAGTTTGAGTGAATCGTCGTCTAACCTCTTCAATAGTTTCTTCCAATCTCCTTTGCTCCATGATTCCATGGCAGTGAGGGTTGAACTTATTTCTGAAGATTTTTGAAAGGGAAATACTTCGAGTGACTTTTCAACAACATTTTGTTGAGCAGTTGCATTTGTAAGTGAAGCGATTAAAATATAGAGTAAAAAGAGTAACTTTTTCATGAAATTGAATTGATGGTATTAAATGTTCCAAGGTGAACGCATGGGAGGATTGATCAATCTGTTGGCTTCTTCGTCGTTGATGAAAGTTAACGCCACAGGATCGAACTTTAAAGATCTTCCCAATTGAAGAGCAATCTTACCCATGTTGATCAGTGTGCAAGACCTAAACCCATTGGATTCATTGAGCGCAAATGGGGTTCTGTATTTCACAGAATCTAGGAAATTGGTTACCTGAGGTGCTGGGTCTGGCATCATGGCAATCTTGTCTTTCAAGTTTGGAATGTCTGATTTGAAGCCAGCATAAAGTTTTCCTTTGGGGCCAGCTATGTAAGCGTCATTGGGATCTTTTGCTTCGCCATCCAAAATGATTTTACAACCGTCCTCGTAAGTATATGTAATCCTTCTGAAAGTGCCGCATGCATCAGGGTGCTGTTGCTCAGCATCCACTTCAATGGAAACAGGACTTGTTTCATCTTTACCCAAGAAATATTGGATCGGATCAAGATAATGTTGTCCCATATCACCCAAACCACCTCCATCATAATCCCAGTAGCCCCGGAAATTAGTGTGCACTCTGTGGGAGTTGTATGGTTTGAAAGGAGCTGGACCAAGCCAACGTTCGTAATCGAGGGTTTCAGGAACCGGTTGGGTTTCCAACTTTGTTTTACCAACCCAATAGAATTTCCAATCGAAGCCGGTTGTTTTGCTAACGGTAACTGTTAATGGCCATCCAAGTAAGCCAGACTCAACGAGTTTTTTGATGGGTTTTACGGTTGTATTCATACCGTAGAAATTATCTTCGAACCTGAACCAAGTATTTAACCTAAACATCCTGCCATATTGCTTAACAGCTTCAACAACACGTTTTCCTTCACCTATGGTGCGCGTCATTGGCTTTTCGCACCAGATGTCTTTACCCGCCCTAGCAGCTTCAATCGCCATGATTCCATGCCAATGAGGAGGGGTTGCTATGTGTACTATATCTACTTCAGGTAATGCGATCAGCTCACGGTGGTCGTGAAATGTTTTTACGCCACCACCAATCATTTTTTCAGCACTTTGCAAATGGGTTTTATCGACGTCGCAGATTGCAACAACACGGGTTCCAGCATAAGAAATATGACCTCTTCCCATTCCTCCCAAGCCGATAATTCCTTTTGTTAATTGATCACTTGGTGGGATGAATCCCCTTCCTAATACATGTCTTGGTACAATTGAAAATCCCGCAACAATTGCTGCTGAGTTGCGCAAGAATTTGCGCCTGCTGTTTTGAGAAATAGGCTTCATATAGAAGGTTGATGATTGTCATTTAAAGATAAAGAATGCAGTTGATAGATTGTGTGAATTTTCTTTGATAATTTTAATAGATGAAGAAATCTCTTATCAAGCATATCTCCCTGTATGAGACCAAAAAACAAGCTTTGGCAAGCAGCAGGGTGTTTTTCAAAAGAATGCTTTGGAATTTTACCATATCAGCAGCAATACTTTTTATTTGTCTGATGATTGGAGTTTTAGGTTATCATTTTCTTGCTCCTGCCGCGTGGATTGATGCTGTTCACAATGCATCGATGATATTAAGTGGCATGGGGCCTGTTATAGAAATAAAAACAGCAGTTGGAAAGTGGTTCAGCAGTTTTTATGCGTTGTTTAGTGGCATCGTATTTATCACCAATATTGGATTCATACTTGCACCAGCGATACATCGCTTGTTTCATGCCTTGCATCTAGAAGAAAACTAACTAGGGATCAATCCAAGGGTTTCTTTTTGCGAAACGATTTGCTGCTTACAAAATAAAGTGCAAATCCACTGAACACGGTAAATAGTCCAAATATTGAAAATGCCCTCAACAATATATTTCCCAAGTTATCCCTGCCTTTGTAATCCATTGTATGCAGCATCCACAAAAAATCAAATACACGCCATTTGTCGTTTCTGAATTTTTGAACTGTACCTAACTCAGCTGAGACATAGATTGTTGTTTTTGAGGGATGTTTAAAAGACACAGCATAAGCAGGAAGCGGGTTTTTGCGGTATTCGTGATGCCCATTTGTGTTGGTAAGGTATTCAACCGAGAGAAGTTCTGGTGTACCATTAAAATATCTTTTTGCTACTTCTATAGCCTCAATTTTTGAAAGGGAGGCTCGTAAATTTCCAGAAACAGCATCTGCTAAATGGTTCATGGCTTTCATCTCATGATCGTGCGTGGTGTTATCATGTATGGCACGAACACAACGAATTTGGTAGACAGGTTTACCCAGGATTTCAATGAGTTGAATAGACACCAAAGAATCAATCTGGTGAAATTTTTTGATTGAATCAATGGCATCAGTTGGAGAGACCAATTTTATATTGGCAGACAACAAAGGAACTTTATTTTTTTGAAGATCCCCATGAATATCATCCATGTTACTCCAACTAAAATAAAGTCCACCTAATGTCCACAACAAAAATTGAATACCCAGAATCAATCCAAGATACCGATGTGTTCTGCGGATATAATAGTGTTTACTTTTAGGCATATACTACTGGTGAGACAACTGCATTGATTATAAATCGGTGATTAATTTAAACCTTGGTACAAGCATTTTCATGATAGACCATGCAAGCAGGTATGCCACAGCACAGAATGTAAACATGATGGTGTATCCTGTTTCTATGTGTCCCAAAGCTTTGTAGTGATCGAACAAAGCACCACCAACTTTAGTAACAATCACGCCGCCAATACCGCCAGCCATACCGCCTATACCAACAATGCTACCAATGGCTTTTTGAGGGAACATATCTGATACTGTTGTGAAAATATTGGCACTCCACGCTTGGTGAGCGGATGCTCCAATTCCAATCAATATTACAGGAACCCAAAAACTGATGTAGCCGAAAGGCTGTGCCAATAATACTACCAATGGAATGACTGCAATCATCAACATAGCGCGAAGGCGACCATCGTAAGGATTGTATCCTTTGTTGATAAAATAAACAGGGAACCAGCCTCCACCGATGCTACCAAACATGGTTAAGCTGTATAGAACAACAAGAGGCAACATGATTTCGGTGCCCGTCATTCCGTACTGATCTTTTAAGAAAGCCGGTAACCAGAACAAGAAAAACCACCATACACCGTCTGTCATAAATTTACCAATGGTGAATGCCCAAGTTTGTCTGTACTTTAATAATTTAACCCATGATATCTTTTCAGGTTTGGCTTCAACAGTTTCAACAACAACTTCTTTGTTATCTGATTCCAAAATGTAATCACGTTCAGCCGCGCTTAATCTTTTTTGTTTCGCGGGAATCTCATACACTGCAAGCCAGAAGAACAGCCAAAGAAATCCAATTCCACCAATGATGATGAAAGCCATTTCCCAACCCCAGTTTGTCGCAATCCAAGGAACAGTAAGCGGAGCAAGGATGGCGCCAACATTTGTTCCAGAGTTGAAAATTCCGGTAGCAAAGGATCGCTCTTTTTTTGGAAAATATTCTGCAGTAACTTTTATGGCTGCAGGAAAGTTTCCCGCTTCACCCAATCCAAGTACGGCACGGGAAACCATGAAACCAAGGACTGAAATAGGAACTGATACTATTCCTATCCAACCCAATGCTGTTGATACTGCTGTACCAATTGGAATAGCAAAGGCATGCACAATGGCACCAATTGACCAAATAATAATAGCCCAAGTGTAGCCCTTTTTAGTGCCTAATATATCAATAATACGACCTGCAAAAAGCATGCAAATAGCATAGGTAAATTGAAAAACTGAAGCTATGTTGGCGTATTCAGAGTTTGACCACCCAAATTTATCTTCAAGCATTGGTTTCAACAAACTCAGCACTTGTCTATCTAAGTAATTCACTGTTGTTGCAAAAAACAACAACGCACATATAGTCCACCTAAAATTTCCAACTTTCTTCGCAGCAATTTGCATATTGATATATTTGAGATTTTAAATATAATGAAATTTCTGCTCTATTTGAATTAAGCTACTGGCCAGTTGAAATAATTTTTATTATTGTGATAGCAAATGTCTTGAACAACTTTTCCAACCCATGGGATATCGTTTGGTAACTCCCCATTTTCAATTTCATTTCCTAACAAGTTGCACAATATTCTTCTAAAATATTCGTGTCGCGGGAAAGACAGAAAACTTCTTGAATCTGTAAGCATTCCTACAAAGCGACTCAACAATCCCATGTTGCTCAACACATCGAGGTGTTTTATGATGCCATCTTTTTGATCTAAAAACCACCAAGCAGAACCCCACTGCATTTTTCCAGGCAAGCTTCCATCATTGAAATTACCAATCATGGTAGCCATCATTTCATTGTCTGACGGATTAAGATTATAAAGGATTGTTTTGGCCAACTTATTTTTAGTATCTAAGTTATTTAAAAATGTACTGAGCGGTTTTCCGTGGTTAAAACTCCCAATAGAATCCCAACCAGCGTCTGGTCCAATTTTTTGCAACATACGTGTATTATTGTTTCTAATAGCCCCAAGATGAAACTGTTGAGTCCAGCCCTTTTCACAATCCCATTCTGCAAAATAAATCAACATGGCTGATTTGAATTTACGTTGTGAAATCGTGTCAAGCGTCAAACCTTTCAATAACTTTTCAAAAATCAATTCAATCTCGTTATCGGAATATTCATCAGCATATATTTCTTCCAAACCATGGTCAGATACCTTGCATCCCATCGAGTCAAAGTAATCATGCCTATTTTTTAATGCTTGGATAAAATCAGAAAAATTGCCGATAGAAACATTGCAAACATTTTCCAACTTTGCCACATATGAAAGAAACACAGCTGTGTCTGTTACATTCATGGCATTGTCTGGACGAAAAGCTGGAACCATTAAAACCTCAGCGGTCGCATCTTCCTTCAGTTTTTTATGAAATTCAAGGTTGTCAATTGGATCATCCGTTGTACAAACAAGTTTTACATTCATCTTCTTCAACAAGTTTCTAACGGAGAATTCTTTTGTGTTCAGCATAGCGGAACCCTGATCGAATATATTTCTAGCGGAACCCGGATTTAGTACTTCAGAAATATCAAAATATCTTTGTAACTCGAGGTGGGTCCAGTGATACAATGGATTTCTCAAAGTATTTGGAACGGTTTCTGCCCATTTGTTGAATTTTTCCCAATCAGATTGATTACCTGTAATATAATTTTCATCTATGCCGTTGGTGCGCATAGCCCTCCATTTGTAATGGTCACCGTATAGCCATGCTTGAGAAATATTTTGAAAAACTGTATCATTGGCAATTTCAGCTGGAGGAAGGTGGCAATGATAATCGATGATAGGCATATCTTTTGCGTACTCATGATAAAGCAATTCTGCTGTGCCTGATTGCAAGAGGAAGTTTTCGTCTAGAAATTTTTTCATTTTTTTAAAATATTGACATTTGGTATCTGAGATTTATTATTTTTTTCGAGTCTTTCAAAAATTAAGTGCTGAAACTCTATTTGCAACTCCTTCATTTATCATAGCATGTAGGTACTTGATTACTTCCTCTTTAAATCCTTCAAGTTCACTTAAATCTGTGCCCCAAAAAGCTTTGTCTGAAAGGGTCTTATCAACTACAGTTGCAGTATCATTGCAATCCCACAAGGATGAAAAATAAGCTGCGTTATCATCATTTATTTTATAAGGAATGCCATTTAGTTCTCCCCAATAGCTGTTCTGTAGATCAGGTTTGCATTTCATAAAAAGAAGAAATCCTGCAAATCCTAATGCCATACAGATTGGGATTCTCTTCTCTTTTTGATAATATGAAACGATGAGAGGAATTGACCTCATGCGCATTTTAGATGAATATTGAGCAGCAATAGCAGACCATTTATGGTCAATGAAAGGATTTGAAAATCGTTCTAGAACATTTGTTGCAAAAACAGTGGCTTCATCTTCATTGATGCTTGATGATGTGATGGCTGAAACAATTTCGTTGTGTGATAATTGAGTTATAAAAAAATGCATTGTTGCATCTTTCATTGTAGAACGAACTAGCTCAAAGTTTGCAAGAAAAGACAATCCGCAGCTGAATGTATGGGTAGCATTGAGCAGACGTAATTTCAGTTCTTTGAATTTTTCGATATCGGGTACAATGAAACAACCATTATTCGAATCAACAAAAGAAAGAATCTCTTTTACACGAGGGGAATCAGACTCAATAGCCCACAGAGAAAAAGGTTCAGCCATGATCATCAATTCATCTTGATACCCCAATGCTTGTTGGCTTTTTTTAATGTCATCATCACTCATTTTTCCCGGTACAATTCTGTCGACCAACGTATTGCAACAATAATTTGAATCTTTAAGCCAATCGATAAACCGATCATTTAAGTTGTTTTTGTGAGCAAGCTCAATTAAGATGTTGAACAATTTAGAACCGTTGTCTGAAATCAATTCTGTAGGTAAGATGACCATTCCAGCATCATGACTGCCATTAAAATTGCAATATCTGCGAAACAGAAATGACAATAATTTCCCAGGAAATGAAGTCGGCGGGTTGGCATGAATATCATCATCCATCAATACAATGCCCACTTCTGTGGTGTTTGAGATGATTACTTGCAAGTCGGGATTCGATGCACATTCCAAAATATCGTTCCAGTTTTCTTTGGCGGAAACAACCCTGCTTATAGATGAATTCAAAATTGAATAATCAACAACTTCGGCTGATTGAATACCCCGTACTGATAATGTGTACAAGCAATCCTGTTCATCAAAAGAATTTATTTCGCCATGGGAAGTTGATTTTACAACAACAATCCTTCCGTTGAAACGCCCTTCCCTATTGGCTTGATCGATATAATGATCAGGTAGTCCCCTTAACAAAACACCAGTTCCAAATTGCAAGACACGCTCTGGGTACTTAAGTTGCTCGTTTGTAGGCAATATTAATTTTTCATTTTTCTCAAGTGATGACAACACTAACTGATTCAATTTCTTCATCGCTAATTCAATTTGTTTGAGGATTCCATTTCCCATTAAAAAGCCATTCGACGGTAATATCTGCTGATTTTATCTTTTCAGGTAGAAGATCTGCATGCCAAGAAAAGTCATTGCCATTTTCTCTGTGGCAATTGTAAAAATATATTCTTTTACCCCAAAGTATTTTATTGTTTGTAGGAACAAGATAGATTGGTTTGTTGCTCATTTTTTGAGAAAATACACAGTCGAGTAAAAAAAACTGAGCATCACGGTGGTATCTACCCAACATGAATCCATCGTATCCATTGAACCTGCAATTTTTTAAAATGGTTTTTGAGTCGGGATTTTTTGAACCATCATGCCAAATTGCAGCAGGGCCCGTTAAGGTAATGAACTCGCAATTTTCAGCCCAAGCCCAACCACGTGGACAATAGAAATCCACGCCACCCTCCATGATACAATCTTTGAAATACCAATAGCCATTTTCAACATCCCATGGACTTACGGTATCGCCACCAAAGGCCCTAAAATGGCAATTAATTGCACTCAACCTCGTTGCTCCAGCAATAGTCCTTAACGCCATTTGATGTCCGTCTTTTCGAAGCTCTTTCAATTTATTGTTGGTCGTGTCTGATGCACAATAAATTGTTCTTACGGTAAATTCAAATCCAAAATTATTCGTTACCGTTAAGTTTTTAAGGGTGATATCGCTTGCTCCAATATTCATGGTAGCAACTCCCCAATCATCTGCATGGTTGCATCTCCACTCATCTCGCGCAATGGATGCAATGATTATTGTGGCTTCGCGATCTTGTCCTTCAAAAACAATGTTGTTTTTTTCTATGTATATTTTCTCTGCATAAACCCCATTCTTGATAAAAATATACCTTGGTGTTGAAGATGAATCTGGTAGGCTGTTGATGGCACCCTGGATAGATTTAAAATCTCCTTTACCATCTTTTGAAACGATGATTTTTTTTATATTCGGAATACTTGCAATGCTGCTAAAAACAGTGAGCATCAAAGCAACCAACAGAAAAGCAGGTTTATATTTAAATGTTCCTTCAAGCATCTAATATTAATTTATATCAATGAAGTTGGGCTATTTTTTTAATGAAGAGGCTTGTTTTTGAAATTTCTTTTCATTCAATTCCATTTCAGCAGCACACAAAATAAAAGCACCCAATCCTTTAGGATCATTATTAACAACGGGTTCTTTCATATAATATTCAAAACTTCCATCTCTGTAAGGATCTCCACCCAATCCGGACACAGAAACTGTTCCAACCAGGTTTACAATGCCAGCTGAATCAACGATAAATTTCTTCAAGATTCCATCGTATGCTTTTTTAGCAGACTGATAATCGCTGGTAGGCAAGTATCCCATTCTAGCTCCTTTAGCCAAAGTGTATGTTAGCATAGAAGAGCCTGAAGCCTCTGGATAATTTGGCTTAATTTCTTTTTTGTTGGGAATATCATACCACAAACCAGAAACGGGATCTTGTACTCTTTTGACAGCAACAGACAATCTATTAAGTATCGCTACAAGTTCACTCCTCTTTGGATGATTTGTTGGAAAATAGTCTAATACATCAACGAGTGCCATGCCAAACCATCCCAAACTTCTACTCCAGAAATGAGGAGAATTCCCCGTCTCTTTGTTTGCCCAAAGTTGCTTTTTACTATCATCCCAACCATGGTACAACAAACCTGTAGCTTGATCTCTGGCATGTTTTTCCATTAAAATAAATTGTTGGGCAATGTCATCAAACAAGCTGTCTTGATGAAAAATTTTGGCATAAGCGGCCATAAAAGGTTGTGCCATGTATAATCCATCTAACCACATTTGATTTGGGTAGATTTTTTTATGCCAGAAGCCACCGTCAGCATTGCGCGGGTGCTTATACAATTGGCTCCTTAGCAAAGAGGCTGCTTTAGCATATTTTTCTTTACCCGTTGCTTCAAAAAGAATCAACAACAACTTTCCGTTATTAAGGTGATCTAAATTATATTCCTCTGGCTTATATCCTTTTATGGAACCATCTTCTTTTACATAGTAATCCATCGATTTCTGAACATAATTAAACCATTCTTTATTTCCTGTAGATTTCCAAACATCATTGATACCTTGCAAAACAACGCCTTGATCATATCTCCATTTGGGAAATTTATCACCTGGCATCATAAATGAATCAGGCCAGATTTGAATGGCTGAAGAACTCATCAGAATACTATACGGCGTTTTTTTATCTGTTACGGCAGTATTTGTCAATTTTACAGCAGATTGATTTGCCCCTGTGCTGTAAATTATTTTTCCTTTGGCTGTGCCGATGGCGGTATTGGAAATATGAATGTCTTTTGTGGCTGGACCAGAAATTTTAAACAGTGGTGTTTTATTATGCCCAAGGTCTACTTTATCAAAAAATATGCTGTCGCTTTGCATCAGTTCAACAACAGCAGATTTTGCCTCAGAAATAATTTTAACATTGTTGAAATGTATGTTGGTCGCGTCTTGAACGTCAATGCCATTGTTGGCATGAAGTACCATATTTTTGAGTTCGATATTTCTAATGCGCATCTCGGGTAGGCCTCTGATGAAGATTGCTTTATCTGCACCTTCGCAATACACATTTTGCAATTTTATGTTTTTGAAAATTGGGGTTGATTCATCCACCGGCTTCTTTTCAATGATTGGAATATCTCCTTTTTCTCCATTCAAAGGAATGGGGTCTTTTGCCATGTAATACATGTCAAACAGAATGGCTTCACCCTGGATTCCTTTCATGTAGATATTGCTGATATCGATGTTTTCAACTACACCACCTCGGCCTCTAGCAGTTTTAAAACGCAGTCCAATATCCGTTCCTATAAACGTACAATTGTCGACCCGAATATTCCTTACCCCTCCGCTCATTTCACTGCCCACAACAAAACCTCCATGTGCAGAATAAACTGTACATCCTTTGATGGTTACATTTTCAGTTGGCATTCCTCTTTTCCTGCCATCTTCATCACGACCGCTTTTCATGCACAGCGCATCATCACCAACATCAAAAACTGAATTTTCTATCAATACATTTTTACAACTTTCTAAGTCAATGCCATCGCCGTTTTGTGCAAACCATGGATTTTTGACCAAGATATTTCTAACAGTAATATTTTCGCTCATCAAGGGATGCAAGCACCAAGCTGGAGAGTTTTGAAAGGTAATTCCTTCCAGTAAAATGTCTTTACAATTTAGCAAAACAAGTAAGTTTGGACGAAGAAAATCCTTGATGGATTCATAAAAAGCAGCATCTTTCCCTGCTTCAATGGCGCCTGGATTTTTAAGCATCGACGCTTGCATGAATTGTGCTGAAGGATACCATGATTTTTTATCTTCCCCTACAACGCCACCCTTTGAAATCAGTTTTTTCCATTCAGATTCAGTGAGTTTTTCTTTTTTCACCATTCTCCATGCAGCACCATTTCCATCTATTATTCCTTTTCCGGTTATAGCAATTTTAGAAGCCCCTGTGGCTGAGATGGGTGATTGATTTCTCATTTGAGGGAGTCCCTCCCAATTGCCCGCAACCAGTGGGTACATTTCTTTTTTGTCACTAAACATCAAAGTTGCTCCTCTTTCGATGGAAAGGTTGATGTTGCTTTTTAAAACAATTGGACCAGAAAGCCAAAGTCCACTGGGGATAAGCACAACACCCCCACCCCTTTTATACATGGAATCAATTGCATATTGTATGAAACGGGTGTTTATGGTTTGTCCATCTCCAATAGCACCAATGGTTGAGATTGAAACAGTGTCTTTTTTAAACTTAGGGACTGGAAATCCTTTTATAATAACATCCGCTTTGATGCTATTAATGGTAAAAAAACATGATAAAAAAAAGAGAATATGTATGTTGATTTTTTTTTGCATTTTATTGAAATGTGAATATTTTATCATGAGTATTTTTCTATTTTTTTAGGGTTGGAATGATAGTATTTTATGGTTCAACGTTCTGGATTCCATAACCCCAATATCGTTTCTAACGTAATTTTTGAAACTTCTTCTAGAGATAATTGCTTAGACCATTTTACTCTTGATAACGGAGAGGCGCCCGGCCCGGCGCTGTTGTACTCAGCATACCTGGCAGTACTTTCATTAGAAGGATTCTTCCAATTGTTCCACCCCGCTGGATTGATATGCTTATCCATCCAACAATTTATATAAGACACACTTGCCGTGGGACTCCATGGCCTTCCAAGAGAAACGTTGTTTGTAGTACTATCTGCAGTGAGTTTACAATCAAAAAAAACAAATCCAAATGGTATAATGCTGTTGGTTGAAGCAGCAGTTACATGAGAATTTTTTTTACTGTGGATATGGCAGTTTTTAAATACTGCGGTAGATGCACCAAAAATAAAATCAGTTGTGCCCTCTATATAGCAATCATTGAAATATTGTTTTACACCGCTGCCACTCAAAAACAAAACATCCTGGTGGCCAACCATCCTGCAATTAAAAAAGGAAGCCCTATTTCCTTCTATACGCAATGCTACAGCTTGTCCAGCAAAGAAGCCAGCGTTGTTTTCGAACGTAATATTTTCAGCACGAAAATCATTCCCATAAACAAAAAACGATGCACATGTCCATGTATTCAGTGTATCGCCATTTTCTAGCATGGTCCCAGCATGGTTGTTGAAAGTAAGTATTGTAGTCTCTTTATTTTCACCAACAATGGTGATGTTGTTTTTCCTTGCATCAACCACCAATATTTCTTGATAAATTCCTTTTTTTATAAAAATTGTAATTGGTTTTTTATTCCCTTCAGGAACAGCATCCAATGCATCCTGCACTTTTGTATAATTTCCAGTACCATCTTTTGCAACGGTCCACTTTTGCTGTGCAACAACATTCAAGCACAACATCAATCCAACCAATCCCGCAAACAAATTCTGTGTTCTCATTTTTGTTTGGGTTTAATCAGGTGTTGTGCCAGTGCTGGGATTTTGTTGTTAACATCTTCTAGCATAAGTTGTGCTACAAGTCTAGCCCCTAACTCGTTAAAATGGGTATTATCATCCTTTCCGTCAGGATAGTTGGGATGCTCTCCTGGCTTTAGTTTCAGAAAAAGTAGGTTAGAATTTTCTACACCAAATTTTTGAAAAAGCTGGATGCTTTTTTTATCCATGTCTATTAGAATCACTTCATTTTTTTCTGCAACTTCACGAACCAAACCCGAATAGATTTCGTGTGTTTGAAGTGCAATACCCTTCTCGTCAAATTTTCTGCGAGATATGGGAGTTAATAAAATAGGAATGGCTTTTTTTTCTCTGGTCTCTTTTATGAATTTTGTTAAGTTGTTTTTGTATTCATCTGGTGTAGTATATCGATCTGTTTTTTCTTTGACTTCATCGTTGTGGCCAAATTGAATCAGAACATAATCACCTTCAGCTACTTGATTTGCAATGGACTGCCAAATTCCTTCCAAGATAAAAGATTTTGTACTTCTGCCATTCTTAGCTGTATTAACGACGTTGATGGAAGAATCCCAAAAATAAACAAAGGGCATGCCCCAGCCAGTTTCAGGAAAGGCTTTTGTTTCTTTGATGCTCATGGTGGAATCTCCAGCAAGAAATATTGTAGTTTTTTTTGGCTTGTCAACCATAAATGAAAAAAGTAACAACGTAGCAATGGCTATTATTGATTTTTTCATTTTGTAAGTTGGTTGATGTAAACTTCAATGTTCGTGTAAAAACGATGTAACGTGGCTATGCTAGCATCTGCTGGATTATTTGGATTCAGTTTATTTTTCCTTTCCCAATCATCTGGCATGCCATCATGGTCTGAATCAATATCCGGCTTACTAGAATTCAATGTGGGCCATGCTTTTGTGGTTTCTTCGTATTTTGTTCCATGGGGAAATCCTCCCTGCACATCAATGATTTTTCCCCTGTTGTTTTTGACATCTAGGATAACGCGTTCGTCAAGTGTATCTCTTTTGAAGGATGCTCCAACATCACCCAAAACTGACTGATATGCATTGAAGGCTGATTCTGTTTTTATTACAACTGACGGAAAAGGGGTTTTTTGTATCACGCCTTCTGAGTTAGACAATGTGATGGTCTTTTTGTCGAAAGTATTTTCTGTTTGGAATCCATCAATTGCGTTTCCAGATAGGTAAAACTGCCCATATGCCAAGACCTCCGTTTTTGAAGGATCGAGCATGATCTTTCTGGCAGACTGTTGAGTTGATGGTCCTGGTTTGTAGAAATTATTGACCATGTTATAAGTGCCAGCTTCACCACCATAGGTTGATTTTTTTTGCCAGTTGTAAATAACGTTGTTCCTGAAATCAACAAACTCAGAGGAAGAGCCCATTCTAGCACCGTTGAAACGGGGATTTCTGCTAACACAATGAGCAAATAAATTGTGGTGAGCGGAAAGATGTGTTCCACCCCAAATTCCGCCATATCCATGTTGTTCCCAATCAACATCACCTTTTTCAAAATGATAGGAATAATTAAGCGGTTCTGAGATTAAGTTCCACTGCAGCGTACTGCTGTCGCCGCCATAGAAAGACATTACTTCATCTGTACTCCAGCTGACGCTGCAGTGGTCAACGATAAGGTGTTTGTTCCTTGTACCACTTAGTGCATCATCACCCCCACTTCCATCAACCATTCCCGCCAAAGATTGATATTTATCACCCATCCTGAACCGAAGGTATCTGATGATGATGTTGTCTCCTTTTAATCTTACGGGTTGATCTGCAATGCAAATACCATCTCCAGGTGCAGTTTGTCCTGCAATGGTTATATTCCCTGGAATTTCAAGGGGGGTATTCAAGTGAATTGTGCCAGAAATTTCGAAGACAATGATTCTTTTTTCTTTGGATGTAGCCGCAGCTCTAAAGCTGCCTACACCATAGTCATTCAAGTTTGTAACGATGTACACCTTTCCGCCCCTTCCTCCAATTGAATATTTGCCATAGCCTTCAGCAGTTGGAAATGCTAGACTTTGCAAACCGTTGATTTCTTGTGCAAACAAATCATTTATTTGAAAGAAAACAATGGAAAAAAAATAAAATATTGAAAATAATTTATTCATTTTAATATCCAGGATTTTGAGTCATGTTTGAATTGGCGTCTCTTGTGGGCTGTGGAATTGGTAAAAGTTCTGACTTGCCAGAAACAAATCCAGTTGCGAACCTACCCAAAGGAGAAGTGGTGCCAACAGCTGCAATGGCGGCACTTACCCAAGCCACCCTGGTGGTTCCAGCTGGGGTTGTTGCAGAAGCAGCCCTATATAAGGAATTAAACCATATGCCACCAACATTGCTTATGTCTGAAACGGTATTGGTTATATAATACATAGAGGCTGGCAATGCAGCGGATTTGCAATAAGATGGATATCCGGCCATATAAGAAGGGTCTGTCATGGCTGTTGCAGTGGACATTTTTTGAAGATTTGATTTTGTGTCTGCAATAGCTGGCGCTAACAAATTCCAACGAATCAAATCATATTTTCTGATGCCTTCGCCGCCAAGTTCAAGAGATCTTTCTTTCACCAAAGAAGAGAAAAAAAGTGCTTTTGACAATCCAGCAGGTAGATCAACACTGGCATCAACAGCAGCGATTGGCTTGCCATATCCTCTTCTTCTTACACTATTTATTGCGGAATAAGCCGCAGCGGTGGGACCATTTATTTCATTTTCTGCTTCAGCAAACATCAAAAGAACATCAGCATACCTGATTATCTGCCACTTCAAGCTAAGATATTGCACAGCGCTCGTTGGTGATACTACGGGGTTTGAAACCCAATCCCTTCTGTATTTTCCATCACAAATCGATGTAATAGCTTGCCCTATCTTGATGGTTCCATTAGCACCAACATTGTAAGGAGCGCAAGTAACGTCTCGTCTTGTATCAGTTGAATCGAACAAGTAAAAATATGTTGGCAAAACATTGATGCTTTTGTTTCCTAGTCCATTTACGGTAGGACCATTGTAATATCCTAATTTGGTGTCTTCCGCACCAGTAAGCCCAATAGCGCTTGCTTGAAACATCAATTCCCCATTAGGATCATTAACTGCACGGGCATTAACTTGGTCTTTCCAAAGTGCTCTGAAACTTGAGTTTAGGGTATGCTGTCCAGAATTAATGATGTCATTGCATTCATCTTTTGCAATTTGATAAAAGGCGATGAAATCTGCAGGACGTTGCATCGTACCATTTTTCCTCAAGGAATACCCACCTCTTGCTAGAGCAATGCGTGCTCTGAGAGCCTTTACGGTGCCTTTGGTAATTCTCTCGTCAACTTGGTCACCAATGTTGCCTAACTCATTTCTCCAGGGCACAAGCTCTGCGGCTTTTTTTAGGTCGCTTAAAATACGGTCGTATAATGTATCACGATCCACCCTAGTAGGGAATGGATTCTTGGAGGCGAGCGCGTAAGCTGGTTCAAAATGAGCAGGCAAATCTCCCCAATTGCGGATAGCCTCATGATAAAATTGTGCTCTCAGTGTTAATGCTTCGCCCAACATTCTCTGCAATTTCTTTTTTTCACCATCAGAACCTGAAACATACAAATTCATTTTAGGGATGTTGTCAATGCAGATGTTTGCGTACTCAATGCCTTGAAAAAGTTGATTGAAGGGTCTCTCAATTTGTGCATTTCCCGAGGTAGCAGCATAGCGTGCTATATCTCTTCTATCGTTATCACCAGCGCCAGTGGGGCCCTGCATCTCATCATTATCCACAGGGAAATAAAGGCTTACACGAATACCATACGCTTGATCACCAACAAGCCTGCTGTAAATACCAGCAACCGCTTTCAAAGCGTTTGGAACATCGCTAAATACAACTTCCGAACTCACATCGGTGATTGGTTTTTGATCCAAATACTTTTTACAACCGCTGATTAAAAACAACACAGTGATGGCCACTGTGTAAGTTATTTTGTTTGAAATATTTTTATTCATAAAAAAAATTTAATAGTTAATCAATTAAAAAGAAGCGTTGATGCCAAAGATGAAACTTCTGCTCTTGGGATAGGCAGAATAATCCAATCCTGGTGTCAATGGATTGCTTCTAACGCTAACTTCGGGATCAAATCCTGTATAGCTCGTTAACACAGCCAAGTTGTTTGCAGTAAAATAAAAACGCAACTTTTCCATTTTCAACCTTGATAACTTTTGGGAGGGAACTGTATATCCAAATGTCAAGTTATTCAACCTCAGAAAAGATCCGTCTTCAATGGCCCAAGAATGGGGATAAAAAGCACCTGCACCCCTCACTGGCTGCCAAATTTTGGCTTGAGAGTTGAGTGACCATAAGGCTACAAAAGGAATTCCATATACCTTATTACCAGACACCCACTGTGCCGTTTGTCCAGTTGGCGTAATCGTTTTCCAACGGTTCGCCATGACATCAAGCATGTTAGAATTGCCTGTATAACCATTTGTAAATTCTATCTTATTTGCATTGTAAATATCGTTGCCAACTGAAAAATTCAAGAACATACTCAAATCCCAATTCTGATAACTGAATTGTTGGTTGAGACCACCTGTAAATTTAGGGGTCGGATTTCCTATGATTTTTCTGTCGTTGTTGATGTCAACTTTTCCATCCCCATTCAAATCAGCAAACTTAATCGAACCTGGCTGAACAGGTCCAATGATGCTGCTGTTTGTTGCTACTCCTAGTCTAAGCGTATATTCTTTAGTAGCATCGTTGTAATCAAAATCATTCATATCGTAGAACCCGTTTGTAACAAATCCGTACATTGACCCAACTGGATAACCAATCTTTTGAATGTAATCAGCAGGTTGTCCAGACACACCCCAACTTGCAGCGGGATAGAAAAAGTCTTGGTTAACACCTAAACCAACAATTTTATTTTTATTGAAAGAAATGTTGAAATTCGCGTTCCAATTTAAGCCTTTTTGGCTTTTAAGAATGGCTGTATTTAGTTGAATTTCAACACCTTTGTTTGAAGTTTTTCCTATATTCTGAAGCTGTGTTGAATATCCATAAGTCGATGCAACAGGAACATTTAACAACAGGTCTTTTGATGAGTTGTTGTAGTAATCTACGTTCAACTCAATCCGTCCATTCAAGAGACTGATGTCAATACCGAAATTTCTATTGATGGTTGATTCCCATTTCAAGTCCTGATTTACCAATCCGGATGAATAATAGGCAAGAATTGGATTGTTGTTTATACCATAAAAATAATTTCCATCATTTCTATAGGTTGTCAAAAACAGGTAATCACTGATTCTGTTGTTCCCTACTTGTCCAAATCCTGCCCTCAACTTCAAATCGCTTATGAAGTCAACATCCTTCAAGAATTTTTCATTTTTAGCCCTCCAAGCGAATGAACCTGCGGGAAAAAATCCCCACTGTTTTCCAGGTGCAAATTTTGAGGCACCGTCTGACCTCAAGTTGAAAGTGAACAGGTATTTATCTGCATAACCATAATTTACCCTTCCAAAATAAGAGATGTTTGTGTAGCGTGTTTTGTTCAATTTAGGAAAACCGGTGAAAGGAATTCCCAGGCTTGTTTCTTTAAATGCAGTGTTGTAGGGAGTAAATGCGGGGAAATTTCTGAAAAGGCTAGACCTGGCCTCTGTTCTTAGGTCATAGCTCTCCTCTCCAACAACAATGGCAATATCATGCTTTCCCTTGTAATTATTGAGTGTATATGAAAGAACATTTGAATTTGTGATGGTTCTTCTGTTTGACGTGTCCAAGCCTGCAATTGCCTTAGCCGCGCCTTGAATAATTGCAAATGGTGTTATTGAATCACTGTATTGTTGATCAATCAGCTTGGTATAATCATACCCAAAAGTTGACCTGAAAGAAAGATTTTTTACAATGTCGTACGTAAGATTCATGGATCCATTGTAGGCTTCAGTCTTTTTTTGCCTGAACTCTGCATTGGCTAATTTTATAGGATTCACCAAGTTCAAACCATTTCCCACATTGGGGTCTGCAATTGGATCGGAATCATCAATATCTTGTCCGACTGAAAGAAAAGGCCTATACTTTACTGAATTTCTCAACCTATTATAAGAAGAACCTCTTGCGTCTGAAACACCAGCACCCAAAACACCTTGGTTTATGTACCTGGTGCTCACGCCTACTTTCAATTTTTTTGAAATCCGATAGTCACTTTTAAAATTCAATAAATGTCTTTTGTAATTTGAGTTAAGCACGATAGCCCTATCACCATTGTAAGTATATCCGAGGTTATAAGAAAGTTTCTTTCCGCCACCATTCAGTGATAAATTATGGGTTTGTAAAAATCCTGTCCTTCCAAAAGTTTCCTTCTGCCAGTTTACAGGATTCACATTTTTATAATTCGCCAAAGTATCCCATGTGCTTCCGAAATTATTGGCAAATGAGGTGCTGTCTGTACTGCTGCCTCTAGTACGTTCAGACTGATAAACCACAAAATCATATGGATTCAATACATCCAAAGACTTAAGCAAATTTTTAACGCCAGTAAATCCGTTGTAGGCAACTTTTAATTTGCCAGATCTTCCAGATTTAGTGGTAATGACAATTACACCATTGGCGCCCCTGGCACCATAAATGGCAGTAGCAGCTGCGTCTTTAAGTACATCAATTGATTGAATATCTTGAGGTGAGATGATAGCAAGTGCATTTTCTACCTGTACGCCGTCGAGGATATAAAGAGGGGTATTGTCTCCTGTGATGGACATTCCACCCCTAACCCTAACCCTAACTTCGGCATCAGGGGAACCTTCTGCAGTAGTAGCAGTAACGCCTGCTAAACGGCCATTCAAGGCCTCCGCAGCAGAATTGATTGGAATATCCTTCAGGTCTTTTGCACCAACAGAAGAAACTGAAGCCAAGAGATTTCTGCGACGAATGGACTGGTATCCAATTACTACCACTTCGTCTTGTGTTTTTACATCAGGCAATAGCGTAATGTTGAGGGACGATTTTCCCACAATTGACACTGTCAACTCTTGAAAGCCAATACTTGAAACAACCAAAACATTGGCTTTTTCATTGACCCCTATTTTAAATGCACCACCATTGTCTGTTAACGTTGAGAGGGAAGATCCTTTTATGGTAATACTTGCCCCTATAACAGGTTTGTTGGTTTCTGAGGAAATTACTTTACCGACAACCTGACGAGATTGGGCAAAAACAAAACTTATTGGCAAAATAGCCAACAAGATAAATACAAAACAAGCAAATCGTTTAACTGATGCAATCATAATACAATTTTAAAAACGAAGAAAAAATGAGATTGAGTTTTGGGAAAGAGCAGAGATTAAAATTGAATTTTAACCATTTAATTTATTGCATTCAACATTGGAGTGTTTGAATCAATATGAATTAAAAAATGGAATCAATGATACCCATTCAAAATGATTTAAAGTCTATTTAAAGATTCGCTTTTTTCATATGGCCAATAAACTTGATATTAGACGCAATTCTGAACTTCACAAAAGGTCTAAAATATCAGGTACAATGCTACATCTTTGCAATATATTAACCATGATTTTGAATTCCTTTTTTTACGCAATCGTTCCCGAAAACAATATTCAGCATAATTAAACACCTTCATTTATTCCAATTCGATTAATCGAACAATAAATGAACACAATCCATATCTTTAGGTAGTGAAATTTACTTCAATTACCATAAAAGACATTGCCAAAGAATTGGGTTTGTCAACATCCACTGTTTCCAGGGCGCTTAGAGATAGTCATGAGATTGGCGCAGAAACAAAACAAATGGTGTTGGATTACGCCAAAAAAGTAAATTTTAAACCCAACAGGATTGCACAAAGCCTGAAGGACCATAAGAGCATGTCTATAGGCGTAATTGTTACAGAAATTTCAAATAGCTTTTTTTCTCAGGTTATCAATGGGGTGGAATCTATTGCGCACAAAAATGGATATACGGTAATTATTGCGCAAAGCATGGAATCTGCTGAGAGGGAATTGCTTAGTTTACAACACCTTACGTCAAGTTCAATTGATGGACTCATCATTTCTGTTTCAACAGAAAGCGAAAATTTTCACTACCTAAAAGACCTTCATGAAAAAGGGATGCACATAGTTTTTGTAGACAGAGCCATTGATCATATTGAAACACATAAAGTAATTGTAGACAACTTCAAAGGCGCGTATAAAGCTACCAAACACTTGATAGATCAAGGCAAGAAAAACATTGCCATTCTTTCAAACAACATAGGATTATCAATTTCAAGAGATCGGATGGCGGGATATGTAGAAGCCTTAAAAGACCATGATTTACCTGTCAAGGAAAATATGATAAAGTATTGTAACCTTGGTGGGATGAAATATGCTGAAGTAGAGGACGCGATGAAGGAACTGATGAAAAAAAGGAACAAACCCGATGCTATTTTTGCAGGGTCTGACAAGCTGACAATAGGTTGCCTTAAGTACTTGAAAGAAAGAGAAATCAAAGTGCCCGACAATGTTGCCGTCATTGGTTTTTCTAATACAGACCTAACAGATTTAATAGATCCTCCATTGTCTGTAATTAGACAACCGGCATTTGAAATGGGAGAAGCAGCAACAGAACTGCTCCTTTCGCTGATTAAAAGCAAAAAGCCCGTTACTAAATTTGAAACAAGAATCCACACAACGGAGTTGATCGTAAAAAAATCAACATAACTCATTGATTTTTAACCATCTACACTGGTATTATTCTTGAAACAACGGCTATATTAAGCTACTGATTTAATGTTAATCAGCTTAATCATCCCTATTTTATCGAATAATTTGATAATTGGATAAACAGGATCAAACTCCCACCACTTAGCGGCAAAATTTGCCCTTGCACCAGCATGATGGTGATTGTTTTGAAATAATTCACCTAACATCAAGAAATCGATAATTAATGTGTTTTTGGAATGGTCTTTTTCGTCAGGGAAATTGCGGTATCCGTATTTATGTCCAGCCCAATTCACAACAGCACCTTGTACGGGTCCCATCAGAAAATGTATCGGTAAAAATAAAAACATCCACCACTCTGTGGCAAAAAGAACATAAAAAGCGATGTAAAGTGCTGCAAAACCCAGTCTAGAAAACCAACTATCCGCTATTTTATCAATCTTTGGATAAACGGGGAAGTTTTTGTCGAACCTCTTTTCTATCGCCATTGTTCCATTCAACACACCATTGTATACGTTACGCGTATGCATCATCATGGTAAATACTTCCTTGAAAAAATGAGGGGTATGTGGGTCTTTTTCTGTGTCACTATAAGCGTGGTGCATGCGGTGCAAAATAGCATAAGCCCGTGCATTCAAGTATGATGTACCCTGGGTAATCCAAGAATAGAGGTACCACGTTTTTTCCCAAAATTTGTTCATGGTGAACATTTTATGGGCTGAGTACCTATGCAAAAAAAATGTTTGTCCAAATAAGGAAAGATACCAATGGGCTACGAGAAAAATAATTATAATCATCTATTTGTAAAATATGGGAACAAAAATATATTAACGTTTTTGATGAAACAAATGTTGACTAAAAATATTTTTTTTACAAATTCCCTCTTTTCAAAGCAAAGAATTGGAACATACTTGTAGTTCTACTCCAACTAACATCAGTCCAAATTTTGATACATAGTCCCAGCTAAATTAATTTTTCGGTAACTTTTTAAGCATCAAAACAAGTAGTTTTTAATACGTACCATGATGAGAAAAGTCATTCATTGACATTTTCCTAACGCTTACATTCAACTGATTTTGCCGATTGTTTATTTAGTAAGGGGTGCTTACAAACTTTCAAAAAAGCGTGGGTCGACAAAAGCATTACTACAAAAGAAAAAAACAAAGATGAATTGGCATAAACTGAGTGTTAATGAAACCATGGACTTATTAAAAACAAGCGAGCATGGGTTGAGCAGCGGAAAAGTAGAAAAGAACCAATTGGAATTTGGTTCCAATGAATTGAAGGAAGGAAAGAGAAGAAGCTACCTGAGCATATTTTTAGGTCAGTTTAAAGACCTGATGATTTTGATACTACTTGCAGCAGCGGTTATTTCGGGATTTTTAGGCGAAGCAACTGATGCCATTGTGATACTTGTGATTGTATTTCTCAATGCAATCATCGGTTTTTTTCAAGAGTATCATGCAGAAAAAGCATTCCATGCGTTGAAAACAATGGCAGAAACAAAAGCCAGGGTCATTCGGGATGGAAAATGCACTTGGCTACCTGCAAAAGAATTGGTCCCCGGCGATTTGGTGATTTTAGAAGCGGGAAATGCTGTTCCTGCAGATATGAGGATTACAGAATCGGTTAACCTAAAAATCGAAGAAGCTTCACTCACCGGAGAGTCCAATCTCATAGACAAAATAACAACGCCAATTGAGGTAATTGACTTACCCTTAGGCGATAAAAAAAATATGGCATTTAAAGGCACGTTTGTAAGTTATGGGCGAGGAGCTGGCTTTGTAATAGCAACAGGCATGCAAACAGAATTAGGGCAGATTGCCAAAATGCTGCAAGAGAAAGAATCTTCAACTCCATTGCAAATCAGGATGATGGCCTTTTCTAAAAACTTATCTATCCTGATTTTATTTTTATGTATCCTCTTTTTTGTTGCTGGATGGATACGTGGAGAGCATTTAATTACACTCGTGTTGACCAGCATCTCGCTTGCTGTAGCAGCCATACCAGAGGCACTCCCAGCTGTGATTACCATATCGCTTGCAATGGCGGCAAGAAGTATGATTAAGTTTAACAGCCTCATTAGAAAGCTGCCAGCAGTGGAAACATTGGGATCAATAACATATATATGCACCGACAAAACAGGCACGCTTACCAAGAACAAGATGCATGTTGAAAATATTTTTATCAATGACCATGTGATAGAACGACAAGAAATTGAGGCATCGAAACACCAGAAATATGTCATGCTTTTGTTGCAAGCATTTGCATTGAACAACGATACGTTCCTAGACCATGAAAATAATCTTAGGGGAGACAGCACGGAAATTGCATTGCGTGAAGTTTCAAATGAAATACACGTAAATCCAGAAAAATGGCCCAGGCTGAATGAAATTGCGTTTGATGCAGAAAGGAAATTGATGACGACTTTTCAATCCAATGAAAATAATTTCATTTCATTTACAAAAGGCGCACCAGAAATGTTGTTACAAAAATGTAAAGACATTGACATCGAGGCGATGAAAATTAAGGTTGATGAAATGGCAGCTAAAGGGCACAGAATAATAGGATTTGCATGTAGATATTGGGATACGTTGCCAGAAAAACCATCTTCAGAAATTCATGAAAATGATTTGCATTTTCTAGGATTAGCAAGCATAATTGATCCACCTCGCGAAGAAGTTTTTGAAGCAGTACAACATTGCAAAACAGCTGGTATTGTTCCAGTAATGATAACAGGAGATCATCCCCTAACGGCAAAAAATATTGCAGAACGGATTGGAATTTTGAACGATGAAAATGATTTGTTGGTAACAGGAAATCAACTGGTTGAAATGGACCATGAAGAATTTCTGGATAAAGTTGAAAAGATAAAAGTTTACGCCCGAGTATCCCCCGAACAAAAATTAAATATTGTAAAATTACTTCAACAAAAAGGACATTATGTGGCGATGACAGGAGATGGTGTCAATGATGCACCTGCATTAAAAAGAGCCAACATAGGCATAGCCATGGGAATTACAGGAACGGATGTTTCAAGGGAGGCGGCGCACATGATTTTATTGGATGACAATTTTTCAACCATTGTAAAAGCTATAAAAGAAGGCAGAAGAATTTATGATAACATCCTAAAATTTATTAAGTACCTGATGACAACCAATGCTGGTGAATTAGCAACTTTGTTTATTGGTCCAATTGTAGGATTGCCACTAGCACTGCTCCCCATCCATATTCTATGGATTAACCTCATTTCTGACGGGTTACCAGCAATTTCATTGTCGTTTGAAAAAGCCGAAGAAAATATTATGAATCGTCCACCCCGACCACCGCAAGAAAGTGTATTTGCCAATGGCAGGGGCATGCACATAATTTGGGTAGGATTGCTAATGGCAGGAATTGCATTGGCAACACAGTTCATAGCAATCAAAAACAATTTACACTGGCAAACTATTGTTTTTAATGTGTTGTGCCTTTCACAACTCGGACATGTAATGGCCATCAAGTCGGAAAAAAAATCTTTGTTTATCGGAGGGTTTTTATCAAACATTCCACTTATTGCAGCTGTATTTCTCTCAGTACTTCTTCAAGGATTTGTTACATATGTGCCTTTTTTTCAACCTATTTTTAAAACCGAGTCATTAACACTCCTTGAGTTTGTTTTTGTAATTGGCTCATCAACAATCGTATTATTTGCTGTAGAAATTGAGAAGGCTGTTAATAGAAAAAAACATTGATAAACTTGTTTGGGTAAAACTTGTTTTTATTTTTTAACTTACTTCAGCATAAAAAATCATGAACCCAAAAAATCATTATAAAATTTATTACCAAGCCTATAAACGCATTTATAATATGATGTACCATAAATCAATTATCGTTATTTTCTTCACTTTGTTTAGTACAGTCACTGTTGTTGGACAAGAAAGATATACGTATAAATCTGGTGATGAAAACGGTATAAACAAGTGGTATATGGGCCGACAAATTGCTCATGTAATGAGCCATTTCGGCATAGAATGGCTTGAACGAGCCGAGAGGGAACAAGAAGAAAATACGTCTTTGTTAATGAAGAACTTAGCCATAACGCCTGGAATGGTTGTAGCAGATATTGGCGCAGGAAGTGGGTATCATAGCACCCTGTTTTCAAAGGCTGTTGCAAGTGGAAAAGTTTATGCAGTGGATGTTGAACCTGAAATGATTTATTTTTTGAATGAAAGAATCAAGCGAGAAAAGATAAGCAATATCATCACTGTTTTGGGAACTGAAAAGACAGTCCCCTTGCCGGCAGAAAGTATTGACATGATGTTTCTCGCAGACGTTTATCACGAATTTTCGTTTCCTTATGAAATGGGTTTATCGATGTGGAAAGCCCTCAAACCCGGAGGCAAACTGGTGCTTGTTGAATTCAGGTCTGAAGACAATTCCGTTCCCATAAAAACCATTCACAAAATGAGCGAAAAGCAGTCCATTCGTGAACTCAAAGCAGCAGGATTTAGATTTGAAAAGAACATTAGTAATTTGCCATGGCAGCATTGTTTGGTTTTTAGAAAGGACTAGATAAGTGGGGTTGAAGGGGTTGAAGGGGTTGAAGGGGTTGAAGGGGTTGAAGGGGTTGAAGAGGTTGAAGAGGTTGAAGGGGTTGAAGGGGTTGAAGAGGTTGAAGGAGTTGAAGGAGTTGAAAGGGTTGAAGAGGTTGAAAGGGTCCATTTTGAATACTTTATTGCAAATATTCTTTAGGTCAAGACATGGAATTTTTTAGCACGATTCTAGCAAATTTTCCCCTCCTATCAGGAGGGGTGGATCCAGACCGAGCGAAGCGAGTGTCTGGAGCCGGGGCGGTGGAGATCCCTCGCTTCGCTCAGGATGACAGGGACCCTGACTGTCGGCAGTCCACCACCCTCGCCAGATTCGCTTCGCTCATCGGGCGCGGCACCCATCCTTACAAAGGCTGAAAGTCTTATAAAACTTAGCCAAAGGGGGGAATTCTTCGCATAAATATGCCTAATTTTGCGTTTTTTAATTCAAAAAATTCGGGCTTCACAATCGTTATGAAAATTATTTTCACTGCCATTTTTTTCACGTGTTTCTATTCTCTTTTCGCCCAAAATACAAAAACAGTTTTTCACATCACAGATAAAACATATTCACCCTTGTGGAATGCCACCATCACTGTAATCTCAAAAAAAGACAGTACGAACATCCTCAACAAGATCAGTGATACATTAGGGAATGCTCAATTGACGCTGGTAAATGGTGCCTATAAAATTATGGTGGCTGCTGTTGGTTATAAGCCATTGGAAAAAAATATTACGGTGAGCCAAACACAAAACAGGTTTAATCTCCCCTTGGAAATTGATGTAAAAGCCATGACTGGAGTTGTTGTAACAGCGAGAAAATCGCTGATGAGGCAAGAGGACGACAAGACCATTGTTGACCCAGAGAACCTTGCCAACAGTTCTACAAATGCGTATGAGGTCATGGAAAAAATTCCAGGAATATACATCGATCAGGATGGAAACATCATGCTGAACAGTACATCGCCATCAGCCATTTGGATCAACGGACGAGAACAAAAGATGAGCAATGCAGACATTGCAACTTTGTTAAAATCACTTCCCCCCAATTCAATAGAAAAAATTGAGATAGTCAGAACACCATCAGCTCGGTACGACGCATCAGGTGGTGGAGGTATTGTAAACATTGTATTGAAGAAAAATATCAAGCTTGGCACAACTGGCAGCATCAGTTCAAGTGTAAGCCAGGGCAGGTATGGAAACCAGCAACTTAGCTTCAACCTGAACAACAGCAATGGCGACCTTTCCACCTATTTGAACATGAATGTAGAAAAACACAATTCGTATGATGAATCATCTTCACAAAGATTCTTCGCTCCAGATTCAGTGTTGAATCAACACCCCTATTCAACACATCCTGGTTATGGCAGTTTTATTGGATTTGGATTGAATAACAGGTTTAACAAGCAATGGGACGTTTCTCTTGATACAAGGTTTAGCGCAAACAGGTCGTTTGATGATAACCTGAATAATACGTTTATTGAAAAAATAAGTACTTCATCTGTACTTAGCTCAAATCAATCCCGTTTCGAAAACAATGGGAGCAGCGTCAATTTTTCACAAGGAATGTCATCCAAATATAAAATAGACTCATTGGGTTCAGAATGGATGAATGATTTATCCTACACATTTGTTCCCAATAACAACATCCAAGATCTTTCAAACGCAGTATTAACGCCTCTTTCATACATGAGTTTAGGAAATGGACATGTAGCTAACAAGTCACATTTCTTGAGTTTTCAATCTAACCTCATAAGGAAATATGCCAAGAAACTAACCATTGAAGCAGGCATCAAAACATCCAATGTATGGTTCATCAATGATACCAAATATTTCAACCAAATAGGTGGAACAAAGGTAGTTGACACCAGAAGGACCAATGCATTTCATTATCGAGAAAACATTCATGCAGGCTATCTGCAAGCGTCAAAAACCTTTGGTTCAATAGTTTTGAAAACAGGAATCAGGTTAGAAAATACCAACATGGTTGGATTTCAAACAATTCCAACAGATACTTCATTTAAAATAAGTCGCATAGATCCATTTCCTTATATCTATCTAAGCAGGTCTGTTGCGAAAATTGGAGAATGGGACCTACGCGCCTACTTAGTCTATAGAAGAACCATTACAAGGCCTTCTTACAGCTACCTTAATCCAGCCATTCGGATTTCAAACCCATACATGTACGACATGGGAAATCCAAGTCTGAAGCCTCAATTCAACCAAAACTACGAAGCAAATATTTCAGTTAACGACAGACCGATTTTTGCATTTGGCATTAACCAGACCAAAGACATTTTCAGCCAGGTTGTTTATAAATCAAAAACAAATAGCAACCAAGCATTTCAGACGTACGACAATTTAGGAACCAACAAAGAAACCTATTTCAGGTTGGTTGGCGCAATACCTCCAGGAAAAAAGTATTTCTTTGTAGTAGGCACACAGTACAACCACAACTTATACAATGGTTTGTACAATAAACTGCCTTTCAATTTCCAACGCGGAAGCTGGTCAGTTTTTACTTATCATAACTACAAAGTTTTACCAAATTTCCAGCTATCGATGCATGGTTTTATGCGCATGAAAGGTGTTTATAACTTTTATGAAATGACCAACTTTGGTTCTATGAACTTCAACATGACACAGTTTTTGTTGAAGAAAAAAATGACCATCACTGCGAGTGTGGCAGATTTGTTTTACACGAATAATTCAACTGCCCATTTGAAGCAAGGTGACTTAGAGGCCATTAGCAAGCGCTGGACCGACTCAAGAAGGTTTGGATTGAACATTCGTTATAGTTTTGGCATACGCAAGAAAGATGAAAAAAATAAGATGGATGAAATGTTTGGCGGAGGAAATAGTTAATTGATCAACAAAAAATGTTGAATAAATTCAGATAAAATTTTCTCAAAAGTTATAATTGAGTACTAAATTCCAGTTACTCACATTCACTTTATTGATGGTATTTTTATCCGGAATAATTTCGTTCCCAGACTTTGATTTGTACACATATAGCAATTGAGAACTAAGTCCACTAAACACCCCTTTGAAATCATAACGAAGGTCCACATTTAACTGATTGTAATCAGGCATTCCATATTTGTTGTTGTTGAAATCACCCACTCTTGGCAGATCAAAAAAACCAAAACCCACAGTTGTTTTAAAGGTAGTTTTAGGAACGCTGTATTCAACTTTAACGACATAAGCATTTGAATTTGCAAGACCCTCATTCCGTTCTCTTGATAAAAAAGTATAGAAAGGATCTCTCCCCCATTCCCTCGGCATGAGGTAACGACCCTTTGAAGTAATTCTATTAAAATTGAAGGATGTTTTCCATGTAGCTTTTTCCCATCCAATGTTTGCACCAAAGGTTAGCGAGCCATTTTGTTGAAAATACCTTTTTGAAAAATCATCATTACCTCCATTTCCTATTCTTGTTTGAGCAATCATCTGCGCACCTGATATGATATTTCCACCATCTTTAATTTCTTTGTTTAAATCCGCCTGGAACAACATCGAATTAACAACATTCGCTGTATAAACATTCCAAAATTTCACCGCAAGTTCTTTGATAGGATTGTGTGTGATTCCAACCAAAGCAACACCCTTGGTTTTTGTATTGCCAGCATAATTGGATTTCGTACCATCGATATTAAAACCAGTAGAATACACGCCAATGGATTGTTCCATGCTGTACCACTTAACAGTACCCCTTGGTGAAATTTGATTAAGCCAGCCTATTTCAATTTTCGTATTTTTTATTTGATTGATTTCTGTCCACAAACCATTTGTACTTGTAGGATGCATCCTCCCATCTTGTAGGTTGATGAAAGGGGTGTTTATCAACTGTTTCCCAAGTTTTATATAATTATTTTTATACGAATATTTTAGAAAAAGCTCTTCAAGTCGTTCAATGTTATATTTATTTTTTGCATCGGTTATGTCAAACAATCCAATTTCATATCGGTTAACCTGATTTGTTTTGGGATCAGGCAAAGCCAAGTTGGAAGAACCAATGTTGTAAGTAAAAAATCCACTAACGCCAAATTGAAAACCATGAAACTTTGCTGTTTCAAACCTCAATCCACCACCAACTGCATTGGCATAATAATCTGTTAGGCCGGGTGCATTATCCGTAGCCATAAAAAAATAACGAAGGCGCCCGTTTATGCTGGCTTTTTTAAAAGCATAAAGCAAAGAGTTGGAGTCGAGAGACTGCTTCTCTTTCCAAATTCCAGGTTTCTCCCCTATTTCTTGGTGTTGAGCACCTGCATTAAAAACACTGAAAATAAATATCAGGCTAAATAAAAGATCCTTCAATTTCATGTAGACAAGTTATTTTATTTCCTCGAAATCTATTTCATCAGCGGCTTTTGTTGCCTTAGTTTTAGTGATAGGGGTTGAGCACCCTGAAGCGCCACAACAACCCGTATTGCTAAGTCCCATTAAAAGCAACAATGACCCTATCCAGCCCATCATGCTGTCTTTGCTAACAATTGCATAAACGACTGCCGCGATGCCCATAGCCACCCTAAAAATTCTAGCAGGATTCCAGTTTTGTGTCAAAATATTTTTCATTCAGTTAGATTTTATTGTCAAGCATATTCCAAGGACCGCCATTGTAACATTCAATTCCTTCTTCCTTAAGCATTGACATGGCAATACCACTTCTGCTGCCGCTCCTACAGCAAGTAATCACCACTTTGTTTTTTCTTTTGAGTTCATTAGCCTTATTTTCAATCTGATCAAGCGGAATGTTGATTGAGCCTTGGATATGGCCGCTGTTAAATTCATCAGGGGTGCGCACATCAACAATAATAGCACCATTTTTTACAAGGTCTGCGAAATCTGAATCTCCCTTAGAGGAATGCTGGCCGTTGAACATAGAATGCATATTATTTATTTTAATATTAAAAAATAAAACCGAGGACTAAGAATTTTAAAGAACAAAGCTTTTTGTTTCGAAAAAATCATCGTTTTGAAGTTTCACAAGAAATCCGATTTATTCAGTTTCCTTAGTATTGTTATGTAAAGATGGAAATAGTTTTTAAATAAGAATGTGATGGAAGTCACCAAGCTGGAAAAAGAATCTTACCCGGAGGAAGGGGCGTAAGCATTGATTTGAGGTATTCATTGGGGGCTTCACCAAAAGCGTAATCATCAGACATGTATCTTTCGTTCCAGAATTCTTTTAAGCCCATTTTAAGAAGGTTGATTTTTACCACTAAAATCGGCGAAATTAAGAAAATGGAATGGGAAAGAAGATGATTTAAATCATTCAGAAACTGGACTTGTATTTTGTTACGACCAGAATAAAAAAACAATTTAAATGGAGATGGAAGTACTTTGAAGTGAAAATAAAAAAAAGAATGAAATATTAAAACAGAAACCTCTGCATCACCAAACAAAAGGTAGTAAGCAAAAAAAGCTAAAAAGGATTCATTTATTTGCTTGAAACAATCGGGCAACAGGAAAAGTAAACAAAAGAAAACAAAGACAAAATGTAAGGCAACAAACATCATAAAAAACTGCACGAATAAACTTGCTTGTGAGTATACTTCTTCAATCTCATCTAGTGCCGAATCCACATTACATAGTAATCATTGACCAAATCCTTCTCTTTTAAAGTAGCATTTTTCCTCTTCGGGCTAACACAATGAACTGCCGGAATTTGAAACATTAAAACACGGCCATCCGGCTCATGTAACTCATAAATATCAATGAATGTAATTCTGTTAGACGTTTTATTAGCGATTTCACTTTTCAGACTATCTAAATCTTCTATAATAGTGCTAAACTGGCCGAATTGTATTGATTGGTTAATCCTTTTTTTGCAACGATTTGCTGTGAAAGGGACAATCATATGATAAATCGGGTTTAGGTTTACCAATTACAGGATCTTGATAAAAATAGTTAGGAGTAACTATTTTGTTGTCATAATACTTATGGAAAACCTTTAGGGAAGAAGTACTCATTGGCGGAGCAATCCATATCCAATCGGCAGTTATTTCCCTGCCACGTCGTTGCTCCGATTCTTCAAATTGTATGAACTGTTCTGAGCTTTCATGGTGGCTTGAAATAGAAACTCCGCCCTTTTCAAATGAATACAAAACGGCAAGGTTCAGTTCCAAAATAGCCCTATCCTTCCAAAGCGTATTATCCTTTCGGGTATCAAGACCCATTTTGTTTGCAATAACAGGAAGCATGTTATATCTATGCGTATCTCCGAAGTTCCTAGAACCTATTTCAGTAACCATATACCATCCATTGAAAGGAGCAGCCGTATAACAAATACCTCCTATCTCGAGCATCATTTCAGATATAATAGGCACAGTGTACCAAAATAAACCTAAGTCTTCAAACCATTTATACTCCGGATGTGAAATAGGAATAATGACACCCTCGGGTAATGTAATTTTTTTTGTCCTTTGCTCCCTACCTGGCCACTGTATAGCATGTGGAAGAACCTCAAATGAGGTGTTTTCAAATACATGTCCGTTTTGTTTGCACCATTGTGTAAAGTCGGTTTCAACAGGATCCCCAATCACTGAACCATCTTCTTGCAAATGACCAGCAAAATGAATCAATTGCTGGTTAAGTATGCGGGGGCCATCCTTTTCATTGGGGAGCCTTTGTCTGAATACCGTTATTGTAGATCGTATTTCCCCATTATTGTATGCGTATTTAATGTGATGCTCTAATGCATTGAATATGTCATCCTCATCTGAAAAGTGACGAGCGTCAATCACTTTTAGCGTCTTCCAATAAAGACGACCAATACATCGATTGCTGTTTCTCCATGCCATGCGGGCACCGTGGGTAAGCTCATCAATGGTGTGGTAATAGGTGCCAGTGCTCTGTATTTCATTTTTCACCTCTTCAATACGAGTCTGCAACTTTTCAGTCATCACCAACTCTTGATAACAGACCCGTAAAAAGGCTTCCGCTTTTGAAAAAACATCATTGTTTACACTAGTCATATTTTAAGAATTGAATAATTAACCCATCAGATTTCAAATATTGGATACTTTTTTCAAATGCCCAAAAAAAACCTAATTTTATTGATATTAAACCTAATATTTATTCTGCAGAGCCTGGCTAAGTGGTGGACTATCTTGTCCTTATTTAAAAGTGATAAGGTATTTTAGGACGAGACAATTTACTTCATCCGGAAAAAGCGTTCCATTTTTAATGTATCGATATTTCAGATTCCTGATTTTGATATAAACTTTATCAACCGCAAGAATCATTTGAATTCAATGATTTCGTTTTCCGCGGAAAGATTCCGCAGATCGGCTAATATATTTTGTAATTCAGGAATTGTCATAATTCAAAACATTTATCAGTTTTAAATAACTCATTCTCATAGTGCTGCACATACCCCAATTGATTTGTAACTAGCTTGGTATTGCCAATTGTAAACTCCGGAATATTGCTATGATGATGCCCGTAAACCCAGTAATCTATGTTAGATGATTCAATCATATCAAACAACTCTACCGCGAAAGCTTCATTCAGAACATCACCTTTGTATTGTGGAGGATAGTTGAGAAAGGTTGGACAATGGTGTGTGAAAACAGCAATATTAATCTCCTTGGCTAATTTCAAATCATTTTGGATAAACGCTATGCTCTCTTTGTGAAGTTCATTGTATTGCTCTGGTGAAAATCGATATTTCCCGTTTTTAATCAATCGAAAATCATTCATGCTTCTTTCAATCTGCCACTGATTGGCTTCACTGATATGGCTCCAAAGTGTTGAAAAAAGTAGTCGCGTGTTGTTATGTACAACCGATGTGTTGT
>Ga0209550_10000113_pt1 | contig 63003 bp, 58 predicted proteins | sample LauGreSuBDMM15SN_2_FD_187567 | JGI IMG/M metagenome (GOLD analysis project Ga0209550, IMG submission 187567) | Freshwater lake microbial communities from Lake Michigan, USA - Su13.BD.MM15.SN (SPAdes) (version 5) | ecosystem: Environmental > Aquatic > Freshwater > Lake | place: Lake Michigan... | reverse complement strand
TAATTCCATATCAATATAATCGTCGCCTATGTGATATATTTTTACAATATTGTTATGAGGATATTTCATTAATAATTCACATATTTTTCTCTCTCCCATATGTTTTGTCATTTTTCTAAAAAAATCCTTGCCTTCGTGTAATATTTCTGTGTCTATAGTAAATTCACCATCCATTTTATAAACTATCATTTTGCTTCTGTTACAATAATCTTTTATTTTTAAATTTTTTATTATATTTTTTTTATTTTATTTCAAGAAATTTAATACCTTTTGATGTTTTAACACGTCTGCTACCTTTTTTAAAATTATTATGCATATTGTTGTGACAATTTTCACAAAGCGTCATTAAATTTGCTAAGTCGTTTTTATGTAATACTGTATCTTTATTCACTATAATTCCGTTAGGATTAGCGTCCATTTGATGGTATAAATGATGTACTTCCTTTCCAGGATTTATTCCACAATTTTCACACATATTAATTACTTTTTTTGAATTAAAATGTGATGTTTTAAGAGAAAGCAGACTCCCATTTTCAGGACAATATTTACTACGAATATTATAAGCTTGTTCTATAAAATCATTCGGAAGATTCAACGATTTGCAAACTTCTAATCCATACATATTACTACCTGGTCCGTCGCATAGTTTGCGATCATATACTAATAAATCATTTTCTTTATCATAAACTACTGACATATGTTTAATTTTTACACTATTTAAATTCGCGATTTCTTCAAAATCCACAATTTCGTGTAAATGTGTAGCAAATATAAAACTGCTTTTACATTTATGTAATTCCTGAATTCCTGCAACAAATATACTGATAGCTGACATAGTCTCTGTTCCAGAGCATAATTCATCGCCCAATACTAAACTATTCTCATTTACTAAACGTAATATAGTGCGAAGTTCAGACATTTCAACAGCGAATGTAGAGAGACCTTTAAATATATTATCGTTCCCTATTATACGCGTAAAAATACATTTATATGGTTTATAATGAAAACTAGAACACGGAACATAAAGACCTGCTTGCGCCATTATAACAGAAATACCTAAAGCTTTTATTATACTTGTTTTTCCTACAGCATTCGTACCATAAAGCAATATTCCATCCGTCCCTCCATTACCTAAAATAATATCGTTTGTAATATACGTTTCATTTGTTTGAAATTGTTCGATTAAACAATGTCTTAACTGTTTAGCATTAACAAATGACTTTTCACTTTTAACGATTGTTGGTTTACAGTAATTAAATTTTTTAGCAATAGAACATTTATTATGCAAAATATCTATTAAAGTAATAAAGTTTATTATACTTTCGAGAATATTTTGATAATATTCAAAATTTTCCACAAATTTATTATATACAAGAGTGATTAAATCTTTCATAGAAACTTTAATGGAATAAATATTTTTACATAGCGAAGTTATCTGTTCGTCAACTATAAAATTATTTGAAGATGATTGTTTCTCAAATGAAAAAGAACTCTTAGATATCTTAAAATCAAAATACTTAGTTATACCATTAAAGTTAAATGATAACTGTATTGTCGTTGGTTCTTTTGGCAACGCATCTTGAAGTAATTTACATCTTCTGCTGGTACACACCAAACCTAAATTGTTTTTTTCTGTTTCGTGAATTTTTACGTAATCGCTCGTTTTAGATGTCTTTTTTTCTTTATTTTCAATTAAGCAACTTAAATAATTTCTAATCTCTTCCAATTTCAATTCCGAATCGAGTAGCGTGTCTGTTTTTTTATCTAATTCTTCGTTTACATTTATATTAATAAAATTCGTTTCAAATTGTTGTGTTTGGTCTATATTTTTTATTAATTCAGTATTAATATTTTTATTTATGTATTCTATAATTTGACTACAATAATCTTCTATAGACGATACATTGGACTCATAAACATTTAAATATTTCATTAATAATTTATCATCTTTTATTCCATTAAAAATTTCTTTAATTAATAAAATATTATTGTATAGATTATAAAATGATTTTGGTGACATTTTTTTAAGAAATACCGAACGTTCCCATTTTGACAAATCTTTTATAGAAGATAGTCTCATTTTAAGTACATCATTAAATTTTTCAAAAATTGTCAATAAATATTCTGTTATATCATATTCTCGCTGTAACGTGAGTTCGTCATAAATAGGATGTAAAAAATTATAAAGAAATTTGCGTTTCCCCATAGGCGTTTGACAGTTATTTAGTAGCTGAGAAACACACGAATGTTTACTAGATTTCACATTTCCGTCATCAATTATATTTAATTGTTTTAATGAATGATTTGCTAATGTGAGTCTTGTAGAGCAATTCTCGAATATAGGTTCAGATAGTTTATTAACAAGATGTGGATTATGTTGATAAACGAAATCTAATAAATAGCAGAATGACTGTGTTGCTATATTGTTTTCATAAAAATTTTGTATAAAAACATCAAAATCATCGAATTTATAAAATTTTGATAAAATTTCTTTTTGATATGGCTGTTTTTCACAGTTTAAAACTTTTTTAATTTTTTCGCTAGAAATAGTAGTTTCAGAAATATGAATTTTATGGATTAAACTACTATTTATTCCTGCGTAACTTATAATATGTTCTAACTCTTTCTCCTGAGGTAAATTACTTATTAATATTAGTTCACTAGGATTATAAATAGAAATGAATCTTTCCAATTCATCATAAGTTGTAGGATTATTAATATATATTTCTTTAAATTGAAAAATATTTGTTTTTCCTGTATAAATATCAATATTTGCGATACCAACTACTATAAATTTACCCTTCATCAAAACTTTATTTTCAACGTAGTCAACCCAAACACACGTTATTGAGTTTGTCAGTATTTGCGTATCTGTTTGAAAATATGTACCTGGACTATAAATTCCGCCTAAACTACGTGTCGTATTTTTTGATGCTTCATCTTGGACGTATACAACCACAGTAAACCCAGCATTTTGTATTTTTTTTATATATTTTTCTATTTGCATATCTTTAAATCCAGCCATCATAACATTTTCTTTTTCTATACAAGAATTTTTTTCTACAATATTTAATTCGCAAATTTTTGAGAATTCTATAATTCTACTTCCAACTATTGTTCCCATTTTTTCATTAGAAATTCCATAAACCTCAAAAAATGAACCTACTTGCATTAAAAGTATTGTGTTATTACCGTACTCATTTTGGTAACGTTTTGTTAGTTCAAAATATTCTTTAATTAACGCCATTTATTATATTTGTATATTTTTCTTTAATACTGTTTACTAAATAATAAATAAAGAAACGCACATATTTTACTTTAATTTAATTTATACCTTTATCTTTTGGTAGTTCTGTAGTAATAAATTCAACATCTTTTCCTTCTATCATATAATTCATTAGAATTTTTTTTATATAACTATATGTGTCTTTAGACAAAATATTAAATTTATAATATAATGTTTTAAAAAATATAAGTAAAATTGATATGTAAAATGGAAAAGAATTTTTAGAATTATGTTCTGTTAAAATATGTTCTTTATTTTTTTCATTATAAATAGATATTTCAGCAGAAAAGTTATTTTCAGGCTCTTCATATTTAACCTTATAACCATATACAACCATAGTTGTTTTATGTAGTCTGTAAACAAATTTTTTAAATTCATATCTTTTCACTCCCAAAAAATTTTGCAATTTTATTATAGTGCTAGCTTCATTATCAGTAAAAATGTCGACATCTATATCACTATGTTTTGGCAAATAATCGTTTCTTTGTATACTTCCATAAAAATATAATTTGGTATCTAAATATTGTTTTAATGATGTAAAAAATTTTTTTGAGTAAGGTGGCATTTCATTTTTTGTATTTTCCATATTAAAATAATACAATATAATAAATATCATAAATATAATAAACCTTTTATATATCTTTTTCTGTTTTCGATAAATTATGTAATAATGTATCAGTATTATTGTTTGTGATTTCACCCGCAAGCATAGCGGATTCATATATTTTTCTGATAACATCATTAGGTGCGTCACTGCCTATTTTTATGAGGTTATGGTCTCTTAAATAGTTTTTAACATCATTTATGGATTTTTTTTTTAGTTCTTTTTGTGCCGAAATAATGTTTTTTCTTGTTGCTCTATCTTTTAATAAAATAGAAACACTGTTTTGTATTTTTGATTTACCTAGCGTATATGTTTTTTTTATTGTTCTTTTTATTTTTATAGGTGCTTGAATGGTTTGAGTCGCGTTTAAAATAGGGGTTACTTGTGATATTGGTCTTTGAATTATAGACGTTAAATTTTCCTCTCTTCGTAAATTGACGTTGCTTGTATTTTCTAATTTAGGAGTTTGGATTAAATGTTGCGTCATTAAAATATTGTCATTTACATTCGCATTGTTCGCATTGTTCGCATTGTTCGCATTGTTCGCATTGTTCGCATTATTTTTTAATTTTTCTCTCAACACTTTTAATCTTTTCTCTCTTGCGTTGTCTCCTAAACTTGTACTACTTGGTTGAATTATTAAAGAATCATTTGAATTTGTAACTATTAAATTTTTTTGGGTTTTATTCCAAGTTCTATAAGTTGGTTTTGAACCATTTTTTAAAACTCCGTATGGGACGTTATCCTTTACACCATAATTTGAAGTTGAAATAGCACTTCTATAATCTGTATTTATTATTGGTTGTTCTAACTCTTCAGGCAAATCAATGTTTACAACTGGCAATGAACTATTATAATTTTTTAGTGTTTTTCTCTCTAAAAGTTCTAAATTTTTTTGTTTTAATAATTCGTTTTTTATTTTATCTTCATTATTTTTTTTCTCCTTTGAAATTGTCTGTAAATAATTAATAGATTCATTAAATTCGTCTTCAAAACTATTGTAGTTATTGCTCTTGTTACTATTATTATTTTTTATTTCTGTGCCGCCAGTCATTTCACTATTTTTTTTGTTTTCCGTATTTTTTGCTTCTTTTATTCTTTTTAAAAGCTTATTTTTTAGCACATTTGGAGATATTGCCGGCAGCAACTTTGGCGGCGTTTTTTCTTTTTTTTTCGTCTGATTTTTTTTTAAACTAAATAAAGCTGGATTTATAGATATTGTTTTATTTGACATTTAATATATCAAATAAAAATAATTAATGGATAACTACACATTAGTTAGATAGTTAAGTTTAACAATAAATTGTGCTATGTAGTATTTTTTTAAACTGTTCTTCATTTTTTTTATTTGTAATGTCTTCATTTTTTAGATAAATTTCTAACCCTTTATTTAAATCTTCTAATATAATTTTTTTCTTTTCGTTCAAAGGTTTACAAAACACTCTTTTACTATGTGCGATTTTTGTTTTAGCTAAAATAGTCTCAATATCTCGTCCGTAAAATCTAAAATAATGTTTATTTTTTTCAAACCATTCAACAGATATTTTTGAATTTTCGTGTAGTTCCCAACCATTTTCCTTAACTTTTTTAACAAATATTTTATACAAATCTTCAGCACTATATTTATCAGTTTTAAACCTCCACGTAAACCTTGAATCTAAACCTTGATTATAGCAAAAAAAACAATCTTTTAATTCTTTTTCATAACCTGCTATAATAACCATTAAATTATCTTTATGGTCGCTTAATGCTTCACATAACGTATCGATGCACTCTTTTGAAAAACTGTCTCTCTTTTCTGTGTTACCTAAAGAATAGGCTTCATCAATAAATAAAACTCCTCCTAATGCTTCTTTAATTACATCACGTGTTTTTAAAGCAGTTTGCCCCAAATAACCAGCAATTAAATCGCTTCTTGTAACTTTTTTAAATATTGGTTTATCCGCATTTTCACTACCTAAAATACCTAATTTGCTATAAATTTTTCCCATTATTTTCGCAATTTCGGTTTTACCAGTTCCGGGTGGTCCGTAAATAACGGTATGCAAGTAATCACAATTCGCTGTTCCTTTATTTAACCCTTGAACGAAATATAAAATTTGGTCTAAAACATTATTTTTTAAATCATTCATACCAATCATATTATTTAATTCTTCTAATGGTTCACTTATATCGTGTAGCGACTTCATATTTATATTATATTTAACAGCTGGATCATTTTGATATCTTTTTATTAGGTTTAAAATGTCATTAATATCGTTTATATTTACATCAATATTAATGATTTCTCTATACTCGAATTTTGAATTTTTATTTATAACTTTTATTTTTTCGGTACCAAACTCATTATAATCGTTTGGATTTTCTAGAAGTTGTGATGAAATTATATCATCTGGTGTTTGACCTGTAAAATTAGCAGTATCATAATTTGATTTATTAAAATTTTTATGATTTATTTCCAATAATACATCTAACTTTTCTTTTAAATCATTGTTTATTAAATCATTGTTTTTTAAATATAAATCTTTATTTTGGTCCAAAGTACATAAAAATTTATTAAAATTATTTATTTTTCTTGGATCTAATAATAACATTTGGTTTTTATTTTTTTTTGGCATTATATTAATTTATATGAGTACATTTATATTATTTTGCGAATATAATAATTATAATTTATTACAAAGTTTTTTCTTCTTTTTGTAATGTTACAATTATATTATTAAAACAATTTAAAAATAAATTGAAATAATAAATAACCAAAATAATGAAATCAACTAATATATCAAAACAAACGAATCTATCAATCCAATCAAAAACAATGAATCAATTAAATACATTTATTAATAAGGATATTAATGAAATTCGCAAAATTATCGATGATAATGAGAATGATAAAGATATATTTGATATTGAAAATGATAAATATATAGAAACGCCTTGGAATATTATAGAGTCTTACTTTCGAGGACAACACCTTGAAAGGTTTGTCAGACATCAATTGGAATCGTATAATAATTTTGTTGGATACCAAATTATTAAAACGATTGAAATGTTTAATCCCGTTTATATTGTTTCGGAAAATGATTATGATCCAGCATCAAAAAAATATAGTTTAGAAATATTTATAACATTTGAAAATTTTCAGATATACAGACCACAAATATATGAAAATAATGGAGCTATTAAATTAATGTTTCCTCAAGAAGCTCGTCTTAGAAATTTCACATATGCGTCTGCTACAACTCTCGATTTAAATATAAAATATGTAGTTCGCACTGGTGCTAATTTAGAAAATACACAAACATTTTATAAAACTATTCCCAAAATTCATATAGGTAAGTTACCAATAATGCTTAAATCTAACATTTGTGTTTTGACACAATACAAACATTTTGAAAATACGCAAACAGGCGAGTGCAAATTTGACGCAGGTGGTTATTTTATTATTAATGGTTCTGAAAAAACCGTTTTGGGACAAGAACGTGCCGCCGAAAATCGTGTCTACTGTTTTAACGTATCTAAAAATAATACTAAGTATAATTGGATCGCTGAGGTTAAATCGGTTCCTGATTTTAAATGTATTTCACCTAAACAAATTAATATGATGATTAGCTCAAAAAATAATGGGTTCGGTCACTCTATAACAGTACAATTACCAAGAGTAAAACAACCAATCCCGCTATTTATTGTGTTCCGAGCTTTAGGCATAATAACTGACAAAGATATTTGCGATAAAATATTACTTAATATTTGCGATGAAAAAAATAAGGATTTATTAGAAGAGCTAGAGGCGTCTATTGTTGAAGCGAATAAACATATGACGCAAGAAGAATCAATTAGATTTATTACAAGTTTCGTTATGTATACTCCTATTAATATGGATAAAGAAACTGGTATAAAGAAAAAACACGAGTTTACGTTAGATATTTTAAATAATGATTTGTTTCCGCATTGTCATAATTTGGAACAAAAGATTTATTTCTTAGGTTATATGGCAAACCGTTTGCTTCTTGCTTCTTTTGAAATTCTTAAACAGGATGATAGAGATTCATACATTAACAAACGTATTGATTTGACTGGCTCGCTTCTAAACAACTTATACAGAAACTATTTTAATAAAGTTGTCAAAGATATGGAAAAACAAGTTATTAGAGAGATTAATACGGGCTCGTGGAAATCTAAAGACGACTATCTTAATATTATAAATTTAACAAATATATATAAAATTATTAAATCTACTACTATAGAAAATGGATTGAAGAGAGCATTATCAACTGGTGATTTTGGTATTAAACATACTAATTCCAATAAAGTCGGTGTAGCTCAGGTGTTAAATAGGTTGAACTACGTTTCTAGTTTAAGTCACGCCAGAAGAATTTCCACACCTACAGATAAAAGTGGAAAATTAATTCCACCGCGCAAACTGCATAACACGTCTTTCGGCTATACTTGTCCCGCGGAGACTCCTGAGGGCCAGTCTGTTGGTGTTGTAAAAAATCTTAGCTATATGACTCATATTACTATTTATTCCAACTCATTACCACTCTACGAATATATACTGCCAAATATTATCCAAATCAACGATAAAAATCTTACGCCTCTAGAAATGCACGAAAAAGTCAAGGTTTTTATTAATGGAGCTTGGGTTGGTATTACAGAATCGCCTCAAGAATTATATTTAGCATTAAAAGAGAAAAAATATATGGGAATTATCAATATCTATACTTCCATTACATTTGATTACAAACTTAGAGAAATACGTGTTTGTAATGATAGTGGACGATTGACAAGACCTTTATTAAGAGTAAAAAATAAAAATTTATTAATAAATAAAACTATTATAGAAAAATTAAATAAAGAAGAACTACAATGGGACAATTTGCTAACAGGTTCTAAAATGAATGAAGCTGTATTAGAGTATATTGATCCAGAAGAGCAAAGCTTATCACTTATCGCTACGAAACCTAAGGACATTATTGATACGACTAACAACGAAATTCATAAGTATACACATTGTGAAATTCACCCTTCTACTATGTTCGGTGTATTAGCGTCTTGTATCCCATTCCCCGAACATAATCAATCGCCTAGAAACACGTATCAGTGTTTAGATATAAACGAAACTGTTTTATTAAGCAATGGTTTAAAAATTATCATCAAAGATATAAGAGTTGGGAATGAAGTAGTAACTTTTAATCCAGAAACAATGCTTATTTCATACACAAAAGTAGTAAACCATTACATAAGAAATACAACAAAAAATATATATAAAATAACAACTTTAAGTGGTAGAGAAATAATAGCAACAGAAGACCACAAATTTATGACAACTAATGGGTGGTGTGAAGTAAGAAATATGACTGTAAATGAAACGATGATTGGTATAATGCCATTTCAAGATAATAATACACCTTTAAACGAAGATAATTTTATTGAAGAAATTTTAACAGAAAACGCATTTAGAAATTTGTTTATTGAGCTTGGTTTTAGCTTAAATTATATTAACAAACATATTGAACAATTGTTTGACTATGAGTTATTACCGTTGAATATAAATAATTATAAAATGCCGATTATTTCAAGGATTTTTGGGTTTTTATTGGCAGATGGCTCAATTAATCTTTATGAAAGAAACTGTAATAAATTTGTATCGTGTAGTTTTGATTTTGGAACTGAAAAAGATGTTATTACTTTTGAAAATGATTTAAAATTGTGTGGTTTTAACACATGCAAGTATAATAAAGGTACACGAGAATTTAACGGAACAACTCATACAACATATTCTGTTACACACAATGGCGTTTTGCCCGCTTTATTAATTGCGTTAGGTGTTTCATATGGTAAAAAAACAGAAAATGAAAGAAAACGCATTCCAGATTGGATTATGAAAGGAAGCAAGCTAATAAAACGTGAATTTTTAAGTGGATTTCAAGGTGGTGATGGATGTAAAATTAGATGGAATAAAATTAATAAAGGTTATAATTTTATTTGCGCTGAAACGTCGCAACAAATAAATCCTAAATTTATAAAATCATTAGAAAATTTTATGGAACAGAGCATTAAATTATTAAAAGAATTTGACATTGAAGTTTCTAATGTAAAAAGAGCCGAAATAACAAATGATAGAGTAAAAATATCGTATAAAATTTCTGATAAACACAAAAATTTAATAAAATATTTTAACAATATTGGATACAGATACTGTACCACAAAAAATACAGAATCTGCTGTAGTTATTGAATATTTAAAATATAAGGAAATATTATTTGAAGAACACAAAAATTTTATTGAAACAGTTAGACAATTAAATCGTGAAGGAAATACAAATACTGCCATATCAAATAAGTTAAATATAAAAGTAAGTACTGTTTCAGATATAGTAAGGAGTTTGAAAAATGGTAGAAAAATTTCTATGCGCAATGTAAAAGAAGACAATATAGAAACTTGGATTAAAAATATTATTGTGCACAATGATATGTTATTTATACCCATCAATAAAATTGAAGAAGTAGAAAATAGATTAATTTCTGATATAACAGTAGAATCAGAAAATCACAGTTTTATTGCTGGGAAAAATTTCTTGTCGAGCAACTGCGCACAAGGTAAGCAAGCAATGGGTGTATACGTTACAAACTACGAGAATAGAATGGATAAAACCGCGTATGTTCTAAATTATCCAATGAGACCATTAGTAGATACGCGTATTATGAATATGATACAACTTAATAAAATTCCGTCTGGAACTCAGGTGGTCGTTGCGATTATGACACATACAGGTTATAACCAAGAAGATTCGTTACTTATAAATAAAGCTTCAATTGATCGCGGCATGGCATTAGTAACTGTATACCATACTGAAAAAGATGAAGACAAACAAAAAATCAATGGTGACGAAGAAATACGTTGTAAACCAGATGCTACAAAAACGAAAGGAATGAAAATGGGTAACTATAATAAGGTTAACTCAAAGGGCGTTATTCCAGAAAATACTCTAGTAGAAAATCGTGATATTATTATTTCAAAAGTCACTCCTATTAAAGAAAATCGAAACGACCATACTAAAGTCATTAAATATGAAGACCAAAGTAAAATATATAAAACTGTAGAAGAAACATATATTGATAAAAATTATATAGATAAAAATGGTGAGGGCTATAATTTTGCAAAGGTCCGTTTACGAACAGTAAGAAAACCTGTGATAGGAGATAAATTTTGTGCGTTGCCTACACAACAAGTATTGACAGATAAAGGATGGGTTGAAATTAAAGATATAGATATTAACATTCATAAAGTTTGTACTTTAGACGTAAATGGAAATATGATATATGAATATCCTAGTGCTAAATTTGAATACGACCATAATGACAAAATGTATTCAATTAAAAATAAACAAGTTGAAATAGTATGTACTTTAAACCATAAACTATATGTTAAAAAACGTTGCGGTAAAAATTATGAGCTTATTGAAGCTCAAGATGTAATGGGCAAAATGGTAAGATTTCAGAAAACGATGACAAATGTATATCTAGATATAGAATTTATGGTAATTGGTGAAGAAAAATATGTAATGGACGACTGGTTACAGCTAGTTGGAATGTTTATAGCAGACGGTTATTATGATAAGTATACAAAAGCAATTATTATAACAGCGATTAAAGAGAGAAAACAAGAGTTTATAAATGCTATATTAAATAATTTGAATATTATATATACATATAGTTTAGATGGCAAATTTAATATTCCTTTTAGTAAAAATAAAAATATATGCGTATATTTATCTACATTAAGTGTCGGAGCATTAAGAAAATATTTACCAGAATATGCTTTTAATTTATCAGAAAGACAATCAAGAATTCTATTAGATGCCTTATTGCAAGGCGACGGTTCAAAAATGGAATATAAAGGTGAAACTTTTGATAGATATGGAACTATAAGTATCCAATTAGCAAATGACGTATCTCGTCTCGCACTTCACTGCGGATACTCTGGAATTGTAAAAATATCAGAAGAACCTACAGGCATAGCGCGTACTGGAAAACGTAATTTGGGTTCAAGAGCAGGAGAAACTGTAACCATTACGCAACAACATACATACTATAAAGTAAGTATTATTACAAAACAAAACCAACCGTGGATAAATAAAAAAGTAAACGATTCCAATGAGGAAAAACTTATAGATTATGAAGGCAAAGTTTATTGTATTGAGATGCCAAGTTCTCATACATATTATATGCGAGAACAAGACCATTCACCGTCTCTAATTATTGGGAATAGCTCAAGACACGGACAGAAAGGGACCGTAGGTAACATAATTCCAGAATGCGATATGCCGTTTACTAAGACCGGCTTAAAACCAGATATAATTATAAACCCACACGCAATACCGTCTCGTATGACAATCGGACAACTAAAAGAGACAATATTAGGAAAAGTCCTATTAGAACTTGGACTATTTGGCGACGGCACGTCATTTGGAGAATTTGACTTAAAAGATATATGTAAAGAGCTTATAAAACTTGGTTACGAAGCACACGGTAACGAATTATTATATAATGGATTAACTGGAGAACAACACGAATGTAGCGTATTTATGGGTCCTGTATTTTATCAACGTCTTAAACATATGGTTAACGATAAAGCACATAGTCGTTCAATTGGACCTATGGTTAACCTTACAAGACAACCAGCTGAAGGACGCAGTAGAGATGGAGGGCTAAGGTTTGGTGAGATGGAAAAAGACGCAATGGTATCACACGGTGCGGCTAGATTTACAAAAGAGAGAATGTATGATGTATCTGATAAATATTCAGTATTCGTTTGTAAAAAATGCGGCATTATTGCGTCGTATAATGATAAAATGCATATTCATCATTGTAGGACTTGTGACAATCGTGTAGACTTTGCTTATGTAGAAATACCATACGCGTGTAAACTTCTCTTTCAAGAATTAAATACTATGAATATAGCACCTCGCATTATTACAGAAAATTAAAAAATAATAAAAAAATAACAAAAAAAAATAATAAAAAATAATAATAAAAAATAATAAACAAATATTTTTATTATTAATTTAACTAATTGTTTACAGGATTAAAAAAATAAGCAATTATACATAAATAAATTAACAGAACTACTAAAGGATAATTCGAGCCTCCCATATAATTTACAATTGATTCATTAGACAACTTATTTTTTTTTATTTTTTCTAAATTCATTATGTGTGGACTCAAAATTAAAGGAATAAATAATAACATCTTCATTTGTCCTTTCAAAATCTTTTTTATTACACTTTTTTACGTTTCAAACGCCGATTTTTATATAGTTCTAAAGCATATAAAAATTATTTGTAAGTTTTTCATAAAATTAATTTACTCTGTTTTATTTTTGAAATTAAACAGTTACATTCGGTAAAAGCATTTAATAATAGAATAATAAAATAAAATATATAGTTCATTTATATATTGTTATAAAAAATTATAATTTAGAGCAATTCAATATAATAATATTAAATGAGTATATTATTATTAATATTTATAATATTTAGATCTGGAAGCGTTAGCTCTTTAAAAAATATAAATAAAATAAAATCAAATAAAAAATCGAGCGCAAATAATTTCAAGATTTATAACAGTTTAAACGAATATAATGAAGATTTACATTTACTACAAAATTATAAATATTATTTTCAAAAAGATACATATAACGATATTATAAAAAATGTTTTAGATAATAAAGTCTCACGAATATTTATTGATAATAATTATAAAGAGTTGGTATCAGTCGATAATTTACCAAGTGAAGATTTATATAGTCACTATCATATTGCTGACATTAACCCAATTGTTATACCAAACATAATTTCAAAAACTACAGAAACACACATTCCCATTTATTTCGTTAGTTTTACGTCCGAAAATATTATTGGCATACAGAGTTTTATATTCAACTTATTTAATATTGTATCAAATTTATTTCCATTTTTTCTATTATTCCTTTTTCTCTCTTCATTAAGAAATATAAATCAATTTAACGAACGTCCGCAAATGAAAAACTTTAAAAACAGACCATCAACCAATACGTCTTACACATCTAATAACCCATTTAGTTTTTTTACTAATTTCCAAGAAGATGATGTTATGGAAGAATTTGTGAAACCGAATGTAACACTTGATAGCTGGGCTGGTAGTCCAGAAGTAATTGAAGAGTGCCAAGAAGTAATTTCTTATATAGAGAGTAAGGAAAAGTTTAAAATAATTGGGGCAGAAATGCCAAAAGGTATTTTATTGGAAGGACCACCTGGAACAGGTAAAACGATGCTCGCAAAAGCTATCGCAACAGAAACGAATTCTACTTTTGTATCTGCTTCTGGCTCCGAATTTGTTGAACTATTTGTAGGCATGGGTGCCGCAAGAGTTCGTGAACTATTTGACTCAGCTAGAGACAATACTCCGTGTATTATATTTATTGATGAAATCGATGCTATAGGTAGACAACGAGGTGGAAGTATGAATATGGTTAATGATGAAAGAGAGCAGACGTTAAACCAACTGCTTTATGAGATGGATGGATTTAATAATAATGAAGATATACTTGTTATGGCAGCAACAAATCGTAAAGATATTCTTGATAAGGCGCTCATACGTCCTGGAAGATTTGACCGAATTATTCAAGTTCCGCTTCCAGATAGACAATCTAGAGTAAAAATTTTAGAGCATTATTTAAAAACAAAAAATGTGACTAAATCTACTGACATTTCGTCTATAGCGGAATTGACAGAGGGATTTTCAGGAGCGCAACTTAAAAATTTGATAAATGAAGCTGCTATTATTTCCGTAAGAAATAACTTTACAGTAATTCAAGAAAAATACATATTTGACGCATTTGAAAAATCTATTGTTGGCTTAATAAAATCTAGTGCCATTGTTAGCCCTTCAAATAAATTAAGAGTAGCGATTCACGAGAGCGGACACGCTTTGCTAGCTTTAAAATTTTCAGAGTATTTTTATTTTCAAAAGGCATCAATACAACCGACTTATAATGGTGCTGGCGGTTATACAATTTTTTCAGAAAATGCTGATATTAAAGAAGAAGGTCTTTATACTAAAGATATTCTAAAAAAACGATTAATTATTTCTATGGGTGGGAAAGCAGCGGAAGCTATTTATTATGGTAATGATTACGTTTCATTAGGTGCTTATCAAGACCTTAAACAATCGAATAACCTCGCTCAAAAAATGGTTGGTAATTTTGGCATGGGAGAGCAGTTAGAAGTGTTTTTTAGCGAAGAAATTAGTGATGACGCTGACTCTAAAGGATTTATAACAGGAAATAAATATTCCGAACAAACTAAATCCATAATAGATAAGGAAACACTCGACTTAGTTAAAGAAGCATATATATCAGCAAAAGATTTTTTAGAGAAAAACAAGGAAAAGCTAATAGAGTTTTCAGAGTTGTTACTAAATAATACAGTTATTTATAATCGCGATTTAGAAAGCAACAACTTTAACTTTACGATTTATTAAATTTTTTACACCCTTTCCTTTTTCATTTATATTTATATTTTCTCTAAATATAAATATAAATAAAATAAAATAAAATATTATAATGGTATTTAAAGACATATCAATTTTCAATAATTTGACAGATTATTTACCTATTTTTAATGGTTGTCTGAATGCCGATTTAGTTATTATATTTTTATTATATCATAATGTATTCAATTCGGCATACTTAAAAAAATGGTATAAACGTTTTAATTTAAGTGCCGTAATTGCGGATATTTTGATTCTTTTTATTGGAATTATAATTACGCGTTATTTATACAAATACTTATTTAAAGAATTTAATATTATATATTTCACAGGGTTAGCTCTTTTGATACAAATAACACACGATATATTATTTTATTTATTTTTCATGTCTGTTCCATTAAAATATAATTTTATGTTAGATTTTTTTAAATTATACGCTAAAGAAGTCGGCATAGGTGCTATTTTAGGAGATAGTTTTATGATGATTTTAGCGTGTTTATTTAGTTCTTATTTTGCGTCATTTAGTGTAAACGCAAATATTATTACTCTTGTTATATCTATGTATTTTTTACCATATATGATTTATTACCAAGGATAGAAAGAATACAAAAAATATGTCTTATAAAGCACGAATCATATTAATTATGTAAGTAGTAGAAGCAAATAATATACCACCCCATAAGGTATCCATAATTACAGTGAGTATAGACCAATTATTTAATAACGCATAATTTGTCGTTTCATATACACCGTATATTACTAAACCTAATAAAAATGCCTCGCTAACGCTTTTACGAGGTTTAATAATAAAATAATTTATTCCTGTTATTAAAAATATATAACATAATGCTATTCCCAAAAATTTCACTTTAATAGGCGATCCTTGAACGTCCTTTATTTGTTTTTGAAAATATGTTTTTATAGTATTTAAATAAATAGAATCTATTACTATGAAGATAATCGCACTAATGAGCGTTAAATAATCAAACATTATATATTATTTAAATATTTTTTATATCTTTAGATATAGTTATTTTTTTCAAAAACTTTTTTACTATAGTATTATATAAATGTCAACTTCTATTGGTTATAGTAGCGCTATTAATGGATCTAATGTAGCTTTTGGTTTTTTAGCTTCTAATTCAAAAAACAATGGAGGAGCCATTAATGGATGGATGCCTAAACAAACGCTTACAACCGACAAAAGATATCCAGAATTCGAACATATTCGGTTTACATTAAAAAATGCTTGGAATACTACATATCCTAGTCAACTTAAGCGTAATGATTTAAAACAAAGCATTACAACTCCCTTTCGTGCGGTAAATAACGCTGGCGATTTGTTAAGTAGAGAAAATTATTCGTGTGGAGGTTCTTGTCAAACATATCAAAGCAGACCTGGCTTAAAGGGTTTAAAAACACGTTTTGGTAGTATTTCCGATTCGTGTACTCCGTCAGCCGCCTATAATACATTACAATTAAACACAAATATTCCTTCTGCTAGCTGTAACGTTAGATATGTTTATGATAGTTCAGACTATATAACATATTTGAAGCAAAAGGCGATTGTTAAAAATTATAATGATTTATCTTATGGCGGCGACCAAAGTAATTCAAGTCAATCAGTAATAAGAGCTATTAAGAGATATTAAGAAAATATATATTTATAATATATCCATAAAATAATATATTATGAATAAAAACGATAAAAGAACTCAATTATTATATCAAAAAACAGATTTCAATAGACATTTAATATGCCAACTACCTTCTATTATTAAGTGCATTAAATGTAAACGTAATAATAATATAATTTCTAAAGATTTGTTAAACCAATTGTGTTTATTTTGCGGAACTCCTAACTATATAAAGAGAGAACAAACGCGATAAGTATTTTGTATATTATTTTTATAAAAGTATATATTAAATGACGACTCCATATGCTGTTTCAACAAATATAGGTTCAGTTTCTTATAATAATTTTGTAAATGCGCCCATTACAGGACCTTTAAGCACAAATCAAACACCGTCACAAATACCATACCATAGTTACGGAACTTTAACGGGTATTAGACCTACGCCACCACAGTTCTATAGTATGCAAACGCCTGTAGATGCACAAATGAATACAAACGCAAGGCATCAGTATTTAAGAACATCAGTTAGTAATGAAGAACTAGCAAAACAGGTTCTTTTAGGAAAATTATCACAACCTATAGGCTATCAAATTAATTCATCTGGAAGAATGATCGCAACATCAAGCCATACAAATTATATTCCTCCAATTCCATCTTCGTTGCGTGTTAATATTGTAAAAGCTAATGCTGTAGGGCAAAGCGGTTATAAAGTAAATTTACCTAATACAGCACCAATATCAACAAAAAATTATTATCCTAGCGGGACGCGTTCAAGTTTAAGAAGAGCGCGTTCAGGCGGTTGTGTAGCGCCAGCAAAAAAAGGAGCAATACAAAATACTAGTTTGTCAAACGGTAACATTTGCGGATGGGGTTCAATAGTTAGACAAAATTATTAAATTTTGTAAATAAAAATAATATTTAGTATTATTATAATATGCCATACAGTTTTCCATCTTTAACCCCTACATATGGTTTAGGTAGTATGAGTAGAACAGGACCAGCCATTCTCATTAACAGTCCACGTACCAGAATTGGTTCTCAAGGTAGAATTTATGCTTATATGAAATCTAAAGGTTTAGGCGCACAATACGTTCAATTTTTAATTAGGTCAATCGGTCCGCAACATTACGTTAATCCTTTCTCGTACATATAATTTTTTTTTATAATTTTATAATATAATGAATAAATATTTAGTAGAATTCTTAGGAACAATGTTTTTAATGTATGTAATTTTAACAACGGGCAACTGGATCGCTATCGGCTGTGCTTTAGCTATAGCTGTTTTATTGGGAGGTCCTATTTCTGGAGGCGCGTTTAATCCTGCCGTTACTATTTCTCTATATACAGCGGGAAAATTACAAAAAGCGGACGTACTTCCTTACATTATAGTTGAAATTTTAGGCGCTATTTCAGCCTATTATCTTTATATCAAATTTGTATAAACTTAATATAATAATAAATTATTTATTATAATTTCTTATTATATTATAAATGGGTATTTTTGGAGACGAAGGTAATGTTGAAAACAAAGGTAATGGCTTTTTAAATACAATAGATGGAAAATTAGACGACGCAAAAAGGTTTGTTACATTAAGTGCAACAAGTTTATATAACAAAGTATCTGGTAAACAAGAACCGCCAGAACCGCCTGGACCTTATGGAACTAATCAAGGAGGAAAAAGAAGGCGAAGTAAAGGAAAAAGAGGCGGTTTTCGTGCCAACGCTCCTCTAAACAATATAGCATCTTCTGCTGCTTCTTATAGTGGTGTTAAAACAGCTCAACCCCATAATTGGGTAGGTGGAAAATCACGAAAAGGTCATCGTAAAAATAAAAGCCGCCGAAATAAAAGCCGCAGAATGCGTAGATAAATAAAAAAACATATTTAGAAGTTTCTTTATGTATTTGTAAATATGGATTTAATCGCAGAATCAGATATTTATGTACCTATTATGAATGATAACTGTGAATACGTTGATAAAATACCGTCATTTTCTAACTTGAAAAATGGTTTAAGATGTCCTTGTGGAACCAGAAGAGATAAAACATATGATTGTTCGGCATATTTTGCGACACATATAAAATCTCAGACGCATAAAAAATGGTTACTTGATATGAATACAAATAAAAAGAACTATTATACAGAAAACGTCCAACTAAAGGAAACAATAAATAGCCAAAAAATTATTATTGCGCGTTTAGAAAAAGACATAAATGTAAAAATAAAAACTATTGATTATTTAACACAGCAACTAGTTTTCAAAGATACAGCAAATAATGAAGTTACTAATTTATTAGATTTTGATTAAACATTCTCTCTATAAATAATAATATTTTTCTACATAGTGTTACCATATTTATCCTTATCTATTAAAACTTCCTTTGCTAAATTTTTTATAATTTTGTCTTCTTTTTCAATATCATTGTCACCGTGCCCGCCCATAGCTTCAACAATTAATTTATTGTATTGGTCCGAAAAAGGCGACGAACTTTTGCTGCAATCTGGATGCTTATCTTTAAATTCTGGTATTAGTCTTGTATTTTTATGCGCTATTTTTTTAATAACTTTTCTTATTTTTATGTTGTTCTCATTTTCCTTTTCCCATTTATTATCATCTTTGATATATAAGACTTCCCTCTTATAATCAGTACAATGGACGGGTCTTTTTTCAACATCTAGTGCTTTTAAATTTTTTACTATAATATTAGATATACCATCAACAAATCCCAATTTTCCAACATTTTCCAAATCGGTTAATTGAAGTTTCACAGAATCAGCAAACTCCATAATATTCATTGCATTCTTACAAGTTTCGTTTAAAAATATTTGTAGGTTAAACGTTTTATTATGTGAATTTGTATTTATTGTATTATGTGTTCCATTTTTTATAACTTCTACCATTAAATTTTTCATATCAGTATTTTCCTTCATTAAGCATTTTATAATCTCTTTAAGCTCATAATTTTCATTTGTTGGAAATTCATTAATACATTCTATATAACCCGTACATTTTTTTTTATGTCTCCACAATCCCGAGTTGTCTTTATATTTTTTGTCACACAAACTACAAGAATATGGGGTTTTTAATTCTTTTTGGATTGAAAAACCTTGCGTTTCCATTTTTTTATGCTTTATAGTGTATAAATGTCTTCTGTAATCTTTTTTATTACACGTATTAAAGTCACAAATTAAACAGGAATAATTTAAGGGTTTTTTTGGGGTAAAATCATTGCTAGACATTGTATATTACATCAATAGTAAAATCCTTTTAAATATTTTAATAAAATATTTTTTAAAAATATCGTAACATTTTTTTTTAAAGATTAAAAGTGATGAGACGTTAATTTTCAATTATGGTCTCACGACCAGTTTTTTCATAAACTTTTTTGGGAATTTGGATTTTGGACATTTTTTTTGTCCATTTTCAAAAATCCCAAAAAAATCTTGGAAAAAAAAACAGAAAATTTTATATAATAAATTAAAAATACAACTTAAAGAAAAATAACGAGAACCAAATTTTACTCATTTGTTAAATCAATTATATCTATTACTATAGAGTCAGTGTAAGGTAATCCTTTTACACATCCAGGACAAGAATGTGAAATATTCTCTCTACAAAATCCAAAATCTTTATTCCACCAACAAGGTTGGCAGATTCTATGTTTACATTTGCCTATTTCATTTGCTTCACATTTTCGCGGAACTAAAGTACCTACAAAAACACAATTTTTTAGACACATGCAACAAGTGACATTTTCATACATATTTATTTATTATTTTACAATAAATAAATAAAAAAATCTTTAAATTATAATTTTATATTTTTATTATTTAGACTTATTTACAAGACAATATAAGATGTAAATTCCAATTCCTGCTAAACTCATCAAATATAATTGGTCTATCGGATTTTGTGGTAATACAGGTGCCGCATTTTTTGCTACACCTGCGGTTGTAAAAGTTTCATTACATTTTTTTTTATTTACAGGATTAGTGCCATTTTTAAACCAACAAGCATCCATATTGCCTATATCTGCTAATGTAACATAATGTGTTTCAGCGGATGAATTATTATTAACATCGATCGTCTGCATTGTAATCTCTTGACAATCAGGTGTAGCACCAGAAAGGAAAGAACTCATTATGGCAAAAGGGTTCAACACATTTAAGTTACCCATTGTACCAGGTATAAGTCCTTTAAATTCTGAAAAATTTACACCAAGCCCTTGTGAAATAAAAGGAATATTACCATCGGGAACATTATTTATATAAATATATCTATCTGTTTGGTTGCCGCTGGATACATCTTTACATTTGCCTCCAGTTTGAAGAAAAAATTTATTTCCTAAAGGTCCGCCAGTTGAAGACGCATTACCGTTTCCACTTACTAATAATTCTACATATTGTATCAACCCATTAATATCATTACCTAATGCTGATAAACTGCCTTCATCACTCATACCAATTTGGTTAGGCATTTTTATATTTTTATAATACGGATATGTGGGGCCTAATAACTTATCTTGGACGGCTTGTGAGTCTTGTAATACTTCTTGAAATATATTTGCCATAGTATTTAATCTATATAGATATATATTTATTTTATTATTTCATTATTTTAAAATTATATTTTATGTCGTAGAAGTATTTGTAGATGCTCCTGTTCCTGTAATATTTGGTGTAGTATCGCCAGTCATTTGCGAAGAATAATTTTGTTGTGCTGCAACCATTTGCGCCACTTGTTCTTGTAGAGTAATAACGTTACCGCTTATATCCTGAACTTCTTTATTTAATCCTAACAAATCATCTAATTTTTCCTTTAAAAATGATATATTTCCTGCATTTTGTTGTGCTAAAATAAGAGCATTTTGTGGATTATTCATATCATATGGTTGATAATCTCCATTCGTAAGTCCTTCAAAGAGGGAATTTTGTGTATATGCTAAAAATATTTGATAAACTATTAATACGGTAAAAAAAACAATAAGTAAATTTGTTAACGATAACATTAATATAATATAATATTAGTTTTTATTTTCTTCAATAATAATATAAAATGTCATCAGCCTTTTATCCATTGGGAATGAATTCTATGCCTGCTTCTGGATATAGCCATAAAAGTGCTTATTACAATAAAAAATATTTATCTTGGAAAGGAACAGGAAATTTAAGTAATCCTGTTGGAACCGCACCAGGCCATATTAGACCATTAACGAATAACGATATTGGTAACGTATTCCAATCTGGGTCATTTCCTTCAAGAACATATTCAGGCGTTAGAGTATTTATACCAAGACCAATAAAACATTTTAGAAAAGGAAGAGTTATACCTTCAGTTCCTATCACTGATGTACCAAATGTAATAGCCAAAGACCCAAATAATAGTGCGAATGTATTAGAAATTAACGAAACAAAGTTAATAAATTATAATATGAATCGTTTTGTTTCGTCTAGTAAAGGTACTTCTCTTGGTGGAGGTTTTGGTGGTTCTGGTCTTATTAGTGAAATGCAGGATAAACCAGGTGCATATACTGTTAAGCAGAATCCTTTAAATGAAACGGATGGTGTAAGTCAATTAAATGATAATTGTCAATCTTGTGAAGGTGTTGGTATCGTAGTTAATTATTCTCCCAACACAACATATTTAACAGAAAATCCAGAAGCAAATGTTGCGAATCCTGTATTATGTTGTAACCAAGAATATAAGGCTAAGAGGCGAGCAATATATGCTAGCACCAATTTATCAAAAAATTATTACACTACGTCAACACAATATTTACAAAATAGATGTAAAACTTATAACCAAAAAGCATTTAATTTTTTATCTTATCAATCTCTTGATAATTCTGTTTATAATTCTAATCCATATTATATTTCTACCCAAGCGAATAATACAGTACAGGCTGGAAGTCCGTTAGCATTGTCTAATACATATTTAGCAAATTGTCAAACGAACGCACAACAATATGCCGCCACACAAAACGCGATGATATTACAAATGCTAGATATGATGCTAAATTTAAGTATAATTACACAAACAGAAATAGATACATTTTATACACTTAACATTAATTCTATTGACGGATTTTTTGCTTGGATAAACGAATTGCAGAGCTCGCAAAAAACTTCGGCTTTAAATGTTTTTACTAATTATATTAGTAATCCGTATTGGGGTATGCCAATTTCAGGACCATCTAATCCCACAGGTTGTCAGCTTGTTGTATATAAGCCAAATAATTATCAATTCGCTAAACAAGGCGCCGTTTCTAGTTCTACAAGAAATCTTAAATTAAACGTTGACACTATATCTACTAATGCGGCATCAATACAAAACTACAATAATACAGGAGAACGGCTAGTAACAGCTAATGAGTTATACGCAGGAAATGCTAATAATTATGCGAATATTCTAAAAAATAAAACGCCATCGTGCAATACTCCATACCCACTAAATTTTAGTCAATCAGGTCCATATCAAAATAAAAAATTATGTTACTATAATGCGTTAAAAAATTATCAAAATCCTATTTCTAAACCAGGAGTATATCGTTATTATCCATCAACGTATAAAAGCTCTAATCATTTCTCTCAATCTCCAAACACCTATAATACAACACACAAGTAATAATATTTACTATTTATTATATTTTTTATATTTTCAAAAAATAATAAATAATCATAAAAAATTTACACATTTTTCGTCTTTTTCTTTAAATGCAGGTAAAAATATGTTACTTCTATCAATAAATTTATTACAAGGTATTTTATACTTTTCGCACCAGTTAATTGATTTTTGAATATTAATATTTTTAATTGTTTCTATTTTTTCATATTTATTTTTATTTCTAAATATATTTATTATCATATCTAGTGACTCTAGTTGTTGCTGACCGATTGTAATATTTATATCTTCTAATTTTGTGATAAAATAATATGGTATTTCATAATCTAAAATAGAAGATATGTTATTATTTTTTAAACTTTGTAAATTATTTAAAACCTTCATCAAGTTACAGTAATTTAAATTATATTGAACTGTATTTTTTTCGTTTTTTATAAATGTTTTACAAACAATATATTTATCATATGTCGTTACGTTGCTAGTAGTAGGTTTGATTAAATAAACCTTTTCAAACAAAGAAGTCAACGTATATATAATATCAACCGCAGGTTTATAAAATAAATGGCTTATTTTTATAATCGCATTACCTTCATTATTCAGATTTTTTATAACTATTGTCAATATTAATACAAGATTTAAAATATAGTTATTTATATTTTCTTTATCAGCTTCAATAAATAAAAAATCAAATGTTTGATCTTTTAAATCATATATAGTTTCATAGTTTATTGTATTATATTTTATAACATTATCAGTATATCCTTCTCTTATCAAGTCAATAGAATCGTTAACATCATTTAAATTATGTGATAAGTATAATGATTTTATATTTTTGTTTTTGAATGTTTCAAATATACAAGTGCTAATTGCAATTTCTAACAAGTCGTAAAAAATGATAGTTTTAGGTTTAAGTTTACTAACTGAAAAATTAGTGCCCGGAACTTTAGAAAAAATATACTCATATGGGTTTATAATTTTAACTATATCTTCATATGTGTTAAATGATAAATCATTACTAGTGAAACACATATTAATAATTTGTGTTTTTAATTCGTTAAAATAATTTAAAAGAGTACAAGATAAATAAGGATTAATATAATTTGTTTTTGCGTAAGTAGGTTTAATTTCTATATTATTATTATTTTTTGGCAATATATAATAACTCATTATTTGTTAATATATATATTACATTTTATATTTAAGTGTTTTCAAAATTTATTCTTCATCATCTTCTTCAATAATTATTTTTTGTTTACCTTTATTTTGAAGAGCTTTTTTTTCCTTCGCTTTCTCTTCTTTTTCTTTTAACTTCGCTTCCTTTTCCTTCGCTTTCTCTTCTTTTTCTTTTAACTTCGCTTCTTTTTCCTTCGCTTTTTCTTCTTTTTCTTTTAACTTCGCTTCTTTTTCCTTCGCTTTCGCTTCTTTTTCTTTTAACTTCGCTTCTTTTTCCTTCGCTTTCTCTTCTTTTTCCTTCGCTTTCTCTTCTTTTTCCTTCGCTTTCTCTTCTTTGTCTTTTTTTTCTGGTACTTTTTTCTCTGGTTCTTTTTCCTTTTCTTTTTCGACAATTACATTTGCTGGAGCGGTTGGCTCTTCAATTGCTTCTGTAGCAGGAACCAATAATAATTTTTGTTTTAATTTTCTAACTTTAGGTTTATTTATTAATATTTCATTTTTAGCAACTTCAACAGCTATATGTGTTTCTTCAGCATTTCTGTTTATTTCGGTTTCTTGATACTCGCCTAATTCAAGAACTATTTTATTAATATTTACTTCTGTAAATTTTTTATATACAAAATATCTATTCAAAAATGATATTTTTTTTTCATATGCGGTCATTTCAGGAGCTTTTTCATAATCTTTAGCTTTAAATTTGTTTTTTATTATTTCTTCTATCATATTCATAAACAATTCACTAAATAACCCAGAACCTTCAGGTAGTCCTAACTCTTTAGCTTCATCTCTGTCTATAACTTTAAATCCATACGCTTCCATAATTCTATTTAAATAATCAAAATTTACTAAATATTCTGGAATTAATTGATTAATAGATTCTTGAAATACATCTATTTTATATCCAATGCAACTTGAATCATCCATAAAGTTGTTAGAACTATATCCTTTTACAATTTCCCATATTTTTTTACCGTCATCATTAATTTGTATGCTTTCACCTGTCTGTATTTTTTTCAATAAGTCAAATATTAGCTTACCGTCATAAGCAGTTCCTATAAAATAACCATTTAATTTAGTACATTCCGCGATATTTCTCATAAATCCCTGAAGGGTATCTGGGTTTTCCATAAAATAATGAATTGCGAATTGACATGATGACACGTTGAAGCCGTCACTGCCTTTGCCATAATTTCTAGAAACACCTTTACCGATTTTATCCGCTTCTTTTGGACCATTACCAAAAACAGATGCGGTTATTTGTCTGGCTTTATCATTTAACATAGCTGAACCATCACGAATATTAAACGCACTGTTACCATTTACAAATAAAGCATAAGGCATTATTTTATTTGTTTTTCTGGCTTTTAAATATCTAGCACACGCACCATCTAAGCGGTTCTCAAGGTTGTCTTTCGATAAATCTATGCCAAACACAAAAGTTAGTTTAGAAGCGATCCATTTTGGCAAATCACCAGCTTTTCCACACGCAAAATCGATTAATGAGTCTCCTTGTTTTGTAACATTTTTTATTAACATTTTTTTAACATATAAATTATGGAAATTTTTCATTGCGGCTGTTTTGAATTTACCAGCAGGAGTGTTATAATATTTATCTTCACACACTTCAACCGTGGGTATATTTAAACCATATCGCAACATATCCTCGGTAATTCTTCCAGAAGGATGTATTGATTTCCAATTTTCATTACACGTTTTATAAGAATTACCATATTCTTTTTCACCTCTTCTTAATTTTGCGGTTTTATCATATCTCACTCTTAATGGTATCCATCTCCAACCTTCTTCATTCGTCAATTCGTATCTAAATTCAACTATAGTATTATCTCCAAATGCTTCATTTTCTTCGGTATACATTTGTTTTCCTCCAGATTCGTCAAGCTTTAACATTATTTTACAGAGTCCAGCATTTGGATCATATGGTTCTGTCGGATAGAATCGTTTAGGCAAATAATCGTTATCTTTGCTTTCTTCAAAACGTACATTATATTCCGGTAATTTATCATCTATAATATCTTGACAAGGATTTATAAATCCGTCTTTCTTTTCACTAAATCCGCATCTTAAAACCAAAGATTTATATTCATTAATTTGTATAGTATCATTATTACTAATGCCGTCCTCAAATAATGGTTTAATTACATCTTCACCGTTAGGATTTTTTTCAGTTGTAATTAGAAAGTCAATAGTGTTAAATTGAGGAGGTTTCCATTTAAAAGAGTATTCCCAAGTGATTTTTGTTTTTGGACCCGCTTTGCCGATTTCATCGCTACCAACACCATAAAAAGCGTGTGTAAATATTAACCCATCTGTATTATATTCAAATCTACCCTCACCTTCTTTTTTCAATATATCATCACAAGCATTAAATATTGTTTGTTTAGAACTTAAAGGAAGGAACTCTTTTACCGTAATTCTAATAGGTGAATACATTGTATTACCTTTTTTAAATTTTTCTAAGAGGCTTTTCATAGATTCTTTTTTTTTTGTTTCTTTTTCATTTTCATTTTCATTTTCTTTTTCTATTGAAACAGGTTTCAACTGTGAAATAACGTGTTTCATCAAATAATATCTAGATTTAGAAATATCCATTTCTTTATCCAAAAGCATAAATGTATAATTTCGTACATCAAATTTATTTATATAGTAGACGTCAAAGGCAGCATATAAATTTATATAGTTGCCTTTTTTATCGTGCTTAATCAGCTCACCATCAATTAACGTGTTAAAACATTCTTCGCTGTTCGTTTTAGCACCTGTAAATATGACGTCCATACTTGTATTTATTAAATATATTTTACCTGTGCCTGAAATAAATAACATATGTCTATCTCCGTCAGCTTTTTCTGTAACGACAAAATCTTTTCTAATATTGAGTTGTTTGAAATTTTCGTCTAGCGGCGAAATATTTATTAGCTGTAATGTAATTGAATTAGGTCCTATAAAATGTTTCGGTTTTACGTATTGTTTCACTTCATTTTCATCAGCCCATATCATTTTCATATATGAGTTTAAAATTTCTCTCTGTTCGGTATATGAAATAGGAAAATTTGTTCCTTGAAGGCCTCCCAATACGTATTTTATAAGTTTTCTCAAAGACACGAGAATGCTTTGAGATGTATTAAATTTTGTTCCAGGTCCCACCTTATTATTAAGTAATTCAATTTCAATTTCATACGTTTCTGAATTATTTAGTACATTAGAGTCTTCAAGTGTATAAACGCGAATAATTGGACCGCGATTTTCGTTACCAAACCTGTCTGGACCTTTATTACCAGATTTTACAATACTTAAATCAACTACAAATGGGAATTCTGGATTTTCAAAAGTAACACGATTAATGAAACGAAATTCTTTTTTTGATTTTTTCCAATTGTCAAGTATATAACTTTTAATTCCCATTTTATTTACTTTTTCTTCTGTATTAAATGTTACTCTAAAATTAAAGTCATCAAAATCAACAGATTGAACTCGTTGATTATTTATTATTGCTGGTTTTTTTGTAATAAAATCTATTAATTGCGGTTGTGGTAAGCTCTTTATATCATTTGTTTTACAGTACTCTTGAATATTAGTTAGCCCTACTATTTCACTTCTGATATTTGACATTTTAAATTTACCTGTTGCACTATCAAGAAATTCACAATTTATACGTAAATAATAAGCACCCGCATCATCACCTTTAATTTTGAATCCAAATGATTTTAATTTTTTTACTACATTGTCATAATCACTTTTAGTTAATGTTTTTATACCTTTTGTACCAAATTTGACTTCTAATTCATTATATATATTAGAAGAAGTCGTCATAAAAGAATTGCTTTTATAAAATAAATTTATTAATTCGTCGAAACTTTGTTGTGGTGTTAATCTTTTTTTTTCATTTGGTATTTCTGTAACTTCTTCATATTCTCCAAATATTTCCTGTGGTGCTCCGCTTGGAGGTGGCAAATCTGGCGACTTTGGCGAGTACCCTTTTGTAGGTGGTGGTAAATCTGGTGATTTCGGCGAGTACCCTTTTGTAGGTGGTGGCAAATCTGGTGATTTCGGCGAGTACCCTTTTGTAGGTGGTGGTAAATCTGGTGATTTCGGCGAGTACCCTTTTATAGGTTGTGGAGGTGGTGAATCTGGTGACTTTGGCGAATATACAGTCGTCACTTTTTGTTTTGTTGTGTTTAATATTCTTTTCAAAAAGAAATATTTATCGCGAATGCCTAAGCCGTTTAATTTTTTTTTATCATTTTCAGATAATGTTTCATAAAAAGCATTTAATTCTGGATCAGCAATATCTTTTAATATACCTATTTGAACTTCTTTGTTTTGATACTTTAAAATTTTATTTTTAATATCTTCAGGCAATCTATTAAATAAAGCATTCAGCTCAGCCGTTCCGTAATTAATTTGTTCTAAGTTTTCCGTAGTGTTTAACATTTCAGTTTTATTAATTATAGACATTATATATAATAAAACATATTTTTTAAATAATAGTTCAATTTTTATTTTAAATATTGAATAATTAATTCATATAACTCATTTTTAGACTTGTTTTTTCCGTCAGCATTTTTTATTTCAATTGATAACTTATTACATATTTCAATAAGCTCACACACTTTATAGGAACTTAAGGCCTTAATAGGTTTATCTATATTGTCAAGTTTATATAACGTTGACCTAATATTATCTACTTCATTTGTCGTGTCAATTTTATATCCATAACGAGTAAAATATTTATTATTATTGCTCGCATAAATGACATACAAGCTATCCGTATCATTTACTAGTGATTCATAATAACATTTATTATTAACAAATAAAATATTTAAATTCTCAAGAACACATAAAGTTAAAAATGTTTTTACATTTAAAAATTGTTCGTTCGCTAAATTATTTTCTATATTACTGAAGGTATCAAATTTATGTGTTTTTATCAACTGTTTTTCTTTTCTAATCTTCTCTACATATTCTATTTTTATTTGTCTAGAAGATATTTCGTTTTTATTATACATTAACTCATATTTAGTATAACCAAATTTTAAAATAAAAAAACACCAAAAAAGAGAATCTTTTTCTTTAGGAAAAAAAATACAATTGTTATTATTATGTAGTACTTTCTGTTTTACGAAAGTATTAACATCATTCATATTTTTATTAGTTTTTATTTTTTGACTTAAATACCTTTTTATATTATCTTCATTTAATATATAATATTGTAATTCATTTAATACATCATTATATTGAGTCATTATAATTTCACTTAGTTAATAATTTGTTAATGTCTTTAATATCTTTTGAAAAATATGTATTTTTGTAGTCTTCTTTTTGTTGTTCGAAAGCATTTAATGTAATTTCTTGTGCGTTAACATATTTAATATAGACGTTTAGCTCATCAATATATTCCTTTTTTAGTTCAGAAAGATTTACATGTACGCCATATTTATTTTCATTTAAAGTAATATTATCGTGTTTACTTAAAATACGTAAAACTTCAATTTGATTAAATTTATTCATATTTTCTATATTGTCCCTAATATAATTTAACATATCAATAGAATATGTGTCTTTTTCTATAACATCTTCAACGATTTCCATAACTATAAATATATAATTATGTATTATGTGTTTAAATTATGTTAATATATTTTTATTTTGCTTCAATAAAATATAAAATATAAAATATAAAATATAAAATATTTGGCTTTAATCTTCAATTACAATGCGAGGCTTAGTACTCTGTGGTTGTTTTTGCACCCTTAAAGGGAATTCTTTGTCTTTCACTAGTTCTCCAATCACTGAAATATATTTATCATTTAACTCAAAACGTTGACCTATAACTCTTACATTAATTTTTTCACCTTCTTGAACTTCTGAGAATTGCGGAGAATTAAAATGATGGTCTTTTGTAATAAATACTATAATAGGTGTAGGAATATCACTAGCACTCTCTGCTTTGATACCAGCTTTTGTAATATTTTTTGCTACGCAAGAGATTAACATACCTTCAACTGGAAAACAAACATCGCATTCAAAAACAACTTCAAACGATATTAAATTTCCTCTTACAACTAATCCGCTTGAATGCGTTACAATTTTAGAAGAGCTAGGTTTTATATATCCTTCTACTACACATTTACCTTCAAAAGAAGCCTGTATATTTTTTTCAATATTATCGTGAATATTTTTACCGATAGAAGTTATAGGCAATACAATATTTCTAGTAATTAAACATCTAGAATATATAGATTGTAATCTAGTTTCTTTTCTTTTAGGTTTTTTTTGTATAGGTTTTAAAATAGCAGCGTCCATTACTATAAATTATATACATATAATCTTTTAATTATATTTTCTTTCAATTTTAAAAATATAATTAAATGAAATTATTAAATATTTACAGTGTAAAGCTTAAAAAATATAGCCATTTCAGGATTTAAAAACCATTTTTTTCCGTCCTTCCTCATTAAATTAAAATATCTCAAAATAAATTCTTGTAAAACACAAAGTTCTGTATGTCCTATAGCCTCTCTAATTATATTTCCGTCCTCATCTTTTTCAACCTTTGTCGTTTCATTCGTATACTTAGTTTCGCCAATAATATCATTAATTAATTTCATAGTTTTATTTTTACCAGCTTCATCGCATCGTGCGCCTGTGTCGCGTTTAGAAGTAAGGTCTTTTGTTTTAAATACTAAATATCTGTTACTTTTTTCGTATCCAATAAAACCAACTACTTTATTATATTCATCTATTTTATATGTTAACAATTTTTTGCCTTCGTTTGAAGCAGCAATTTCTCTTTCGTCTTCAGGTTCTGCTGTTGCCCATTTGTTATTTTCATTTAATATCATAATAATTCTTTTATCTAACCTATACATAATAATCGCTTTGATATTTGGTGTAACAATTATATTATTATCAAAATATTTTTTTATAAACCATTCTGTAGTTCCATTTTTAATAGTATGTAAAGAATAAATATAATTTAATAGTTCCACTTTCTCATCAAATAAAAGCAATTCAATGCTATGTTCTATTAAAAACGTTATAAGCAAATCACCCTTTGATTCTGGATACATTTTCGCAAATTTCTGCATAACAATGCCGCTATGCTTGTACCAGTTGTCGTCGCCTCTCGGTACTTTTGCCGCCTTCGAAAAAGTTTTGCTAATATCTAAATTACTAACTATTTCCTCAACACATTTTTTGCCTTCTAAAAATCTTTCTTCATCTAACCTGTTATCGTTTCTTTTATTTATGCCTTGCTTCTCTATATCTTTACTAATTTCAAAATTAATCATAGAATGTTTATAATCGATTGGAATAGATCTGTCAAATATAGAAATGTTTTTGTTTTTCAATTCAACAGGCTGAAATAAATAATAATCACCAATATTAATTAACCTACCGTTTCTACCATATTTGTCTACAATAAATTCATTATTGTCTTCTATTAACTGTGTTAGCGCTGAATAAATTTGGATATATGGATATTCTTTTGGTGTTCTTATGGCTTTAATTAATATATCTTTTTTATAAAAAAAACTTTCTTTCATAAGCATACGAATTCTTTGTAGTATCTTCTCGGAATTCATTATAGCGAAATGTTCGTCATAAGTATCTTCATTTAAGTTATTTTCGTCTATATTTTTGTCTGGTATACAAGAATAGTCGCAGCTAGCCATATAATCGCAAGCAGGTGAAAAAGGTGCATCACCAATTTTAAAATTATTTAAAACTGTTCCATCCGATAAAATTTGTGTAACAGGTTCTTTTAGGGATTTAGTTATCATTTCTTGCGTAAAATTGGTTTGATCATGGTTAATTATACAGTCAACAGATGTTTCTTTTAATATACGACTAACTTTGCCAATTTGTACGGCTTTATATTCAGCAACGCGATAAACATATAAATCAGCAGCTTCTTCTTTATTATCTTCTAAAATTGTTCCATACATAAAAATTTCTACATTTCTGTGTTCGAAAAGTAGGTCCTTATGCGAAAAATTACGTACAGCACGGCCAATAATTTGACCTATGCGATTCATATTATACCACGGTTCTAATATGTGAACTTGACGAATATATTTTAAGTCAATACCTTCTGAACCTGCTTTAGATATTAAAATAACTTTTATTTTTTTGCCGTCTTTATTATCTTCACCAGTTAATCCTTTCACTTCAAAATCATTATTAGGAGATAATCTTGGGTCACCTGTAATCATTGAATAACGAGCTGGAGAAAATTGTTTATCTTTTGGCGGTTTCATCGTATTTACATCTACTATTTCACTGGGCTTACTTTTAAATAAAGGTTTTACGTTTTCTCCGTATCTAGTAAATCCCATTTCTTCAAGAGCAAGAGCAACAGGAATTAATCCGCTGTCTATAAATTGTGAATATATGAGTATAATACCGTCGCTTACTTTCTGTGTGTTTGGATTAAAAATGTTATCTAATATAGATTGAATTTTCCAGCTATATTTTCCGATTAAATCCTGTGAAAAAATTTTGCCGTAATTATCTATTGTCGATTTTTTATATTCGTAGTCACCTTTTTGCGGTGGTGATTTTTCGTCAACATAATTCATCATTCTCTCTAGTCCTTTTTTGCCTGTTAAATCGTGAGGATCAATTTGTGTCTTTGCGCCACCTTTTACTGAAGAAATACTTGTTAGTGAATCATCTTCTTCATCTTCTTCATCTTCTTCATCTTCTTCATCTTTTCTCTCTACAGAATTAATATTACTAGTTTTTTCCTCTTCTTCACTCTCTATTGGAGTTGTTTCAGAAAAGCTTTGTGAAAATTCTTCCGAATATGTATCTTTATTAATACTATCTAATATATTTTTTAATCCTTGAACTGGATAAGATATAATAAGTGATTCTAAAGGCGTTTGAAGCAGTGTATATCCAAACGATTCCATATTTTCAAAACTTGGCATATCTTTAACTACACCAGTTTTTGTCGTAATAGAAAATTTTTTGTTTCTCAAATTATAAATAATATATCTATAGTTACAATATTGGCAACTACCACAATTGTCACAATTGCCGATTTTATTTAAATATAAACTTATTATTCGTTTTTTATCTTCGTGTTTTATTTTTTTTAGGTTCATCTGGTATGATGGATAGCTAATAAAAGGAAACGTATGTTCTTTCGCAAATTCATCAGGGTAAACACTATAAGGAAACGTATATGGATTTTCACCACGAACAAAGGAAACGTATCCTGTAGCTTTTTGGATTAAAATTTCTTCACCTTTTTTATTTATATTACCATTTTTATCAAAAACATCCTTTACTTCTATTCTACCACGTCTATCATTTGTATTCATAAGGTTTAAAAGCCAAATGATTTCTTTGTAACTATTATACATTGGAGTAGCAGAGAGAAGTAAAAGTCGCAGATTTTCAGCGGATTTAACAAGTAGTTCAAGGTTGATGGCGACCTTTTTATTTTCATTATCGTCTGTTTTACGTATATTATGGACTTCATCAATCACGATTAGCCTGCCATTAAATTCGTTACGTAGCCTCTTAATAATTCTATTATTTAATTTGATTTTAATATCTTTAAATGTTTGTGTCTTATTTTCTTTATCTCCTTTATTTAATTTATTTTTTTCTTTATTTAATTCTTCATCATAATTCATTGTTTTAATTATATAATTTGCGAACTGTCCGTAACCTAAAAATATATAATAATTATTTATTAATTTTTTAATTTGACTTACCACTTTTTCCTTAGGAATACTCATATTAACGGGATTAATTTCTTTTAATAACTTATTGCCAGTACAAGCACGAATATTCCAAATACCATCAACCAGCTTCAATTTTCTCTCATCAAATAATTGTAATTTAAAATTATCTTGAACGTTTTCACTTGCGACAATAATAATTCTCTTATTACTTCCTGTTTGTTTCATAAAGTCTCTTGCATCTTCGCAAACGCCAATAGCACTACAAGTTTTGCCAGAACCTAAACCGTGATAAAGTAATAAACTATTATAAGGTGTTTGAAATGACATAAAATTTTTAACAAATGCCTGATGTGGTTGTAATTCATATTCCGCGTTTGCTAACATATCAGCGTGTTCTTTAATGTTATTATGAATTTGCCCGTCATATTTAGTGTCATTAAATTCTTTTTTATTAGCAATTTTAACATTGAAGTTTGGGTCATTTAAATTTGGATAAAGATAAGGAGATTCTTCAGGATGTCTCATTAAATCATTTCTCTCTAAAAGTTCTTTTTTAAGTAAAAATTTATTACAATTGCTGGAATAAAAGTTTTCATTTTCACAATTAATTTTGTTAAAATCTTTTTCTAAATTTGTGATTATGTAGTTATCTGAAGTACTACTTGAAGAACTAATAGGAGTACTGCTTGAAGAACTACTTGAAGAACTAATAGGAGTACTACTTGAAGAACTAATAGGAGTACTACTTGAAGAACTACTTGAAGAACTAATAGGAGTACTACTTGAAGTACTACTTGAAGAACTACTTGAAGAAGAGCTACTAGTATCACTAATAGATTCGCTTGGTGTGGGAGTAAAAGAATTAGTTATGGATGATATATTAGAACTTGGCGTGGGAGTAAATGAATTAGTTATAGATGATATATTAGAATTTGATGTGGGAGTACTGTCGTCACTTATAGAAACTTCTTTAGTTATTTTTTTTTTTTTAGATATGTCTGTCATAATACTATATACGGATATAATCTATATTCTTGTAAAACTTTATTAATATTCATAATTAATTTTTTTTTCTCTAAATTATAAGGTCTTATAGTTTCTAAACATTCGTCAATTGTCTTCCAATCTAATTTGCTAACTTCTGTAGTTTGAAAATTATCCAAAAAACAGCTATCTTCATCTGTATAAGCCAAAAAATATTTATGTTTATATGGTTTATGATTTGTTCCGATATAGATTTCTTCAAAAGGCAAAATGTTTTCAATAATATAAATTTTATTTGCTGGGAAACCAGTTTCTTCTTCAAATTCTCTTAAAGCGCAACTTAAATCTTTTTCCTTATAATTGCGTCTTCCTTTAGGAAATTCCCACTCTGTTTCCGTCCAATTTGTTTTGCTCGATTCAACAATGTCTTTTAAAGTGTAAATACATTCATCAATCATTATTCCGTTTTTTAAAGTTTCCATTTTTTTTAAAGAAGACAACTCTTCATTTTTATAGTGGATTAAGTTAGAATCGCAAACCCACATTTCTCTCCAAAGTTCTTCAAAAGGTTTTTCAAGAATTTTTATTTTTTCGTAAATAGCCATTTCATTTACTATATTTTGTATTTGAAATATATTATATGGTGAATATTTGCCGCGAACAAAATCAATATAACCATAGCTATCTTTACGTCTTAACATAAGAAACTGAAGTCCTTTTTTACTGTCTCTACAAAGGATAATTCCATAACTGGTAATGGGTAATTTACACTGATAAAATTGATGTCCTTGTTTTCCGCAATTATTACAAAAATTTGTATTTTTTAACATAATTTAATAATATTTAATAATATTAATTGAATAACATTTAAATAATATTTAAAAATATTATATATTTTTACATTTTATAAAAAGTATAGTTTAATAACTACAATTATTATCAAAAGTAAAATATAAATGTCATCTCTTTATTTAGATCCAAAAGTTTGGGGTCCACATTATTGGTTTTTTTTACACACTCTATCAATGACTTATCCTCATCATCCAAACGCGGTAACAAAAAAAAAATATTACGAATTTATACAGAATTTGCCTCTATTCTTACCTGTAGAAGAAATATCAGGTGAATTTAGTAAATTACTCGATAAATATCCAATAGCACCATATTTAGATAATCGTGAATCTTTGGTTCGTTGGTTTCATTTTATACATAACAAGATTAATGTAAAATTAGAAAAACCAGAAATAACTTTAAATGATTTTTACGCAAAATATTATGATGAATACAAATCGAAAAATATAAAAATGGCAGAATATTACAGGGTTAGAGAGAAATTAATATATGTAGGAATTATATTTTGCGTTATAGTAGTAACTTATTATTTATATGATAAGTAAAAATGAATAATAATATAACAAAAATATAATTTATATTAGTATTATATATACGATTGTAGTATGAAAAATACAAATTATAAAAATCATAAAATGGGCGGTCAAGCAATTGCGTCTGGTGGTTTTGGATGCGTTTTTAGTCCAGCATTAAAATGTAAAGGGTCAAAAAAAATAGAAAAGGCTAAAATAAGCAAATTAATGATAATAAAATATGCGGAACAAGAATTTGATGAAATAAATAAAATAAAAAAAAAACTAGATAGTATTAAAGATTATACGAATTTTTTTTTATTAAATGACATAACAAAATGTAAGATTAATCCCCTAACATCTAGTGACCTTAAAGATTTTGATAAAAAATGTAAAGCGTTACCAAAAAATAATATTAATAAAAAAAATATCAATGAAAAATTGGATAAAATTATGGCAATAAACATACCTAACGGCGGAATACCAGTAGATGACTACATATATGAAAACGAATCATTTAGTCAAATTTATAAATTACATAATAGCTTGGTTAATTTATTAAAAAAAGGGATTGTACCAATGAACCAGAAAAATATATATCATAACGATATAAAAGACTCAAATGTTTTAGTTATTGAAGAACCAACAAACCAACACCAAATTAAAACACGTTTAATAGATTGGGGTTTAACAACAGAATATATACCTTTTGAAAATAATCCATTTCCAAGTAAATGGAGAAATAGACCACTACAATTTAATGTTCCATTTTCAATAATAATATTTACAGATGCGTTTGTAGAAAAGTATACTGAATTTATAGAAGAGAATGGTGAAGAAAAAAATATAAAAGAAGAAACACGTCTTAAAAATTTTGTAATAAATTATCTCAGTTTTTGGATGAAAGAGAGAGGAGAAGGACACTATAAATTTATAAATGAAGTGATGTATACTTTATTTCAGAATGATTTAACAGATAAAACGAGGGAAACAAAAGCAAAATTGATTGAAACACAAATGACGATGAATTATATTATTAATTACATAGTAAATGTGTTACAGCATTTTACAAAATTCAGAGCAGACGGTTCTTTAAATTTAAGACATTATCTTGATAATGTTTTTATAAAAATTGTAGATATTTGGGGATTTATTTTTACATATTATCCTTTAGTTGAGTTGTTGGGAAATAATTATTCAGTGTTATCGGAAAATGAATTAAAAATATTTAACAAACTAAAATATATATTTATTAGTTATTTATTTGAACCTAGAAATGAAGAATTTGAAATGGATAAATTATATTCAGATTTGGAAGATTTAGGAAATTTAATTAACAAAACCAAAGATAAATCAAAAAAAGACAATGTAACTGGCAGTAAAAAAAATACCTTTAGCAAATTAAATAAATCTAGTAAATCTAGTAAATCTAATAAATCTAGTAAATCTAATAAATCTATAAAATCTAATAAATCTATAAAATCTAATAAATCTATAAAATCTATAAAATCTAATAAGTCTAGTATTTCATTTAAGCGTATTTCTAAAAAAAGTATATTTAAGAAACCTTTTTTAATAGACCTAAAATAAAAATCTAATAATATAATATAATATAACATGGACAAGGATTTTTCAAAACTTTGTACGCCTGCGAAAGTTTATTTTGCGATTGCTGTTATAAGTTCATTAATAGCTTTACTCAATGGCATTAAAATAGTTGTAGTATTCTTTAAAATATTGTTTGCATTTATATGGACTTACCTTTTATCTGTCTTATGTGACAAAGGATATAAAAAAGTGTCTTGGTTTTTAGTTTTGTTACCATATATACTTATATTTTTAGCTGTTTTGGGTTTATTACAAGTGTCAAAAAGTCAAAAACAAATGCTTAACCAGATACAATTACAAGGCGCGTTTGGTCGCGAAAACTTTACATCAGGAGTAAAGCCAACCTCAAGCGACACCGCAAAAGCTACACCACATAAGAAATCTAAAACCACAAAGTAAATCATACTATATGACATTGCGACGCACTAAATAATAAATATATTATTTTATTAATATCAAATAATATATATGAGATTAGAAATATTTGTATTAGGTTTAACAGCATTTTTTGTGTATAATACTTATAAAGATGGAAAATATACAAAAATGTTATTGTCATTTAAAAAATATTATAAAATGATATTTTATGTTTGTTTAGGCATTGGAATTTATTTATTACTTAAAAAAAATCCTAACCAAGGACGAAATATGTTATTATACGCAAATAATGTTATAAAATTTATGCCTATTGATAAAACATCTATGGATATGTTAAGTCCAATTATAGACTTTACTTCTAAGAATGAAGACCAAAGTTTTATGGAATCTTTTAATGAAATAAATCCCTTAAAAAATGTTATGGGTTTTGACAATAGAGAGAAAAGAATAATAAGTTCAGGTAGAAATGCCACAAAACGATCGGTTAGCGAAACAAAAAAGAAATATGTTGCGGCACAACAAGAATGGAAATGCGGACACTGTCAGTCTCAATTAGACCATACATTCGAAATAGATCATAAAATACGGTTAGAATATGGTGGAGGAAATGAAGTGACAAATTTAATAGCACTATGTCGTAATTGTCACGGGAAAAAAACAGCTAGCGAAAATATGTAACCAAATTAGATATTTAGAGCTAAAGCAAATATATTATATTGTAATAGTATAATATGGAAAATCAAGGTGCAAATGTTTTACCCAATTTTAAAACATCAACGAATATATATCCTTTAATAGGGATAATAATTTTTCTTATTATTATGTTAACTCTTATATATTTTAAGGTACCGCTAAGAAAATCACCGAGTTCATCAGCAAGTGACGTTTTTATAATTTTGTTTTTTTCTTTACTGGTGTTTTCGTTTTGTATTATATTGTTACCTTCATTTAAAGAACTGAAAACATTATTCGTCCAAATTAGCAGTGTTACATATGTGTTATTATATACCATATTTCTAATTCTTTTTTTCTCTCTAATTTCGGCAGAAATAATAAATAATTACGCGGTTTATATATTACCGCTTACTTTTTTGTTAGGTTTATTTAGTTTTTATAGAGGAACAAAAACGGATTATATTGATAAGTTTAATGTAAATTATGAAAGAATCAAAAGTATTATATTAATTTTTTGTTTAATAACTTGTTATATAGTATATTATAATAAAGACCCTGGAGGATATATTTCTAAGTATTTTGGTTATACATTATTGTTAACAATTATTATATCAGCTTTCGCGTTTTTATATTTGTTAACTATTTTAACGATGCCAGACACATTAACTGGTGAAAATGTAAGCTCTAAAATAGGTAGTATACTTAATGGATTTTCAGGAATTTCCGCATATGGAAGTATTTCGTTTATAATATTTTTAATAATAGCTATTATTTTGATTACTACATATCCTGGCGGGTTTTTTAACGATACAGAGGCGTCGACAAGTATAATGATAATATTATTATTAATTTGTATTATATGGAGTATATTATTAGTTGTTAATTTATTTCCCGAAATTACAAATAATGCGATGGCAAGTAATAAAATGAATTTATTTAAACGTTCTCTGTTGGCATTGTTTGGATTTATTATATCTGGACTCGTTATTTTTTGGTTAGTCCAAGGTATACAAAGTTTATCAAGTGAATCAAGTATAATAAGTTTTATTCTAAATATACTACTTGTTATAATAATACTAGGCTTAATTTACAAAACAATATACGTCCAATTACCATCAGGTAATTCTAAAAAGAACGGACTATTCGATTTAATTGTGAAATTATTATTTTATATACCTTGCATTTTTAGTGATACATTTGATTCAATTGGTAGTTTCATTTCCGGTGAATATAAAAATACTACAGCTGGTTCCGTAATAATGTTGATAGTAGCTATTTTATTGTTGTCTATATATTTTATAACACCTTCAATATATAATAAAATAAATTTACAGGGTGGAAATCAATTAGTGAATAAACCAGTTTATACAAATACGCAATATTCTTTAGGAACATATGAAGAACTAAATGGAACGGTTGATTATGATTATCAATATGCGATATCTTCGTGGATATTTTTAGATGCCTTAGGTCCGAATACAAATTTGTCATACGGAAAATATACTTCATTACTTAATTTCGCAAATAAACCAAATATACTTTATAATGGAAAAACGAACACTTTAATGATAACTATGGAACAAAAAGATTTAAAAAATATAACAGATAATAAATTAATAGATTTTGACGATAATGGTAACCGAATAATTTATAAAAAACAAAATATACCTCTTCAAAAATGGAACAATATAATAATAAATTATGCGGGAGGTGTTTTAGATATATTTATAAATGGTGAATTAGTTAAATCCGCAATAGGAGTAGTTCCGTATTATACATTAGACAGTTTAACTATAGGTGAAAATAATGGAATAAGCGGTGGAATATGTAATTTGGTATATTTTAGAAAACCTTTAACATCTTCAAATATTTATAAAATATACAATTCTGCTAAAAACATAACGCCACCGACTACAAATGATTCGAACGAAACAATTTTAATTAAAAATATATCACAAGTAAATAATTCAATTCAAAGCGTTGTGTAAAGTTATTTAAGGAAAAATGAATGAATATAAATTTATTAATATGTTATATTAAATTATTAATTTAAGTGGAAAATTTCTAAATCTATATTATACGATGAGTCCTTTAAGTATTGTCATAACAATTTTTGTGGTAGTTTTATTAGTTATGTTAATAAGATATCTTATGATTGACCCTTACACATTACAGGGTATACAAAGTGGTGAAACAGCATCTGTAATTTCGGCAACATCTTTAGCAACAAATGGTTCAAATGTTCCATCAAGCAATTTTGCTTATTCAATTTGGTTTTATGTAAATGACTGGAATTATCGTTATGGAGAGCCTAAAGTGGTGTTTGGTAGAATGGGAGCCCAAAGCACATCGGGAAGTGGTTCAATTAGTGGAGTAAGCGGATTAGATCCCTGTCCGGCGGTTGTTTTGGGTGCTGTAGAGAATAACATTGATGTTTCTTTAGGATGTTATCCAGGAATAAATCAAGAACCGACAACTTCAGGCGGAAGTACAGTCGTTCATACTTGTAGTGTAGCAAATATTCCAATACAAAAATGGGTTAACCTAGTTGTAAGCGTTTATGGACGTTCTATGGATATATATATAGATGGTAAATTAGTAAGAACATGTCTATTGCCAGGTGTCGCAAGCGTAAATAATAATTCAAATGTTTATATAACACCTGCTGGTGGGTTCAGCGGTTGGACTTCTAAATTTCAATACTTTCCTAATTCAATAAATCCACAAGACGCGTGGAACATTTACGCGAAAGGCTATTCTAGTGGGTGGAGTATGTTTAATGCTTATCAATTACAAATATCTTTAGTTGAAAACGGAACCACAGAAAAAAGTATTACTATTTAATACAAATAAATAACATTATATTTAAATATAGTTTTGAATTTTTCTTATTTAATTATATATAATGAGTGAATCAGGAATATTTAATTCATTTTCAACAAGTAATAAAGGAATTTTTAGTTCAAGCGAATTTTTAGAATCAAATAGTTTAGTAGCCAAAGTAGCATTTTTATTATTAGTAGTGTTTGCTTTTGTTATATTGCTAAGATTAGGAATTACAGCAATTACTTATTTATATAAACCAAGCGATTCGCCACATTTAATAAATGGCATGGTTGACGCGACACAAATGATAGTTTTCCCACAAGACCCAAGTAATAACGGTGCTGTAACCATTTATAGATCAGTTAATGCTAATGAAGGTTTAGAATTTACTTGGTCTGTGTGGATATTTATTAATAATTTACAAACAAATGAAGGAATTTATAAACACATTTTTAGCAAAGGAAATAGCGATTTACAAGAAGACGGTTTAATTCAACCAAATAATGCGCCTGGTTTATATATTGCTCCAAATACAAATGCGTTAGTTTTATTGATGAATACATACAACGTAATAAATGAAGAAGTTATTATTCCAGATATACCACTTAATAAATGGGTAAATGTTATAATAAGGTGTCAGAGTTCAACCTTAGATATTTATATTAATGGAACAATAGCCAGAAGTATAAATTTAATTGGCGTTCCAAAACAAAACTATGGTGATGTATTTGTTGCTATGAACGGAGGCTTTAATGGATATATTTCAAATTTATGGTATTATAATTATGCTTTAGGAACGTCAGCTATACAAAATTTAGTATCTGGCGGTCCAAATACAAAAATGATTGGTGGAACATCGAGTGCTATGTCTGATCCTTTATCTAACTATTTGGCTTTGAGATGGTTCTTTTATGGTAGTAATGATTCTTACAATTAAATGTATAAAGAGTATATCATATCTAGACCATTTGGTCGTATAAAAAATGACACGTATGTAAATGTAGCGCAACGCTTAAACCATGATAAATACAAAGAATGTATTGAAATAGTATAAATTATATTTTTACAAATGAATAAAAAGTATAAAGTATTTTATTTATAAATAAATTAATCTATTTATAAATAAATATATAAATGTCAAACTTATATTTTACATATAATTCGCAGCCATATAATTATCTACCAGTTCCGCCTAAAGCTTGGTATAGAGTTCAAAACCAATGTACTTTTGAAAATAATGCCAGTTCTTATAATGATGTGTATGTTCCCTTAACAGGCTCTACTGTTACATTAGCGCAAGCAAATATTAATGAAAAAAACCAATACAAAGGCAATATATTACAATATAAAAACAATAGTTCTCGAATAACAAAAAATCAAAAGTATTCGCAAATTTCAAAAGGTTTATGGGCCAATAGAACAAAAGTATTCGCAACGCAATCGCAAACATATACAAACCCTAATACTACTGGTCTAGCACGCGTAAATTATGTAACAATTCCATCAACGACAGATTTAGTCGGTTATCCAAATAATATTTCTGGGCCTTTTCAGTATGGTGTTTCAAATCCGTTTGATTGTTCTGGTAATTCTATACAAGAAGGTGGAAATTTAATTTGTAGTACATACGAGAATCCGTGCACTGGCATTGTTACGCAAACAGTATTGCAAAATCAATGTTACCCTACGTATTGTTCTGATGTACCTGGACCTGTTATTAATTTATGTTGGAACCCAAAGCTTCAAACGTTTTTCCCAAAACAAAGGTATACAATGAATAATAGTTCGAACAAATGGCCTCAAGGTTATAAGGGATTTCAATCAGCTGTTAAACCATTAGCACCTGTATTGACAGAAGCAACCCCAGACACCAATACAGTTACACTTAGTTGGATATATAATAATAATATTTGCATACCTGTTTCTTCGTTTAACATATACCAAAATAATACTTTAATAAAATCCGTATCATATCAAATAACGTCGACAGTTATAAGTGGATTAACAAGTAATACAAGCTATTCATTTTACGTTACTGCTGTAAGTAATAATATAGAATCAGACTCATCAAATGTAATAACAACAACAACTTCTACTTTATAAAAAGTATTTTACAATTTTTCTATGTTCGTAAGTTAGGATTTACACAGATTTCTTGACTTGGAAATATTTCACCTGACATACACGTATCATATTCATTTACTTTAGAGCAACTTCTAAAACCACGGTCTTCACCAATATAACACCATCCAGCTTTTCCTCCGCCCTGTATTGAACTCGCAGCATAGTCAGCTTCATAATCATTATTTTGTTTCATTTGTTGTGGTTTTGATGTGTTTAAAGCTTTATTTAACGCGTCGTTTGCTAGTGCGTCTGGCTGTTGAATAGTATTTTGGACTGGTTGAGATTTAACGCTACTTGGAGAGGCATTTGGTGTAACATTTTGAACTGCTGTTAAACCACTATCAATGACATTAGCAGTGCCTCCAACTATAACTTTTGCGCCTTCAGCTGATACATCAATAATTTCTCCTGTAGTAGAAACGGCTGTTCCAAAGATTTTTTGGATTATAGGACCAAAAAAATTCGTAATATCTTGTGTTCCTTTTGCTAAATAAACAAAAATGTTAAATCCGAGAAACGCTAAAACCAAAAATATGATAAGCCAAGTCATAAAACTAATATTTTTTATACTATCAAAAAATCCTGAATTATCTTGTGAACCAGTGGCTAGACTATTTGGCATTGCAAAATTATCAGATTGTAATATAGATTTAGATAGACTATTAGAATCATCCATTATAATAAAAATGTATATATTATTTTTTATTATAAATTCGCAAATTATTGAAATGTTAACAAATATAAAAATTGATTCATATCACCTAAAATAGTATCACGTATATTATATAAATCTGTATTCGACATAGTACGCATAGCTTTATTGGTGTCTAAACTAACTAAGTAGCCTTTAAATTTTTCAATTTCTCTCTTTAATGATTCTTGAGAACTTAAATCTAAAAGTTTTATGCTTGTTTTTGACATTAAATTTGTTCTAACGCCAGTCTTTCCCAAAAGTACTTCTATAAAACTATCAATATTGCCATTAAACTTTGCGTATAACTCATCTGTTGCTTTATGGGTTGCGTAACTTGTTGTTTTCCAGTGATATAATTTAATCATTAAAAGCATTTCTAAAAATACAACAGTAACTTCTTTTTGAAATTCTACAAGAGATGGCGAACCAGAAATCTTATTTTTCAAACTTTTATTCATATTATTTTTATTTTTTATATTATTTAAATTTCTGTACGACCTAGGCATAATTATATACTATTAAAATATTATTTAAATAATGTAAAAAAAAATTAAAGAAATAAAAAAATACAGTTGTCTATACTCGTGGAACAAATGTTTCTCCAAATGTATTCATTGTTTCTAATTTTTCAATTGTTTTTTCTAAATTTGTCGACTTAATATTTTTAAATAGATATTCTGTTCCAGGCGACAATTCGTTTTTTTTTATTTGTTTATAAACCAAATCTATTTTTTTTGTAATATTATTTACTACATCGTGCTGTGTTTTTCGGATAATTTCTTCTTCTATACTAATATTTTCACAAAGCAGAGAAACAACAAAATATAATATATATTTACGTTTTTTGTAGCACCCGTTTGTATATTTTAAAGTAAATAGAGAGAGTAAAGCATTTATTATTTTTTGTATTAATTTGCCTCTTTTTTCTGCCTCTTTTAGTAACAAATCCCAAACTAACCAAATAATATCCATTTGTAATTTACTATTAACAGGTATATTTGCTCTTCTCTCACATTTTATTTTTTCTTTTCTAGCCTTACATAAAATTTCAAACTCGTTAATCCATTCAATCCAATAACACGCGCTTATTATGTTTTTCCCTTCTTGAGAGATATTATAAGCAAACTCGTTTATAGGCACAAATAGTTCTTTTGGATCGTCTTTTAAAAAGACTTCTTCCGCATATTTTCGGCTAGGTGCTTTAAACCTATCCGTCATTTGAGTCATATCAAAATCATCTTTTTTAATTTTAATATCATCAAAACTATGTTTTTTTTTGGCATCACATAATACACACATTATTTCACAAAATAATTTTCTTATTTTACTACAATTACGCATTCTAAGTTCATTATTTACATAACCATTATTTACAATTTCTTTAAAATTAGAAATTCTTAATTCTAAATAAATTGCTATTTTTGGATTTCCTAAATGTATGTATTTACTATAAAAATATAGAATTAATTCCCACAAGTCGCTATAATGTCCGGCACATATTAATTCAGCACTCCAATAGCAAGCTGGTTCTATTTTAGAATTTATTAAACTATTTAGTAATTCTTTTTTAACGTCTGTTTTTTTAAATTTTGAAAAAGCGATTCCTTTAAAATCGGCAACTTCTCTAATATCATTTATTTCAATCTCTTGCATATATTTAAAAATTATACAAAAAAAAATAAAAACTATACATATAGATAAAAATGTTTAAATCTGTTAGTAAAATTTACGATAAGTTATCTAATTTTGGAAAAATTTTAATATTTATGGCATTATTGTTGATTTTAATCGTGTTTTTCAATTCATTTAATAAGCTAAATAAAAAAGAAGGCTTTCAACAAAGCGACAAATTTTTATTTAAAACTGGAAATGAAGTGTATGATGATTTTTATTCTTCAATTTATGACTATTTAGTGTATAATAATATAAAAAATGATTACGAAATAGGAGCAATTATTAATAGTACTCAACCAAATGAAGCAAGTATTATTGTTGACATTGGCTCTGGTACAGGTCACCATGTTTCTACTATGACTGAGAAAGGTTATAATGCCATTGGTATAGATATATCTCCATCTATGGTTAAAGAAGCTAAAGCGAATTATCCAAATTGTAATTTTCAGGTTGGTGATGCTTTGGATACTACACAATTTAGTTATAGTTCAGTAACACATATATTTTGTCTATATTTCACAATTTATTATTTTAAAGATAAAAGGAAATTTTTTGATAACTGTATGGATTGGTTAATGCCTGGTGGATATTTAATAGTTCATTTAGTAGATAGAGAAAAATTTGATCCAATATTACCACCAGGTAATCCTTTATATATTGTATCTCCTCAAAAATATGCAAAAGAGCGAATTACTAAAACAAAGGTAACATTTAATGATTTTGTATACGAATCTAATTTTAATTTAAACAAAGATGATGATATCGCAACATTTGATGAAAAATTTAAGTTTGAAAATGGAAACGTTCGCAAACAACAACAAAAAATGTATATGGAAGATTTATCGACAATCTTAAATATAGTTCAAGATGTTGGATTTATCCTGCAAACTAAAGTAAATCTTGTGAAATGTGCTTACGAGAACCAATACTTATATGTTTTTGTGAAGCCATCTTAGAAAAATAGAAAATAAAATAAAAAATAGAAAATAAAATAAAAAATAAATAATATGCTAGAAAATATTTCTTACATATTATTTTTTGGGTTGCTAATAATATTTATAATTTATACATATATTCGTGTTAAATTTGGTTTCTGGGCTATTCAACCAGTATTCCATATTTATGACCTAAGTTATATGATAAATCCACCAGGTATAATAAATCACGACCTGCCTAAAAAAAATAAATATACAAATTTTAAAAATATTGAAACGATTATGTATAATGAAGTAACGGATTTACAGAAAAAAAGAATGACTAATTTTATTAAACTTAATTATTTAAGAAACAAAGACAATGTTTATACACCTAAAGACGAGAATGTTAGTCCATATTTTAAAAGTCATAACGATAAATCATTTGTTTCTTTTTATACAGAAGATAATTATATGGAGAACTTTAAAAAAGGCAATACAGTAATTGATAACCGACTAATAGGGATTATTACGTCAAGACCCGTTCATATCCAAATAAATAATGGTGACGAAGATGCTATATTTAATGCTTATTATGTTGACTACCTGTGTGTGGATAAGTGTAAAAGAAAGAAAGGAATAGCACAGCAATTAATTCAAACACATCATTATAATCAAAGTCATCTCAATAAAAATATTGTTGTTTCTCTCTTTAAGAGAGAAGAAGAATTAACAGGAATAATACCTTTGTGTGTTTATACAACTTACGGGTTTCCAGTTACAACTTGGACGAAACCATCTAAATTAAATGCGAATTATACTTTGCTTGAAATAAACGCACAAAATATTCGTTTTTTATTTGACTTTATAAAAAGTAGTAATCATAAATTTGATATTATAATAAATACAGAAATAACAAATATTATTGAACTTATTAATACAAAAAATATTTTTATATATGTCGTTATGGTTGATGATGAAATTATTTGTTCTTATTTTTTCAGGAAATCGTGCGTCCAAATAGAAAAAAATATAGAAGTACTGAGTTGCTTTGCTTCAATAAATAATTGTGACGACAATATTTTTATTCAAGGGTTTAAAATAAGTTTTTGGAAAATCGCTGCCGAAAATTATTTCGGGTTTGCCGCAATTGAAGATATATCACATAATAATATTATTATTAATAATTTAACTTTAAAAACTAATCCATCTATTAAAAGCCCGACAGCCTATTTTTTTTATAATTTTGCGTATAACACATTTAAACCAAATAAGGCATTAATAATTAATTAATTTTTTTCTTATTTGTTTTCTTCTTATTCTTCTTCTTCTTATTTGTCTTCTTCTTCTTCTTATTTGTCTTCTTCTTCTTACCTTTTGCTTCATTATATTCTTCTAATAAATCTTCAAAATCTTTCCAAATTACAATTTCACTAGGACCTTCTAAATCTTTCGCACTATACTTATTACCTGACACCAAATGTTTTTCGTCTATTATAGTACCGTCGTATTCATCGCCAAAATATGTTTGTACTAAATTATGGTATATTGTATTACTTTTTCCACCAGAGTATTGTTCGTTAGGATCGCTATAATATATTATTTTTTCGTTAAAGGGTTCTATTTTCTCTTCAATCATTTCACGTATATTACCATCTCCAATATCCAACAGTTTAGGGGTTCGTTTAAATTTAAATTTTTTATGAATGTCACCATAAGATGAGCCATAATTTTCTTCTAACGCGAACCACTTTAGACCAGACATATTTTTTGGGATCATATCTTCTGGTTTCGTGTCTTTATAAAATTGTCTATATATTATAGTTCCTTCTTCCATAACATATAATAAAACAATAATAAAATTAAAGTTAAATTATTTTTATTTATCCGACATAATATTTATTTTTCATTATCACTATCTGAATCGCTGATATTTTTTGACACTGTTGTGCTTTCACACTCTTGGCAAATCTTTCCTAGTTCAATATAACTTTTTCTTTGTTCTTTTCCCAGAAGTTTACATTTTCTAATTAATTTGTTTGTTAAATTAAAATTACTAATGTCATTTTTAAGTTCTTGTGGAGGTAAAAATACTTGTGGTCCATTTTCTAAAAAAAATATTTGGTTTCTTTTATTATAAAATAATATTGGGTTTTCTTCTTCATCTAATTCTATAATTCCACAAGTACAATAATTTATATGTTCTACTTCATCTCCTTTTTTGCACCTATTATCCGTTACATCGACATCGTTAATATATTCGCTGAAAAAATCTTGTGCCTGCTCTTTGTTATTAAACAAAAAAATTTTTGGTGGATTTATTGTGATAGACGTAAGTCGTATTCTAGCTTCTTTATCTTCGTGATATTGAAATTCGTAACATCCTTCATGTTTATTATGTATTATGATATAGTTTGCCATATTGCTATAATTATATAGTCATTTTGGTTTAAATAGTTTATATATATTATTTTCTTATAATATACATAATTATAATGATATACATTTTGTTATATTTTATCGTAACAAAATATATTTATCTTACATATTTTCCTACGCGAGCAAAAGAATCAACAATAAAAATAATAAATATTCCTAAAAAAGAATATAATATTACTTCTTCTGTTACATTACTCGTTTTTTCGTCCTGTTGTTCTTCTAACAAAGATATCATATAGTTTAATTTTTGTAATAAAATTTCTTCATTTGGTGTTTCTGAAATATAATTTTGCGAATTATAATAAGGTTTGTTTACTAGATTTTTTATAGGCTTGTAACCAGCAATCACTTGCTTATAATATTCTTTGTTTGTTTTTTCATCGCCGTAATTGCTATAATCGTTTAGTTCTAAATTATCCGTAGAATAAGTAGGTTGAGGAGCGCGCCCTAATGTTTTAAACATTAAATTGGATTGATTAATTTGGCTATTCATATTCATCATGTTTTCAGTTGAAATTGTTTTGTTTACTCCAGACGATTGAGGTTTAGGAGGAGGGTTAAAATTTTCTAGACCACTACTTTCTTCATCATCATCCGTTTTTGAGTTTTTGTGTATTTTTTCTAAAACAGAATTGACTTTATCAGAATCAAAGTTTTCTTTAGGATGATATTTTTGTGTTTTATTATGTGTTTGGCGTTTTTTATTTATTATATTATCTGTTTCATTTGCCATAGATTCTATTTGATTATCATTAAATGGAGCTGCAAACATTGCTAAAGACATTCTTAATAAAAATTTAGATAATAATTTATTAAACGGTCTGAAATATAAATTTATGCTAAAAAAAATATAACAATATTTATATAATGAATTTTAAGATTGTAAGTAAAAATAATATTGGCATTGTTCTTAGTTTATTGCTTGTTATTCTGTTAAGCCAATCAAAAATTTTTAACTTTTTATTAGTTACACCATTAGGAAGATTTATATTAATTGCGTTAATTTTATCGTTAGCATATATAAACAAAATTTTAGGTGTTGTTGCTGTTTTAGTTGTCATTATTATATTTAGCCAGAGTAATATTGGACGTTTAGAAGGATTTACTGAAAATAAAACTACTAATGAAAATGAAGATAAAAATAAAACGGTACCAGCAACCGATACACAAACAGCAAAAATAACCGTTAAACCACCAGTAATAGACGCCACAGCATCAACAGCTATAGCAAATGCGGCTGCTACAGCCATAAAAACAACAACAACTAGTGCTGAAGGCTTTGACATAATTGGAACTGAAAATTATATTAAAAGAGGTAAACAATCAAATCAAATACCTGTAAGTCAACATATGAAAGAGTCAGAAAATATATTGCCATTTGAAGGTTCGTTTAATGATTTATTTTATTCTTTTGTAAAATAATAGTATACAACAAATATATCAAATATGAAATATTTAATGTATTATTGTTTTTTTATAATTGTCATAATTATTTTTGCTTATTTTAATTCTTTGCATGATGTAGAAGGGTTTACACCAAAGTTAAAAGAAATGTATAGACCTTATATTAGACGCACACGTATGCATATAGAAGGATTTTACAATAAACAAAAAAAACATGTATCTAATTTACTAAAAAAAATAGGAATTGTATAACAAAATAATATATTATTTTTTGAATTTTATTTTTATATATTATTTTAATATAATGAGTAATATAAATTTAAATAAAGAACCATCATTACCAGATATTAAAAACCAAACAGGTGGTAAAAATATATTTTCTCCTTTATTTCATTTTTTTTCGTGGTCGAATAGCCATATTATGTATTTAAATAATAGTAAATTTTTTGCTGGCATTATTATGATTCTTCTTAACGTTGGTTCTAAATTTATTTCTATACAATTCAGTAAGTCGACTGAAGAATATATGAAATATAGCGTAAGCAAACAACTTTTAGTATTTTCTATGGCATGGATGGGTACTCGCGACATTTATACAGCGTTAGGATTAACCGCAATTTTTACTATCTTGTCAGAACATTTATTTAATGAAGAAAGTAGTTTATGTATTGTCCCTCCTAGTTATAGGGTTCTGCACAAATTAATTGACACAAATGATGACAATGTTGTCAGTGAAATAGAAATATCAGCTGCCATAGCTGTTTTAGAAAAGGCGAAAAGAGAGAAACAACGAAAACAACAAAAAGAAGCCTTTTCAAAGTTTGACTTTCATAAATATGATTATGATAATAAGTATTAGTATTTTATTTATTTATTTTTTTTAGTGTATTGAGTTGACTTTTGCTTATATTTTTTGGTATAACGACTAGGGTAAATTCTATTTTTTTTTGAATAAATTTTTGTATTATTTTTTTCTCCAATATTTTTATAAATTGGTTTTATAACATACGGTTTTCCTGTAAATTCAGAATATGCTTTTTTTACTGCGTTCCATTTGCTTTGACAATTTAATTTTTGCTTTTCTTCTAAAGTAATTGTTGTTCCTAGATGTAACTCTAAGTCTATGCTAGTATAAGTTATATAAAATGGCTTAAGTGGTTCATATTTATTTAAATATCTTTGTTTTCTCTCTTTTTCGTTATTTAATATATTTTTGTTTTTATCGTAATAATTATGAATATTATAAACATTTTGTCCTCCCTTAAGCTCTTTCTCTGCATTATGTGTTTTGGGTCCGTTGTAATTTTGTCCGTAAAAATAAAAAATATTTCCTTTAATTACCTTACCTGTTTCATCAACATTTGTTTTTATTTTCCAAGAACCTCTTGTATGTTGTACGTCGGTAATTAAATAAGGACTTTTATTTATATAAATAACAGTGCCTTCTGAAAATATTGTATCAATAGTGACTTTTATATTATTATCTATATAACCATTATATTTAGCATTAAGTAATGTTTTTTTATGTGCGTTGACACTATAGTTCAATAATGATTCAAATAACCCCCTATTAAAAAAACTTTTTTTCCTCATATTTTCTGGAACAGAATTTACTGAGTTTTGGTTTATTTTTGCTAGAGGATTAAAAAAGACTTTATTATCGCGTTCACTTAAACTTGTGTCAATCATACTTGGTTTAAATTCTAATTTTTGAAATCCTGGAATACTGGTGTTTATAGTTATTTTTATTTCATTATCAATATCATAATTAAAACTAGTTTTGTGTGTCATTCTTATAATATTATTATATGTTAATTTTATACAAAATAATATTATTTATTGATTTTTTAACACTAAATATTTATATTTTATATTTGTATTTTAATGGAAGGTAAACATTTTACAAAGAAACTGCGTAAATACTCAAATCCTATAAAAGCCCAAAAAATGGCATATAAATATTTAGGTAAAACAGCAAAGTTATATCCTGCTAACAATCCTCAAAAAAAATATAAAATATATGACCCAAAAAATGAAAAATGGGTAAATTTTGGTCAAATAGGATATGAAGATTTTACTAAACACAAAGACAAAGTAAGAAGAAAAAATTATTTAACAAGAACGAAAGGTATGCGCGGAAATTGGAAAAAAAACCGATATTCTGCGAATAATTTGTCTAGAAATATATTATGGTAGTAAATCTAAAAATTCAATATTATTTTTTGTGTGTTTACATCGTTATTTTCCATAATTGTTTCTAACGATTTTACGTTATTATTTGCCATATTATCTCTTGTTAAAAAAGTTATTAAATCTAATATAACTTTTTTTTTATCTTCACTCCATTGTTCGTTTAACGCATTTGTTAATTCTGACGAATAAAAACTACTTAAATTGTCTTTATAAAAAATTTTGTCATTTTTTGTTTGGTCTATATGATTTGTTATTATAGCATAATAATAATTTAAACATAAACTAATTATCGAACAATTTTTATAAGTTTCCATTAATTTTTTTAAACCATTTTGGGCGCAAGTAAATAGTTGTGTTATTCTAGGATGTTTTTTGATTCCTTCTGCTGTTAAAAAAGATGAGCACGCGATTTGTATAGGATTATACATAAATTGTAAATCGGTTTTATTAGATTTATAGAAGATACGACATATTGACTGAAAAGGTCCAGGCTCTTGTAAATATATGACATTATTTTGTATCAAAATTTTAGTGCCTACAGGTTTATTTCCCAATATAGATAATTTGATTATGACAGATAATGGGTCTAATAAAATAGATTTAATGTTGATATTTTGATTATTTTCTGGTAAGCTATTTGTAGAGTTCATTTACATAATATTATGAAAAAGTTTTTATTATTTTATTATTATTTTATTATTATTTTATTATTATTTTATTATTATTTTATTATTATTTTATTATTGTATCCATAAATTCATTTACTAGATCCAAAGGTATATTATCAAATTTTATTAATAATTTATTTAATTCATATTGTTTATAATATTCCGCGTTGTCTGCCATTTTTTTTTTAAAAAAATCAGGTTCCTCTATACATTTTTGTGATGTCTTTGGCCCGCATTTAGGAAAAACAGAAGGTATGTTATCGCTTGTGTCTCCCATAATAATTTTTATTTCTAAATCGTTTTTTGGGTTACCTGTTGAACCTTTACTTTCGGCTAAATTTTTATACGACAAATTATATAAAAACACATTATCACTACTTAACTGTAAATAATCTTTATCACTTGTAATAATGTAAATATTACAAGAAGGATATATGCTAGTTAAGTATTTTACAGAGAGAGCAATACAATCATCCGCCTCTAACTTTGGGTGTTTTAGAATAGCTTGTGCTCCGCCTTTTTGAAATAATTCTTCTTCATATACCATTTTAAAGAAGAGTTTTCCTTTGAAACTATCATTTTCTCTATTTGCTTTGTATTTTGAAAATAAATTCATTCTCCAAATATTTTCTCTCTTACAATCTTTTCCAACAATAATAAAAGGTTTAACAGATTTAGATTTGTCTAATTTTAATTTTTTTGGAATTGTCAGCATATTATCTAAAAACGTTTTTTTAAATTTTTCCACAAATATTTCGTTTTCATAAGGGTCTTCCAAAATTATTTCTGGATGTGCGTTATTCCACCACTGAATTGTAGCAAAATATCTATAAAAACAATAATAACTCCCGTCTACGAATATAAATGTAGGGTTCTGAATATTGTTTTCGTCAATTTGTTTTAATATATTAATCATTGTATTATAATAAATAACTGTTTAATTTGTTATAGTTATATATTATATACTGTTTTTTTGTATTTATGATTTATCTGTTTATTCTTTTTTAATCATATTTTTTATAACGGTTATTATGGTATCATTAATTTATATAAAAATAAATAAACATATAATTTAGTCCATAAACAATTCTGTATGAAAAAGCTCATTAATTACTTTTTCTGTAATTGATGTAAAATTATCTCCAGCTAAAGTATACGTAACTCCGTGAGCCATTGCTATTACAAGCTGCGTTTTCACAAAGTCGTCACTTGGTCTAATTTTTGAGTCTTCAATTTTAATACTATTTAAATATTCGTAAAATTTACATAAAAATGTATATATTTGTTTTTGATTTCCTTTTTTAGGATTTTTAATACATTCTTCGATGATTCCAGTTGTTATATTAATAATATTATCGCTGTAAATAGAAGGAAGAAGATTGATAGCATTTTCAGGTTCAATAAGTCTAGAATTCATTAATTTAATTGCCGTTTCTTTGGGAGAAACTGTGAATAAATTACTTAAAATATCGAACAACATATTTTTAAAAGAACCATTTAATTCGTACATTATGCCAAAATCTATAAGAGCAATTTTATAACTACATTTTTCGTTACTATTTAAATTTTTATCATCTTTAATAAAAAATATATTTCCTGCGTGTAAATCACCGTGAGTAAATCCGTGTATAAGTGTTGTTACTGTTCCAAACTTTATTATTTGCTTTGAAAATTGTGTGTAATCTTTTTCTTCAATTTCATTAATTTTCATACCTTCAATAAATTCCATCACTATAAAATTTGGATACTTGTCTGTAATTTCTTGATATACTTCAGGTATAACGACATATTTTAAGTTTTTACAGTTTTCTTTTATTTTAACCATATTTTTTACTTCTTTTGCGAAATTAGTTTGGTCATTTATAATACTTATATTTTTTTTTATAATTTCACTAATTTGATATTTTTTAAATTGTGGTATTAAATTGAATATATTTACAAAAAAATATAAATTTTCGATAGCTTCTTTTAATTTAGCTTCTATATTATTTCGTTTCATTTTAATAACTATTTTTTTACATTCTTCTTTTCTTTTATAATATCCTTTAAACACTAATGATATCATTCCTGAATTTATCGGTTTTTCATACATCCCATTATCTAAATCTATATGAAATTCATTTCTTATATTTGTAAGTTCTGTGAATCTTGTATCGCTATAATCCCAAGGAGCTTTATCTGTAAACATGATTAGCTCGTTATTTGTTTTTTCATCAATAAAATGATTATTTGATGCGATTGCTTGAAAAACTTTAACATATAAAATATTTATACTAGCTAAATTGTGTGTAAGACGATTAATAAAATTATAATAATCCCTATAAATACAATATATAGTTAGTTCTAGACTTATAATATAAAATGCTCTTATTAGAAATAATATTCGTTTTAAAGGTGTATACATTTTAATATTTGATATGTTATATTCTTACATTTTCTATAAATTGTTTTACGCGTATAAATATTTTAAAAATAATGGCACCTATTATTTTTTCAACGTAAGTAGGCATTTCTAAGTTATTAACAAAATGAATGCTAATGTTAAACTCTATTTGATTTTGTGTAACTATATTACATTTACAAATCATACGTTGCATTTTTACAAGTGTCGCGTCTTTTGGAATATATTCTGGTTTATTTGCTGTTTCTATAGTTTGTGATATAAATGTAATACTGTCTTTTTCAACGTATTTTTTTATTAACATATGCGAATATTTTTGTGGCAATCCAATATCTTCAAAAAAATGTTTAATGAGAAAAATACAAATTGCTTCATTATCGTTAATAATTTTTATATCTACTTTTTCATATATATCATTGTTTAGTTCATAAATAAGTTTTATTAAATTAAAATCAATAATGTTTGGGAGAATTATATTTTTATTCTCTACTAGATATTTTGCGTTATAACTATTTTCTTCTGTTTTTATCAATATAAACCCTTCTTTGTCAAATATGATATTTTTATTCATTTATAATTAGTATAAATAATAATAAATAAATATTTTTAACGGAATAAAATATAATTACATTTTAACATTTTTATTTTTATATTTTTTATTTTTTTATTTTTTTATTTTTTTATTTTTTTATTTTTTCAATAAAAATTCGTTAACTGTTTAAGGCCAGACCAGAAATGTTCTTGTTTCTTTTGAACTTTTTCGCTTTGTTTCGCGTAGTAGAAAGCTAAGGCAACAGATTCTTCATCTTTTAATTTATTTTGATGATACAATTGTTTCATTGCCTCCTCTTTTTCTAATGGTGTCGTACATGTGGCATCCCTATGACGTTTATATTCGTCTACACTTTGGAATTGTTGTATTTTATTGTAATCTTCTTCTGTAACAGGAATAACAGACTCTACGTAAGCTTGTTTTAAATCTGTATAATTCAATCCATCACTACTGAAAAGAGCACCAGAAGTAAAATTATTATCGTATTGCATTAGTGTAGTTCCTACACGTAATGGAGCCGCAATTTCGGTAACACCTTTATATTCCGTTAAGCTTTGTATGGTCTTTTTATGTTTATTCATTTCTTTAGACATATTAGCTTTAGATACATTAGGCGTAAATATAATATCTTCTTCTGATTTAAGCCAATTACCATAACCTGTTTCTTGAGCGACATCTTCCAATTTATGTTTATCAAATTGCTCGTTAAACCATTTATTGAAATTTGTCGGATCTTTTATATTTGATTTTTTATCAAATATTGTATCAAGAATATCCGCTTGCGATTGGGTAAAATAATCGTTTTCGTCAAGCTTTTTCTTATTCGTTTTATTTTGAAATTCATAAATACCTTGTAATTTTTTATATGCTTTTGCGAAAAAAATAAAATACTTTTCGTCTAATCGCGACTTATCTGGGTGTGTTTTTAATACAATTTTTTTACATTCTTTCAAAGTGTTTTCATTTAAATTATTATTTTTGAGTCCAAATAAGTTAAACAAATCTTCCCTAGAATAATTTTCAATATTTAAATCTAAATTTTTATATGTATTTTTGTCGTAAGTTGAAGGAATAAATTCGTCTTCTTCTTTTGAGTGAAAAGGATTTAATCCTTCAAAAGGATCTGCTGTATATTCGTTTTCGCCGTGTGTAATCCTAACTCCTGTAGCTTTGTTTTGATTTTTAATTTTATTATAAAATTCTAATTGGTCTGCATTTTCGCAAACTTGTGTTTTGTGTATTTTAATTCCACTTTTTAGACAAATATTATTATGTTTACTAGAATTGTGATTCATTATTAAATATATTTTATATTACATTATATTTAATATAATTTATGCCTAAATTATAAAAATATACTAAAAAATACTAATAAAAAGAATATTTATAAATACAATAATGCTGCCAATTGACATTATAAATAAAATATTATTTTATGTTAGTGAAATAAATAATAATATTATTATAACTCAATATCACCCGGTTACGAATAAAGAATGTTACAAAATTGATTTTAATTCTGATTTATTATGGAGAATAAAATCTACTCTTATTATGAAAAGAATTTATCCGCTGCGTGATGGGAATTTTTGTAATAAATGTAACATTGAACTTTATAAATTTGGCATACCTCATTACGAAATGCAATTAAGAAAAAAAAAAATTTTATAATTGTCCTAAGATATAATATAAATGAAAGCGCTAAGAATGGATCTAGTATTTTCTTATTGGATATATTTATGGTATATACTATATGCGTTTAAATTCATCAAGTATAGTCCAAAACTAGCATTAACAATAGGGTTGGTCGATAATATAATAATGCTGCTTCTAATGATTTATTTCAATTCAAGTATAAAAACAATTATTACCTTTATTATAGTAAATACATTTATAAAAATAATACCCCTTTATTATTTAAGAAACGAGCATACAAAGGTCAGAGATGTTTTATTTACTTGTTTTTTATTTTTAGTATTCATGTTATGGTTACATATAAATAGCCAAAGTTTAATAGGTAATTTAAAATTAATACACGATTCTTTACTATATAATGAAAATAAAACTCCCATTATGAGTTTATTGGCGAAAATAGAAAAAAATTTTAGAAACTTGCGTATTTTATAAAAATACAAAAATATAAATAATTGTAAATAATAATATAAATAGATTATTTTAATTATACTAATGGGAATTTTTAAAATACTTTTATTTTGCGGTATATTTTTTCAAGTAAAAAATGCTAACTGTATATTAACTAAAATAAGTAACAATGTAAAATCAACAAACTTAAATAATAAGAATCCTTTTGCGCGGAAATATTACGAACAGTATTTACAGAAGAACTACACAAATGATAAAAACGATATTAATTTATTAAAAAATGAATATAAAAAATATCCTTTAACAAGACCCGAATTTGCCGAAAAAATTCGGCGTTTAAATTCAAAAAATACAACAATACAAAATAATAGTATTTTAGGTCTAGATGATGATAATGATGAACTTCAAGATAATAAAAATGAAAATAAAGAAAGTATGCCAAGACTACATATAGTATTAAATAAGTCTCAGTTACTAAAATCATTAGGCATAAATATAGAAAATGAAAACGAAAATAGCAATGAGGATGAAAACGAAATGGAAAACCGTTTCAAAAAAGATTATGAAGAAAATAGAGATAGAAGAACAAATTATATCGAAAAAGAAAATAAAAAATCAAAAAACTTTGAAGTAGCAAATAATTTAAATATACTATTTAAAGATGTTGGCGGTTATGACAACGTAAAAAAAGAGCTAGAACAATGTATAGATATTTTAAAAAATTATCACAAATACATTAAGTATAATGTTAGAATTCCAAAAGGGTTGATTCTAGAAGGACCACCTGGAACAGGAAAAACTTTATTAGCAAAAGCACTCGCAGGCGAATCAAAATGCAATTTTATTCCGGTTTCTGGATCTGATTTTCAAGAAAAATATGTTGGTGTAGGTTCTACAAGAATAAAGGAATTATTTACTCTGGCGAAAAAAAACGTACCTTGTATTATTTTTATTGATGAAGTCGACGCATTAGGAAGAAAAAGGTCAACCGACGGCGAAAGTTCATCAAGTGAAAGAGATAATACTTTAAATGCTCTACTTGTTGAACTAGATGGATTTAAAAATAATACAGGAATATTTGTTGTAGCAGCAACAAATCGTATAGATTTATTGGATACTGCTTTAATAAGACCTGGTAGAATAGATAAAAAAATATATATTGGGTTGCCAGATAGCGCAACACGTGAAGCCATTATTAATATACATATACGTGGCAAACCTTATTGCGATACTATTGGAATAAATGAATTAGTTGAAATTACAGAGGGTTTGTCAGGGGCGCAAATAGAAAACTTATTAAATGAGGCAATGTTAAATGCTTTAAGATATAATAATACACAATTTTGTTTTAAAGATTTTGATTTCGTGATGAATAAAATGATGGCAGGTTGGCAGCCAACAGAACACGAATTCCCTGCGGATATAATAGACCAAATAGCTATACACGAGATGGGTCATGCAGTTGTCGGTTTTCTCTCTAAGTTTCATTCAAAGATGTCAAAAGTTGTAATAAATTTGTCTTCACCAAAGAGTCCAGGCTATACTGTATTTAAGAGTTCTACATCTAATATTTATACGAGAGAAGCGTTGTTCGAACATTTAATGATTTTATTGTCAGGTAGAATTGCTGAAGAAGTATTTTACAATGTCAGCGTTACAACAGGCGCAATAAATGATTTTGAAGAGGCGTTAAAATTAGCCGAAAGAATGGTAGTTTATTATGGCATGGGTACAAATATTATATATCCTAGTTTAAGTGATAAATATAAGGAATTAATAGATAATGATGTCATTGATTTAATAAATAACGCGTATAGTTATGCTGAAATTATAATAATGCATAGCAAGGAATTAATATTTGAAACCTCTGAAATTTTAAAAAAAGAAAAAATTTTAAAAGCTGAAAAAATAGAAGAATTAATAAACAATAAATATAGCTATTTACTTGATTTGAAAATAGATTTTGACTAAGTTTGACTATATTTATTTGAAAGTTTTTGTTAGAAATTACTACTAATAATGTGTAAATATTTTTAGATATTTACATATTATAACATTTTTATACTCAGCTTATTTTTACTTTTTTAATTTCTTCGTCTGCTTCTTCAAAAGTTATATATTTATTATTTGTTTCATTATATAATGACAATGATAAATTATTATAACAATCCGTCATAGATAATTCTACAATATTATCAAAAATATTACTTTTTAAAATAACTTCTTCATGATATGAACTTAAATTATAACTTGGTATTTTTGGATTAAAATGATGTATATGATGATATTCAATGCAACCAGTAAAATATTTTAAAAACCGTGGCATTTGAATATAAGAACTACCTCTTAATCCGCTATCTTTGACATTCCAAGTTTCATTATTTACTACATATGGTGGATTAAATGTATGTTGATTAAAAAACAACAAACTTTCACAACTTGAACTTATACAAAATGACAATAATGAATGATATAAAATAGAATATTTATATTGTAAATATAATATTAAAATTACTCCAATATTATTCATTATTTGGTCTATAACTAAATATAAGTTTGATGGTTTATAAGCATACTTTTTAACAAAAAACTGTAATACATAAAATCTTTCTATTAATAGAATTTTTATATAAGTAAGAAAAGTAAATAAAATATATGGTGATAACATACATTTATAAATATTTCGTTTCATTTCAGACATATTTTTATACTGATTAAAAGTGCAAAAAATAAGTTCATTATAATTAAACTTGTATTTATTTTCATAATTGCCATTTGTAAGATGATGCGTATAGTGTCTATAACTCCACGAATAAGAAAAATAAGTTAAAAAACTTATAATAAGTCCAAGAGCATAATTTAATGTTTTATTTGGGGTGTATGATTGATGTCCACAATCGTGAAAAATAATAAAAGTTTTTACATTTAATAAACCTAAAAGTGGTATTGTAAAAACATTTAACCAACTATTTCTAAATAACCACAATAAATAATATGAAGAAGACAAAAAAAAAGTATGTATAGATAAATCAAAAAACGCGGATTTGTAAGACGATTTGTATTTGGCAAATAATTCACTTTCATTTATTTTATTGGTTCTGATATAGTAATTGAAAACTTCAGTATCACTCATTTATATTGTTACAATATTTTATATATCTAACAAAATTTTATATATCTAACAATATTTTATATATCTAACAATATTTTACACCTTTTTACATTTACTACGAAGTGAATGGCCGATTATTTATTATATTCCAATTTTTTAAAACTGTATCCAAATCATCTTCATCACCTAAATTTTCAATTAAATATATTGGATGAAATATTTTCTTTATTTTTGGTTCTCTTACTTTTTCCCATAACCATTTTTTAAATTGTTTTTTGTATTGTAAACAATACCATAAATGACGAAAATACTTAA